>Ga0131853_10000694_pt1 | contig 60873 bp, 62 predicted proteins | sample TergutLab28metaG_FD_92764 | JGI IMG/M metagenome (GOLD analysis project Ga0131853, IMG submission 92764) | Labiotermes labralis P1 segment gut microbial communities from Petit-Saut dam, French Guiana - Lab288 P1 (version 2) (version 2) | ecosystem: Host-associated > Arthropoda: Insects >...
ACTCACTGTTTCCACAGCGTCTGCTACTGCTAAAACACAACAATGATGAATGAAACAATATAAATGCTACAGTAATTTCCATGAATTTTACTGTTGACATATTTCAAAAAAAGAGGTAGGAGGTTATACTCATGAAAATAAATCTCAAACTGTGGTCAATTCTATTGGTGATTACGCTGATTTTTATTATTTTACCAGTTTATACGCAGGGTCAGGATAATAACAGAAGTCATGATGCAATGCCGCGAATGACAGGCGGTTTAATTCCTATGACACATGAAGAAGAAGAGGAATTAAAACGCACCGTTCCACAAATAGAATATGTACGGCTTAACACATACGCACTTACTCGTACTGATGTTGAATGGCCACAAAATACGAATTTTTCCGCTTTTTCCGATATAGTCCCAGTTGAAATAGGTAATGAAATAACATCACGTATTGTAACAAGTGAAGATGTTGCTGTCCATGATGGGTTATCAATTACACCATTCAGCTCATCGCAACTACAATCAGCCATAACCCTTCCGCCATCTGTAGATAATAGTGGCCAGAAGTTCTTTCCGCCTATAGGAAATCAAGGCAACACCAATTCATGTGTCGCTTGGTCAATGGGATATTATATGATGACAAACAATTTAGCTTTAGCGAGAGACTTAGATGCTAGAAATAACATCGCGCATCAAATGGCTCCAATGATGTTATATAATCTTGCCAATGCGGGGATTGATTCAGGCTCTAGTGTTGCTGATATCAGGCGTTTAGCTTCAACAATCGGATGTGCTTCAAGATATGATTTTTCAGATACTCTGAATATTAACCAGTGGCCCTCAAGCGATGCATGGCGGAATGCAATAGACAATAAGGTAATTCCATTTACCGGGAACATTAAAGTCAATCGGGATCTGTCAGCGACAACCTCCGGAAATTTAGAATATATAAAAAGGCATCTTTTAAACGGGTATGTTGTTACTTTTGGTACATTTTTTAGTAATTCACTTCAAAGACAAACCCCTCATGGTATATGGGTTGTACCGGAGATTAGTTCAGGAGGGGCGCATGCAATGACCATAGTTGGTTATGACGACAATTTTTATTTTGATATAAATGGAAATGGAATTGCTGAACCGGGTGAATATGGTGCTTTTAAAGTGGCTAATTCGTGGGGAACAGGTACTCATAATGCAGGATTTATTTGGATTATGTATGATGCGTTTGACTTGCATTCAAGTGTACCGGCCAACCCTGCTGTGAATTTTCCATCCCTAACCAGATGGGGGGAAGATTATTTATATTATTTGTTAACAGAAAATCCGACGACACCTGTTTTATTAGCGGAAATTGATTTTTATACGGCAAGCAGGGAGGGCTTGATTGTTGAAATAGGCTACTCGGAAACGAACACCACTTTACCCGGCAACAATATCTTTCCGTTTACAAGAGTAGAAAGACATAGTATTTATTCTTTATTACCTCCACCATCAAGGCTAGCTTTGGATGGTTTTACGAGAGGAATTGCACGCTCTCCTGTTTCATACGATGGTAAAGTCACATTAGATTTAACGAATATGATTGAGCAATTTGGCTTGCACGGCGTTGGAGCAAGGCGTTTTTATGTAAATGTGAAGCACAATGGCACAAATAATGCTACCACTACCGTGCGAAGTATTAAGCTGATTAGCCCTGTCACGGGTGCGACCATCAGCTCAGCGCAAGCTCTTCCGGTAACAATAACAGGCAACTCATCTGTTATACGGCACATTGACGCATCTCCGGCTCTGATACCTTTGGTTTCTTCGCTTAACATAAATCTTACCAATCTAAGATATAACGGAACATTTTTGTATGACTCTATTGCCCTTTCCCCGGGAAACTCACCTATTCATAGATATACGTTTGTATTCGTTGATGTTATAAAGCATCCTGGGGCAACTTTACCACCCCCCGGTTCGCCTAGTTCTGTTTATATTAATTTTCTTGGAAACGGAACTTTTACTCCTTCTTCATCGTTAAGGTCTTTCGATTCCGGGCAACACTTAGAAATTATCGTATACAATGATATCGAGCGAAGGCAGATACTTTCCCGCAAAATAATTAATCCGGCACTATTTAACTTTTAATGGCATTAAAGTATAATATACGAAGTGAAAGGGGTAATGTTAAAATGAAAAATATAGTTCGGTTTGTAATGCTTGCAATCTCCGCCGGATTCCTTGGTATTATCACCGCGTCAAATGTGTCGGCATCTGAAACCGACCCGGTTTTTAATGTGACAATTATCAACGGCGGTTGGGTTCCTGAACCCGATAGCACCACAAGTTGGGTTTTTGGCGGTTTCGGTGCCGGGGACTATAAAGAGGGAGATGTCGTTACCATCAGTGCAGGGGCGCAAAACGGTGCAGATTTTTTGGCGTGGATTGTTGAGCCGCCGGAAGTAATAACCTTACTTGTAAATTCTGGTGATATTATTACAGGTTGCACATCTTTTATCATGCCTGCATTCGACGTAACCTTTACGGCAAGATGGATGAGACCTGGCGCACCGTCCTCCATAATTATTAATAACTACCCTGCCTCCGAAGATGAAATTCTCGGGCAATCGGGTGCAGGTCACTATTTATGGGGAGATACAGTTCATCTTGCAGCGGGAACAAGAGCAGGATATAAATTTGTGGAATGGACATCAGATGAAGTAACGATACCAAATCCAACACAGCCAAACACCCGTTTCATGATGCCGGAATTCTTCGAATATGAAGTCACCGCTCACTGGGAGCGTGTGGAGGGCTACGAACCTCCGCCGACTTTCGCCATAACAATACGCAACTTCGGTATGGGTCTTGGCACCGGTAGAGGTGCCAGTGGTAGTGACGGTTATTTTCGCAGCAGATTTGAAGAGGGTGAAACGGTTTATATTTTCGCCGGAATAAGCCTCCGTCAAATTTTTTCCAGGTGGCGTGTTGAGCCCCCGGAAAGCATAATCTTGCTTGAAAACCCACAAAATGCGCGAACATCTTTCACAATGCCTGCATATGACGTAGACTTTACAGCAACTTGGCGGTCATTTGAATCTCCTATGTTCCCCATAATTATAAATAATTCTCCATTACCGGAAGGTGATATCCCCGGGCAATGGGGAACAGGTTCATATTTTTCGGGAGAAACAGTCAGTCTTTTGGCGGGAACAAGAGACGGATATAATTTTGTGGAATGGACATCGGACGAAATAACGATACCTTATCCGAAACAGCAAAATATCGGTTTCAATATGCCGAATATTTCCGAATTAATCGTCACCGCAAACTGGGAGCCAATCCGGCACCCCCATACCGTAACATTCGATTTGAACGGCGGTACACACACGGGTAGCGTTGCGTTATTGCAAACTGATGCTTTGAGCGAAAACAGCATCACCCGTTCCGTTACGCACGGTGAAAGTGTTGGCGAACTTCCAAGAGCCACGCCCTTGACTTTTTCACGCGAGGGTCACAGGTTTACCGGTTGGTTTGAGGACATAGAGGATGAAAGCACACAATGGCGCGATAATAAAGAAGTAACCGACAATGTTACTCTGTATGCAAGATGGGTTGTAACCCCCGACAACTTCCTTCTCGGTGATACCACCGGTGACGGGAATATAACCTCCGCCGATGCGACAAATATTGCAAGGTATCTGGCAGGGCATTATGACCATCTGGATGAACTTCCAATTTGCCTGCTTGCCGCCGACATAAGCGGTCGCGGATATATAACCATTACCGACATTACCTTGTTTGCAAGGTGGCTTGTCGGTCGTAATGTAGGAGATATGATTGTGCATTAATATTGATATGTAAAAAAGTGCCAACGTTGAAGGCTCGGTTGAATATTTTTCAATCGGGTCTTTTTATTGTGCGCCCTGCATGGGCAACAATTTGGTGGTGAGCCACTTAAGGGATGCGCAATGCGTGTCCGAATCAGGCGGGCATCAACAAATTTCGGGTACCTTATGCGTCTCCAGAGTATAATGCCAATGCTTGTTTTTCGGCTTATTAAATCATGCCGAGATGTGTAAACATTAGCACTTTTATGTGAACGCGATTTCCGTACCGGGGTAGTAGTGACGTAGGATTTCAACATAAGTAAGCCCCATATCAAGAAGTGCGCGGACGCCGTTTTGACTCATGCCTACACCGTGTCCGTTGCCGCCGCCGAAAAATGTTATGTTATCGTTATCTATTTCAAATGTAAAAAACGCGCTCGGAAGAAGATTTAAATGCCCCGATAAACTACCATCGTGACGTGTTACGGGAATTTCGCCCGGGTTTAATAACGCGCGAATGTTAAATTCCGTTTGCACACTCACGGAATTTTCCGTTCCGTGAAAAATCATCTCCATTACATTACCGCCTTGTCCGCGGCGTGTTACTTCCATGTGTAGCAAAATTCCGATTGATGCGGCATTTTGTTCGTTTGAAAAATGAATCAGTGCGGGGTTTGCTGTTTGCCGTACAGATAAATTTCGGTTGATTCTTTCGGAAATTTCTTCGTCGGTCATTGTTACTTGCCAGCGAAACCACGGAAATTCTCTATCAATCGCTGGGATTTCCGTGTTTCGGAAAAATGCGGCGGCGGCTTCTTCCGTACGAAGATTACCGGGATGATACGAAACAAATTGAGCCCGCGCACGTAAATATTCCGGCGTGTACGACGGAAATATTCCGCCAATCGCCCAAACTTCCCCAAAGTTTGCCGTTGTTCCGCCCGATGTTGAAAAATAATTTGCTGAAATAATCTCACCGTTGAACGTCAAAATTTGCCCGCGTGTTGCGCGAACGGCTTCAATTGAAATTTCGTTTTCAGGAATATTATTGTAAACCTGACTTATTACAGAATCATCAACGTGCGCGCCAAACTCGCGAAAAGCGTTTTCGCGCATTTGACGGTACGCAAAAGTCCGCGCTGTCACCGCTTGAACTTTTGATGCATCTACGCCATGTGACGACGGCATTTCGCTAGGAACAACGGCGTATAAATATTGTTCAATCGGTAACTCGTTTACTATTGTGAAACCGTTTCCGTGCCGTGTAATTTCAAACACACCGCGATAATGCGGGTTTCCGCCGCCCGTCCAATTTCGCGCAAGCCCGATTACTTCAAGTTTTTCGGCGGGGTTTTCAGGGGTTATGAGGAATGACGTGCCGGTATCCTCCGTAGTAATACGAAAAATTTCCCCCGCGTTAAAACGAAAAACATTTTCGCCGTTGCGTGCGATGAACGCGCCTGTGCTTGTGATTTCGACGCTTTCATGCACAAGCGATTCAAACCCCGACGTCCCGATAATCACGCGAATATATGTAGATGAGAACTCCGCAACATAATTATCTAGCTGGATTATCGGCAACGCTCCACCGATATCTTCATGCCGCCCGCAAGCAGAGAAAAATAAAATAAGTACGAAAAGGATAAGAAGAATTTTCACAATAGTTTCCTTTCATGCTATTATACATTTGAAAATCACAGGGGAGGAGACGAAATGACTGGTTTTCACACAGTCGCAAATAATCCATATGGAAGATGGAATGTACTTTCCTCACGCGATGATGGGTGGAGCGGGAAGCGGAGAAGCATATGCACATAGATGGGACGCGTATTTTGCCGGCGTTACTGATAAACGGGGGTGTCGTATTCCGTTGACTTGTCACCCCACCCGTAATAAAATCCGTTCCCCGCGATTCACCAGCTCGCCCGGAATAGGAAACTGTTCTAAAATTGTATCGCCCTGTCCGGTGAAATCATGTCTGAGTCCTGCTTCTTCTAAAATTTTTAGGGCTTCTTTTTTTTCCATTCCGCGAAGTTCGGGAACGATTACGGGCGCGCCTTCCTGCTCTTTTTCGGTTGTATAAACCGGCGTAACGCCGAGGTACGGCAGAACATTTTCTAAAAGAATTTGCATGATGGGGCCGGTTACTTGCCCGCCGTAATACGCGCCCTGCGGCTCGTCAACAAGAACAAGCGCGACAACGGCAGGTGCGTCTGCCGGCGCAAACGCCATTATAGACGAAATATATTTTCTGCTTCCGCGCGGTAGTTTTTGGCTTGTGGCGGTCTTCGCCCCCACACGATAACCGGGAATATAAGTGCGTTGACCTGTCCCAACCGAAACAACCGATTCCAATATAAATCGCATGGAATCACTTACTTCCGTAGGTAAAATTTGCTCTTCCGCAGACGGCACGAATTCTTCCACCACGATTCCGTTTTCGTCCAGCAATCGCATTCCGATATGCGGCGTAACAATATATCCGCCGTTCACAACTGTTGCGGCGGCACTCACCAATTGCAGCGGCGTAATCGTAAGGCTTTGCCCGAACGACATTGTAGCAAGTTCCACCGGCCCAATTTTATCCGCGGAATACATTATTCCAACCGCCTCGCCGGGTAAATCCACGCCTGTTTTTTCATGGAAACCGAATCTCATTAAATAATCATGAAAAAGCTCCGCGCCAAGACGCTCACCGATTACCATAAATACGGGATTGCTTGTGTTTAGGAAAAACCACCCGAAAGAAGGAATTTTTTAGGATTATCCCCATACAATATTCTATGAGACATGCAAAGGCGGTAATGCTATGAAGGATAAAAAAATAACCCTCCCCAAAAGCACACAGCGCGAAATGCTCAAGTTTTTCGCACAAGCGTTTGAGAGAATGTCTACAAAGGAGAAGGAGTCGCAAACCCCTGTAAAAAATAATGGTGACGAAAGTTGACAAGCACTGCGGTGTATGTTCGGGTTTCCACTGAAGAGCAAGTACGCGAGGGATACTCCATAAGAGCACAGGAAGAAAAACTCCGTAGCTACGCCGAAATTAAAGACTGGCACATCTACAATATTTACGCAGATGAGGGAATTAGTGCCAAGAACATCGAAGGTCGCCCGGAAATAAAAAGGCTCATCGCGGATATCGTAAGCGGCAAAGTAAATAATGTACTGGTTTATAAAATTGACAGGCTGACGCGCTCAACAAAAAATCTTATCGAGTTGATAGACCTGTTTAATCAGCACGATTGTTCCTTCAATTCTCTCAACGAATCCATTGACACTACAACGGCAACAGGCAGAATGTTCCTTAAAATCGTGGGCATTTTTGCCGAGTTCGAGCGCGAGAACCTTGCCGAGCGTGTGCGTCTGGGCTGTGAACGCAAGGTAAAAGAAGGCTTTACCCCCTCCGCTATTTACCAGTCCTACGGCTACCACCGGGAAATCGGGCAAAAAGTACAATGTATTTACAGCGAAGAAGCCGAAATCGTAAAGCGAATTTTTTCTATGTATCTGCGTGATGATTACTCCTTAAGCCAAATCGTCCGCACACTTGATGCCGAAAATATACCCACAAAAAGGGATAAAACATGGTCTATTCCCGCAATCAAACTAATTTTAACCAACCCAAATTACATAGGTAAAGTACGCTACAGCATAGCAGATGAATCCCGATACTTCGAGGTAGACGGCAAGCACGAACCAATTATAAGCGAAGCCACCTTTTTTCAAACACAGGAAAAACTCCAAAGAATGAAAGGCGTAACCCCAACTAAGCGACCAAAAAATGACGCCTACTTCTGCGGCGTTTTGTACTGCGCCACCTGCGGTGGCAAATACTCAACAAAATGGAGTTACAAGCCGGACGGAAGCCCCAGACATGCAAACTACCGCTGTGTAAATGCCCTAAATTCCAAATGCACCGAAAAAAGCTTAATCAGCCACAGCAAAATCGAACGAGCATTTGAAACCTACATATCTAATATAAAAAAATTCTCGGAAAAGATTGCCATTGAAACCCCCGCCCCCCTTGAATCAACCGACCACACCAAAGAGTTAGCTGTTATAACCGCCGAAATTGCACAAATAGACCGCAAGGCAAACGAAATTATGGACTTATTCATGGCAAACCAAATCAACTTTGATACATACCAACAAATGGTCAATCGCGGTTCCGCCCGGCGTGATAAACTAACCGCCCGGCTTAAACAGCTCAAAAGTCACGAAACCTCAAAAGAAGCAAGGCACAGCAAGAAAAAAACTTTGGCTACCCTTAAAAACAACTGGGATGAACTGGATAACGAACACCGCCTGCAATTTCTCCAAAAATTTATTAATAAGGTGTTTGTCTGTAAAGAAAACAATCACGAGGACAGATGGGGAACTGTTGTCATTGACGAGGTTGCGCTTTATGAGTTTTGATGGGCAAACTGATTTCCATTGATGCTCCTTTTTAATTCTTAACATCATATTGGAAGTTTACTGTATCCGATAACAATTTCCCAAAAACCGCCTCAAAGCGTGCATCATCATCTTTTGTCCGCTTGGGCGGGCCCTTTGTCCGCCCGCCGCTTCTGCGTATCTTTTGCCCGATGTGACGCTCCATTAATAGTTTATCCATATTCTCATTTGTGAAAACAAGCCCGTTTTGATTTAATGCTTTAGCACCTTTACCGATAACCATTGCGGCGAGACCGTAATCTTGTGTTACAACGACATCCTCACGGGTCAGCAAGCCCATCAGTGCGTAATCCACACTGTCGGCTTCTTTATCCACTGTTATAATCGTGCTGTAACCATCGTTCAATTCATGGGATGTGTCCATCAGCATTGTTACAGGGATTTTATTTTGCTTCGCCAACCGAACAATGATTTTTTTGACCGGGCAAGCATCAGCATCAACTAAAATTTGCATGAGCTTCTAATTCCTTCACCATAATATAATCTTCATGCCCTACATGGTCTAATTTTTCTTCGGTGATTACATATCCCAGCCGCCGGTAGAACCGCACCGCCGGATTATCTTTTTGCACAGAAAGTGATGTTCGCTTATATCCTCGCTCACCAAGTAATTCAAATAACTTCGTCATTAACAATGTTCCTATATTTTGACCACGAAATTCCGGCAAAACAGAAATGGCGAGTTCCGGCGTGTTATCGTCAATATTCCCATATGCCGGAATAATCCGTGTCCATGCCGCACCGATGATTTTACCGTTCTGCTCCGCAACCACTCCGTAATCTCCCGGCTTATCACCAAATCCATCAACATAAATATAAATTTTCGGGTCAAAAATTACTTCTTTCGGGGGCGGTTCTTCACCGGGAGGCAAGTAAATGGCGGTATAAAGAAAATTATCCAGCAAGGGGTATTCGGTTTTAGTGATTTCTCTAATTGTAATACTCATTTTATCCAGCATACGTTCATGCCACATCATAAACCCAACCTCTCACAAGTTTCTCCTAACGGACAATTTCCGCAGAGCGGTTTACTCTTGCGGCAATGGTCTTTGCCGTTGATTACGATTAAAGCATGATAATTGTTATAAATTTCTACACTACGCGGAAGATTTCCTTCAAAATGCGTTTTGACCGCATCATATCCCTTTCCGGTCTCAACCGAATAACGCTCACAAAGACGGACAGTATAAGCATCCACTACAAAAGTTGGGAAGTTGAAGGCGTACAGCAATATCGAATCGGCGGTTTCTTTGCCGATGCCTTTTACTGAGAGTAATTCGGGACGCAATTTTTCCAGCGGTTCGCGCCGGATGGTTGGTACATCAAAATCATATCCGGCAAACCACTCCGTCACTGTTTTTAAGTACGCCGCCTTTTGGTTAAAGAATCCGGCGGGACGGATTATATCTATAAGCTTCGCAATATTCGCATCAAGTACAAACTGCGGCGAAAGATTATCACCGAAGTTGGCGATTGCCTTTTCCACATTGCTCCATGCCGTGTTCTGTGTCAGCACCGCACCCACAATTACTTCATACGGTGTTTTTGCCGGCCACCATTGTAAATTGCCATAATGGGCATTGAGTTTTTCGTATATCGTTAATACGGTACTGTCCATAAAATCACTCCAACTTCCAACCGTGGTCATTGTGATAAATCATCAACCGGCTCATGCCGCCATCTATGGTGATTGATTCTCCGGTGATAAATCCGGCTTTTGCACTACACAGAAAAAGTACCATTTCGGCGATATCCTCCGGCGTTCCGACACGACCGGTCAGGTGTTGCCCATTGTCCTGTTCCGAATGCTCTGAATTGGCAGTTTCAATCCAACCGGCGCTGATGGCGTTTACCCGTGCTTTCCCCGCCTGTAATTACAACGTGTTTATTGTTAAATTGCATTCTCTTGGCCCACACAATCGTCAATCCAGTTCAAATATTCCGGTAAGCCGGTTGCAATCGGAAGCTGTATTATTTCCGGTACTTCATAAGGGTGATTTTCTTTTATTGCGGTTGCGATTTTGTCAAAAAAATCTGTTTTTGATTTTATGAGAAGTATGATTTCATTCTCATCGCAAAGTTCATCTTTCCAAAGATAAACGCTTTCAATCGGAAACATCTGCACACAAGCCACCAACCGTTGTTCAACCAGCAGTTTGGCAGTTTTCTTTGCTAACTCCTTATTGGGATATGTTGAGATAATCATTGAATATCCATTGTTCATTATGCTTCATCCCTCGATTTCCGGACTGTGGCATTCGGTTTACATATTTTTGTAGTGCGACAATCAACTCCGCGCATTCTTCCACCGTCTGACCGACTTGTGCGTTTAATCCCCACTTGTCAAGACAAGTTTGCATGATTTTTATTTCATCTTCGGAAAACTGAACTTTCATTTGTTTCCTCCGGTCAATTCTTTGTAAACAAAACAGTCAACAAGCTACCGTGTTCCTCTTGAATGGCGAGAACCGCTTTTGCATTGGCAACGGCGGCGTTAATTTTTAGGCGGTTGCGGACAATACCGGAGTTTCAACCATGAAAGCCCCGCTTGTGCGCCCTCTAAAATCAACATTTCAAACAGCTTGTTATCATCATGGATGGGTCTGCCCCATTCGTTGTCGTGGTAATCCACATATATTGGCATGTCGCCACACCAACAGCATCTTATTTTATCGCTCATATCTTGAAATCCTCGCTATTGAAATTAGGGTTTGCCACATCATTGTCATGCGCCCATAACCTTTACATAAAATTTTCGATTCCTCGGTGCGTCAAATTCACAAAAATAAATTCCTTGCCAAGTACCAAGAAGGGGTTTGCCGTTTTCAACGATGATGGTGGCACTCGATCCTACCGCGGACGCTTTCAAATGCGCCGCGCTGTTGCCTTCGCCGTGACGGAACTCCGGCCGGTCGGGAAACGCCTTGTTAAGCCCGATTAACAAATCGTGAACAACATCCGGGTCAGCATTTTCGTTAATCGTAATCCCCGCCGTTGTATGGGGGCAAAACACCACGGCGATGCCGCCGGTCACGCCGCTTTTTGCCACGGACTCACAGACTTGAGAAGTTATGTTATAAAAATCTTCTCGTTGTGCAGATAAACCATATTCAAAAAGCATAATTATTTGCTCCGTTCTTTTATAGTAACGCGAACGACATCGCCCGCTTGTTTGCTTATTTTTGCCCGGATATCCTTACGAATGCCGATAATATAACAGATTGAACCGTCCGGATTTTTCACACCCATATTGACGATACTGCCGCTGTAAGGTTCGCAATCAAAAGTGACATGAACGGGCAACCGCCCTTTGCCAAACTCGGATTTAATATCAAACGGCACAGCAATATATGCATCATCTTGATCCGGAACTTTTTGGATAACGGCATCGAATTCATATGTTTTATTCTCTGACATTGGATTACTCCCAATTTTCACCATTAAGGCGATGCTGTAACTCTTTCAGCTTAACTTTTCGTTGCCGAAAATCCGGCAGAACACCCTCTACAATCGCCCAAAATCGCGCTGAGTGATTCATTTCCGTCAAGTGTGCTAATTCGTGAACTGCTACATAGTCAATAATACTGTCCTCGGCCATAATGAGCCGCCAAGAGAAGTTCAAACTTTTTCTTGATGAACAACTGCCCCATCGCGTCATCGCGCTATTTATTTTTACAGTCAATGGGGTTACACCCATTTGCGACGAGTAAAAGGCTACTCTCTTTGATATATGTGTCTTTGCAAGCATCTTGTAAAGTTGGACGCAGGTGGCTTTTATTTGTTCCGGCGATAAACCCGGCGGCATATAAAACACTTCTTCATCGAAGCCGGCACGCGTTCCGTTGCGCAGAGTAATTTGATACTGCTTTCCACGGAAAAAAATCTTGCCTCCATAATCAACCACAAACGATTCTCTTTTATCTGTTTGAGCGTGCTGTTTGGCAAGACTTTTTAAAATCCATTGTTCTTTCGCTGAAACGAAACGGTCTATATCCTGTTTTGGCATTCGTAGTGGGGCGCGGACTTCAACTTCACCATTGCGGACATATATTGCGGCGGTTTTTCGGTTAGAGCGCGTTAGCGTATATTGAATCATTGTGCCGTGCTAACTCCGCAACACTTTCTCAATCATCTTGCCCTTTGCCAATTCGTCCACAAGTTTGTCAAGCCAGCGAATTTTCTGCATTAGCGGGTCTTCGATTTCTTCCACGCGAACGCTACAAATTACACCTTTTATTTGAGACGCATTGGGATTGATTTGCGGCGCGTTTGCGAAGAAGGTTTCAAGGTCAACCTTATTATTAATTTGCATCGCAATCCCATCCGCATCATAACCGGTCAGCCAGCAAATAACGGTGTCTAAATCATCCTTACTTCGCCCCTTGCTCTCCACTTTTTGTACATACAAAGGATAGACACTTGCAAATGTCATCTTAAAAACCCGTTCGTTTTTCATACGTCTATTTGCGCCAACAAACACTTTAACTCGGTAACTTCTGCGCCCGATAACGTAACGCCTTTGCCCATTTTTGCATTTTCCGGTGACCAATCACGAATGTCATACTTGGGTTCGCGGTCATTCCAGCTTACGAGGTTGAGTTCTTTTCTCCAGCCTTTTGAGCCTTCGGATAAAACGCCGATATGTTTTGTAATTTCATATTTAATGTCTGCCATTTTACACTCTCCATTGTGATTTTTTTACTCGAAGGTCTTTGGATTGGTATAACCGGGTTTCACCAGCACATTTTCTTTACCCTTGATGCATTCATTGTACACGCCTTCCCATTCCCCGAAGGAATATTCCTCCACAGAAACGGAAATATACTTTTCCGGTTTTCCCATTGTCTTGTTCACCACGACGGATATTTGCTCTGCCGCTTCTTGCAATTGTTGGGGAGATGCCCCTTTGATGGCTTTAATTACTACATGTGGCATTTGAATCTTCTCCTCTCGATTTTTACAATTCGATATTTCCTTTTAAATATCGCACAGCCTTCCCGCTGATTTTTACCCGTTCTCCGCAATCCTCGCATCGCAAAACACCGGCATCGGGAACTCCGGCGTTGGGTGCAAAGAACCGTGACACAAAATCACATTCTGCACCGGCAAGAGTGGCATGATCGCATAGGTCAACTTCCAACGTGGGCGTAAACCAGCGCAACCCATAGTTACCACTTTTTTGCTTCACTAAAAACGCTGTTTCTGAAAGATTGTTCTCGGCGGCTATATTCTGCATTACGCTGTCCGACGGCCAGCTCTCGGGTAGGCATACCCCTGCCGGGTTTCCGCCAAATAGTTTATTGGTAAAAGCGTCTATTACATGGTATTCCATTACTTCACCCCAATAATCTCTTTACTTATTGTAACTCCGATAGCATGTTGATAGCTTTTGATATTGCGAAAAATCAATCGTTCCCTCAATTATCATTATAGAATAACTTTCGAACAACTCCTTTTATAAATCTTCATCATGTTCTTTTATTGTAGTCATTGAAGATAATTAACGCAAGGGCAACAGATTCCTGTGTCCTTTTTCAATATATACACTCACGATGATTTCGATTCTTTCATCGTGGGTGTATATTTTTTTGCATTTTTTAAATGCTTGACAAAACAGCTCTGATATATTATATATGATAATAACAAATCGATAATATCAATGCGGGGTGAAACGCAGTGGATAATATTTTCAATTATGAACATCCCTTTGTATGTACTGACGCGGTTGTATTCACTATAAATACAGAGGAGCCGGACAGTTACAGGAAGCTGCCTGTCACAAGTTTGAGGGTTTTGTTATATAAGAGGATGGCTGAGCCACACCAAAACAAATGGTGTCTGCCGGGTGGGTTCTTAAACATTGACGAAATGCCGGAGGATAACATTCGCCGGAAAATTTCTGAAAAATCGCATATTGACAGATGTTGGTTAGAACAACTTTACACCTTTTGCGATTTGAACAGAGATTCGCGCGCAAGGGTTATTTCAATAGCGTACCTCGGACTTATGGATGAAGCCGAATCAAAAAGCTTTGAAAGCGAATCTATATGGTTTACAGCTCAGTTTAATACAGGGCAGCCGACGACATTCCGAAATAATAATCTTGTGTTATCCGAATTGGATTTTGGTTTCGACCATTATAATATCGTACAAATAGCTTTGGAGCGGCTTCAATCTAAAATTTTATACAGCAATATCGTTTTCAATCTACTGCCGGAAGAATTTACCTTAACCCAGCTTCAAAACGTATATGAAACAATTCTTGGAAAAAAGGATCAAGCGGCCAACTTCCGGCGCAAGGTTATAGATATGGTTCAGGAAACAGACCGACACACAAGCGACAAGGGGCATCGCCCGGCGAAATTATTCACAAAAAAGATATGATTCCATAATTCATAGGCTAACAAAAACAGGAGGGGTTACGATGTTCGGAATCAAATTCATCAAATTTCAACCCAGTGAGTATGCACTCATGTACAAAAACGGCAAAGTGGTAAAAGAGGGCGCGGGTATTTCGTTTTACTACTACGCGCCTACAACATCCATTGTAATGGTGCCTATTGCCAGTAGTGATTGCCCGTTTATGTTCGAGGAAGTTACAGCGGATTTTCAAACCGTCTCCATTCAGGGACAGGTTACTTACCGCATTATAGACCGCAAGAATGTGGCCGGGTTTCTAAACTTTACATTAGCAATCAAAAACGGAAATAATAGCTATGTATCCGACGACCCGCAAAAGCTGCCCGTGCGGATTAGCAATCTGGTTCGGGTCATGGCTAAAAAGCATTTAGAGAATCTCAAACTTTCTGATGCCATCCGGTTAAGCGAGGCGTTGGCGAATAACATTCTTGAAGATATGCGCGGAAATGAAGAAATCCGTTTGCTTGGCATTGAGATTATGGGATTAACGGTTTTGGCTGTTCAACCTAATAAAGAAACTTCGCGGGCACTCGAAGCGGAAACAAAAGAAAAAATCTTGAAGATGTCTGACGACGCTGTTTATGAGCGTCGTAACGCTTCTATTGAACAAGAGCGCGGCGTTAAAGAGAACGAATATAATACTGAAATCGCTATAGAAAATAAACGCCGCCAAGTTCGCGAAACACAGCTTAATGCCGAACAAGCTGAAATGAAAAAGCAAAACGAATTGAAAAACGAGCAGCTTGATGCGGAAATTAATCTTGAGGAAAAGAGAAAAATATTGATTGCACTTGCTACTGAAAACAGCAAGGCCGAAGCGGATGCGAAAGCGTATGAATTAAAAGCGATGATGAACGCGTTGTCCGGCGTTGATACCGATGTTATCAGGGCATTGGCAGCCATAGGTATGCAGCCGCAGGCTCTTATAGCAAACGCATTTCAAAATCTGGCGGGCAATGCAGAAAAAATCGGTCACTTAAATATCACACCCGACTTGATTCGTGAGATGATGACAGCATGAAGTATTTATCTGAACGTAAAATCGTTATTATAACAAAACAAACCCGCGCTGATGAACTGGTAAAAAGGTTCAACAATATGACTCAAGCCACATTTTATGTTAATAAAATGGGCGGAGATATTGACGAGTATATTGAAGAATCCAATGTTTATAAAAACTCTGTTTCCGCCTCGTTCAATCGTCTACAGGATATGGCGCGGGTTCAGCAGATTGACCGGGAATATGTACCGAGTTTTATTTTCGGCGAGGATGATATTGTCGTTGTTATCGGACAAGACGGGTTGGTAGCGAACACGTTGAAATACTTGAACGGTCAACCGCTTATTGCAGTGAATCCCGACCCGGTCAGATATGACGGTGTACTTCTGCCGTTTCGCGAATCCGATCTCGCTCATATTGTCCGGGATGTCATGACCAACCACAGATCAAAAAAAGAAATTACAATGGCAGTTGCCAATCTCAATGACGGACAGAGCCTCTTGGCTGTTAATGATTTTTTCATTGGGAGGCAAACCCATGTTTCAGCGAGATATGGCATTAGAATTGACGGGCAGCAAGAAAACCAATCATCCAGTGGAATTATCGTATCCACCGGGCTTGGTTCAACGGGCTGGTTAAAAAGTGTCATCGCCGGCGCGAGGGGAATCGCCGGAACTATATCCGGGCACGAAATATTCGGCGAGGTTAGCACAACGCAATGGGATAGCGATTATTTATATTATTCGGTGCGCGAACCCTTCCCAAGCAATACCACAGGCACAAGTCTTGTCTTTGGAAAAATTGAAGGTTCACCATTACAAATTACCTCGCATATGCCGGAGAATGGTGTGATATTTAGTGACGGAATTGAACAGGATTTTTTGCAATTTAATTCCGGAATAGAAGCGAAAATATCTGTTGCGTCAAAAAAGGGTTATTTGGTAGTTTGATAATATTGATATAATTTAATGGTTCACTCAGGATTCGGTGTCCCACAGTTATATCCGTCTTAATCTTTTCCGCTTAGGTTTAATCAAATTATAACTGTTTGTAATTTGCCGTTTTAATTCATCAATCGGTACATCGCCATCTAAAATTACAGTATTCCAATGGGTTTTATTCATATGAAATCCCGGGGTGACATCAGTAAACATCTGTCTCATTATATCCGCTTCAAATGGGTCGCACTTCAGATTCACACAGAGTTTGCTGTTTTTTTCATAGATATGTGCGAACGTCTTTTTATTATCCCTATGGCGCATGGCAGCCCATACACCGTCGTCGGAATGCGCAATCATGCCGGCAAAAGGGTAATCCTCATACGCACCCGGAAATGTTAAGCAGAAATCTATAAGCTTACGGCAAGTCATATTTTTAGTCCATCGTATTGCCATTTAGGGCATTTTTTCATAATAAAGACAACTGCCTTTCCCCGTAGCCCGCTTTGTAATGATGAATTATTGCTTTCATTTCATACAACAAGCCAAGACGTTCACATTCTGCTTTATAGATTTCCCATAGCTTTTTTATATTCGGCGATGGGCAGTTGTACCGAAAGCCAAACTGCTTGATGTACTTTTCCTTAACTTGCGGCAAAAATTCATCAAGTCTGTTATAAAAATATTCCCTGTTTCCTTGCCTAAGAGTCATCCCCATATAAGTGAAGACGAATTTTGCTCCCGCTTCTTTTGCCATACGCAGGATACCGATAATATTTTCTTCCGTGTCGTTTACAAACGGCAGAATGGGTATCATCATAACGCCGCAGAAAATTCCGGCATCGGCGAGTTTGCGCATGGCTTCCAATCTCTCTGTCGTCGAAGAAACATTCGGCTCTATTTTTCTGCACAATTCATCATCTGCGGTTGTGACGGTAAACTGCACAAGCGTTGGAGAATGGGTTTTTATATCTTGCAGTATATCTGCGTCGCGGGCTACCAATGCAGACTTGGTAATAATGCTCACACCAAAATTAAAGGCATTTATTAGTTCCAAGGAATGACGTGTCAGTTTTAATTCCTGTTCCAAAGGATTATAAGGGTCGCTCATCGAACCTGTACCGATTACACCTGTTTTAACTTTTCGCCGCAAATCATCCCGGATAATTTGCAAAGCATTTTCTTTAACCTTGACTGTATCAAAATCTGTAACTTTATAACAATCACTTCGACTGTCACAATAGATACAACCGTGCGAACAACCACGATAAATGTTCATATTATAATCAAGCCCAAACCATTCATCAGGGCTTTTCGTTTTATATACGATGGATTTTGCGGGAATGGTCGGAATATTTTCCATATCTCACCATATTATTTTAATCAATAATCATCTGCTCATGCCTGAAGTACACATGCTCCAGGCGGCTGTTTGTTTCCAAAGCGGTATTTGCGATAAAGTTATCCTGCTTCAAAACAAGTTTGCTTCCGTCCAAAGTTGGGCGGAGGGAAAGTTGATAAATCAAGTCAAACTTGCTTGTTATTGAACTTTGGCTAAGGTCTGAAAGGCACAACATTTGAAGCCCGAAACGTTTTGCGGCTGTTACAAGTGCATCAAGCAAATGGGTTGAGGACGTTGCCGCAAACGGATTATCTATCAACATTACTTTTGAACCTGTGCTGTTTGTGTCATGATAACCGGGCATACGTTCACGGGAATATTCCATGAGTGTTGATAATAGGAAAAAACAAGAAACAAACATCTCGCCGCCGGAATTTCCCTCGATTACACTCTCCCATGTGCGAAGCCTTGTATTACTTTCCATTTCATCGATTTTTAACAGGCTTACATTGATAGGTCTGCCGCCAATTGTTTGGTTTAAAAGTTCGCGGTCGCTCATTCTTTTACTTATCACATCGCGCAGATTTTTTTCTTCAAAACCGGGTTCTTTGGCGCGTTTTCTAAGGTCTGCAATAACAGCTTCCACATGGTTACCTACTCGTTCTTTTGCTGTGGAATCAAGTTCATCGGGTATGCTTATTTTTACAGTTTGCATTCTTGCTTTGCCGGAAATATTGTTTATACGGGATAGTTCGGAGATTTTTTTTATTTGCTTGAAAATATCACTGCCGTGCAAAAATGCTTGATGAACAATGTTTGCTTTTTCATTATCCAAACGCTCCAAGTCCGCGCTGATTACATACAAACATTTTTCAATTATGCTTATTTGCTCGCAAAAGCGATTTAATACGTAACTGTATGCCGCATACGTTTCCGCACAGTTCTCAATATCGAAAGATTTTAACATACGCGTGATAACAGTATGCTTTTCCGCGAATTTCTCTTTTATTTCAAACGTCGCGGTTTCCGCGTTACGGCGCGATTTTTCAATATCCTTCCCTAAGCGTTTAATGTTCGCGGCTTGCGCTGAGATATCGACGCTTTCCCAGCCGTTTTCCGGTTCGGGAAAAGAATCGCCGTGCCGCAAATCAACAGCACGTAAAATGTGCGACATACTTTCTTTGTATTTATCAATTCTATTTCTAAGCTCGCTCAATTTTTTCTCTATGCGCGAAAGCGTTTCTTTGATAATTGCCCGCCGATTTATATAGTCGCGTTTTATTTCGCTTGCGGGAAGGGGTTCGTCGCAACCTGTTTTTTGCAAATCACTTTTACAGTGGTCAAAATCAGAGACGGCTTTTGCGTGTTCCATTATTATACGTTTTTGTTCTTCATTGTGCCGGGACAAACCTTCTTCGCCTTCTTTTTCACTTTGCCGTAAAAATTGGGCGTGGTCGGGATTGTACTTGGTTTTTTCAATTTCTTCCGCGGGAAGATGCTCATATTTTTTAAGCCTTTGATTTGCGTTTTCAAGGCGTTTTTGTTCGGCTTCTATTTTTGCGATAATATCAGCTTGCTCGCGGGTTTGATTTTGTAAGAAGTCTTTATAAAAATCTTCAAGTGCCGTTAAAGACCAATCAAAAAAATTACCGCTTGTGGTTATAGGCAGTTTTTGCTTTTTACCTTCAATTTCGCTTTTTTCGCCGTTAAGTCGTTTAATTTCATTGCGAACAGCTTCACTATCTGTTTGGATTTTATTTATTTGGAAACTAATTTCCTCTACCCGCTTTTCAATTGCGATAAGTTCTTCGCTTACTTTCCGATATAATTGCACATTTTTGCAGAAGATGGCGTCTTTTTCCAAATATTCGAGAAACTCACGCAGATTATTTTCAGCCGGTGACTGTTCTCGTAAATTTTTTTCAATTTCGTTTAGAAGTTCTTCGGATGATTTTTCGATGTTTTCTTTTTCGCGTTCGATTTTCTCTATCTTATTTGTTAATTCATTTTCTTCTAATAGAAGCTTATCCAACTGCGTTTGCAAGGTTTTTATTTTTTCGGCGGTGTATGGAAAATTTTCAAAAAAGTTATGCTCATCACGCAAATTATCAAATTCTTTTTGCAATTTATCACTTTGCTCTTTCGCGAAGCAAATCTCTGATTCTAACATTTGCCCGAATTTATCCTTTGTGGCGGGGTTAAAACTCTTTTCAATGTAATGACAAAGCGCGACAGAATTTTTTTCATAAGAAAAATGCCGTCCGCCCAAATCATTATCCACACTTTCAAACGTGATAACCGGAACAATTCTGTCTATACCGTCATTGCACTGCAAAGAAACAACCTTTTCAAAGTCGCCTTCCCCCACAAGAAAACAATATGGCAACATCGGGTTTAATGCCAATAATTGCGATTGTTCGTCTGCGTTCCGCTCTTTAAGGTAATTTTCTCCTGTGAGGAAAGAAATCTCTTTTTCTTCCAACAAAAATGCAAACTCGCGGGAATTATGAAGTCTGTTTTCATTAAAAAGTTTCAGTTTTTCCTCCCGCGCCAAAAGTAACGTATTACATCTGCCAAGTTCTTCTTTGGTACTTGTTTTCAATGCACTTAGCTTGTGGATATTATTTTGAATATCCTCAATAGCTTTTGATAGACCTCTGCGTTCCGCTATGGCTTGCAAATTTTTCACTTCATTTTCACAGACATTTATTTCAGCTTTTTTCTCTTGGACGTGCAAAGATAATTCTTTTTCATTTTCATGCAATTCCTTTGATTCTTTGTTTAATGCTTCTTTCAGATTTTTATTTTCTTCTTTTTTGTGTACCAAAATCGCGTAGTTTTCTTTAAGATTATCTACGCGGCATAAAAGTTCGTTTTTTCTTTCTTCGACTTCTTCGGGAACAAGTTCCCCCGCAAAATTCCGGCGAATTTCGTATTCTTCAAGATACTCGTCTTCATAGTTTTTGAATGTTTCAATAGCAGTATTTAACGCGCCGGATTTTTTGTCCTTCTCGGATTTTTCGTTTTCGAGCTGCTTTTTTTCGGCTTCAGATTTATTTAAGATTTCCTTCAACTCATTTTCGCGTTTGGCACTTGATATAAGATTCTCCTCTGCTGTTTTAATTTCATTCTCATAAACGCGGTCAAGGGTGAAAATTACATTGTTAGCTTGACTTTCGGCAGTGGAATTTTTTAGTGCTTCTAACATTTCACGATTTGCGGCTATATTGCCTTCCGCTGTAACTTTTTCTTCAAAATGCTCCGCCGCCTCCATCACTTCGCGTTTATATTTTGCATTGCGAAGTTCTTCGGTCAAGACATGTTCTTTTTCGGTGCTTTCTTTCAACAGTTTTTCTTGTGTCAAAAATATTTCAGCAAGATTATGCCATTTTTCGGAAATTTCTTCGTAGTCTATGCGATGCTCTTCCGCTTTTTGACGCTCGGCTTCCGTTTTGAATTCGTTCATTTCCGTTTCGCTTGCCTTGATTTTATTTTCAAGAAACCCGTGAAGACCAATCAACAAGCTCTCCGCATAATCACGCTCTTTTAGTGCGCCACATAAGAGTGTCAGCTTTTCACTTATTTCTCCCGCGTTCACAATAAAATCAGTTAAAATCTCCTTTTCAACAATTTTATCGTCCTGCTTTATTATGGAATTGAACAAATCAAAAAACATATCATGCAAATTTTTTCCTTCATCGCCGTAGTTTTCCGCAATAGTTCTTAAAATCCATTTATCCAATAACGCGTCGGAAGATTTGCATTCTTTAAATAAATCGGATATTCCGCCTTCTTTTCCGTCATTTACACGCGCAATCAGTTTCCATTCCTTTGTGAAAATACCGTGGCTGTACAAATGTTTATGATAATCAATTTTGCTGTCGGCGGAAAAATATGTTACGCCTTTACGTTCGCCATCGGTTTGCAATAATTTTTGCGCTTCCGAATAGCTCATATAATCAACGCGCTCACCTGTGCGCTCCACTATTGGCGTATTTACAATGTCATATTGCGTGGATTTTTCGTATTTATGTGTGAACGTGAAATATTTCAAACTCAAATCGTCTTCGCTACCTTGCCCGACAGAACACATGACTATACCCGTAAGGAAATAGCTTGGAAGCTTCGCGTTTGTATCTAAAATCCATTCAACCATAATATAAGTAGGCCGCCCCGCGCCCGCCTTAGAGAGATAGCCTGCTACTTTCCGATTGTTTATTTTTATGCAAGGCAAAACAGGTTGAAGCATCATTTGCACAAGTACACTTTTTCCGCTGCCGTTTGCAAGGTTAAATAAAACATTTTTTCCTTCGTACAAATTAAAAATTTGGTCGTTGATATGCTTTCCATCGTATGAAACATTTGCGATTCGTATTCTGTTTATCCGCGACATTAAAGCACCTCTTCATTATCAAACAAGCAGTGTATATCCTTGATACGATCATTGTTTAAATAATACTGCATTAAATCATTCAGCCTTTTTGTAGGCCTTACTTCAAGTTCATTGTCCCGCAAATTAACAAGCCCTTCCCGTTCCAAAAACCTGCAAGCCGTCAATACTCTTCCCATGCGGGTTTTTCTTTTAATATTTTCTTCATCGTGTGCATGTAAAGGTTTCCAATGCTCCGCTATTTGCTTAAAATTTATTTCACAATCTTCTTCAAGTACCCTGCCGAGTTCGGAGTTATCGGCGTTAAGTCTTTCATCAAGCTTGGCAACAATAGTGCTTATTTGCAAGAATGCATATTGCAAAGGGTCTTTATTTTTACCGCCGTAAAGCAACCATAAGATAGTCATTGTGATATAGCACTGCAAAAACGCGTCTTTGAGATTTGCCGATGAGGACTCGCTTTCACGCACTTTTTTAAGGGAATACGTTAATATATCGCTGTCCATGTTTGGAATTAAGTAAACTGTGGAATTTATTTCATGTAAGGAAAAACCCATTTCCTCACCGTAAATATCCAATTCATCACGCACTTCATGAAAATGTTCAAAAAGCTCCGCGTCATCTATGGAACTTAATTCGCCGCTTTTAAGAAGCTTGGTTATTATTTTTGCCGCTTTAATCATTATTCACCACCGTAAAAAATAAATCGTTCATTTTTATATATCCATCAACATCGCATAGAAAAATCTCATTTGTTTTATCAATTAAAATGCGTCTTACGTTAAATTTTTCCGTCTGCTTGAAAAATTCATGCAAGCAATAATTCAAGTCAAACTCTCCCAACGGTTCAATTACATCTTCGTTTTCCGCTTGCCATTTCTCAAAGTCTATTTCGCGTATTTCGTACAGTTTTAACATGCACAGAAAAACCAAACGCTCGGCAGGAATTTCTTTTTTATTACAATCCCAAAACTCGTTGAATAAAAAGCCCTGCGGTCTTTTTTGTGCGAATTCAAGAAATACCCGAATGAGCGTTACATGAGCGTTGTTGCGCTTTTTTACACGTTCCATTTTGATACCTGAATCTTCCGTTTCGTCGTCCGCCGCTGAACCTTCTATTGGTTCTTTTATTTTTGCCTGTGGCGCGTACATTAAAGATAAATTTAACATTTGGCGCAAATCGGGACGCATCAAAGGTGCAAGAAGACCTGTGCGAAGGGTTTTTATATCATTGTAATTACGGAATATAAAATTCTCCATCGGCTTTATTATTTCTTCTTCAAAATCGAACCGCTGTATCTCATGCAAGGTGATAGACTCTTGCAGTTGTTGCAAGAAGAAATCACCAAGCTTTTTGCATCGTTTTATCAATTCGCGTTGATTTTCAATTACCCGGCGGACATTGCTTAAAATTTGCGTTACTTCACGTAGTGCATCTGCATTTTTTTCATCGGGCTTTGTGAGGTTCTTGTTTTCTTGTACTAGGTATGTTTCCGCGGCACTTGTTGTCCGTTCAATTTCTTCCATTGTTTTATACTCGTCGTTAAGCATAGCGTATGCATCGTTTATAGTTTCGTTATACATTTGCCCGGAGACTACGGAAACATCGCGGCGCATTTGTTCCTCTAACTGCGTTAACTCTTCGCGTTTTGTACGTAACATGGCAAGCAGTAACCGGCTTTGCGATAATGCTTTTTTGTAATTTTTCTTTCTTATTAACATATCAAGACGCATGGTTTCAATTTGAAAACCAAGTTCATCATCGACTTCCTTTGTGCGAAAAAGGAAATCATAACCTTGCTTTGTTAATTTGTACGCGATTCGATTGTTGTCGATAATGAAGTCAGTTACAAGCTGTATGGAAAACTCTTTCATGCCGGTTTTATAATCCATTGCATGGTAAATCCGCATTTTTCCGTCATTTTGTAAAATATCTTTCACAAGATATTTTGCAAAATCCCTTCGGCTTTCACGCGAATTGTAATCGTTTGTTTCGTATGCGGGTAAAATTTCTTTCAAAAAATCCGCTATCACATCAAGTGTGCAATGCTGTTCTTCCTTCAAATCCGTTTCCATGATAAATACCAAAACGGAGAGAAGAATACTGTTTATTTCTTCCGGCATAAAACAATTTTCTATTTCCGTGTCTTTATTTATGCGTCCGGTTATTGTATCCGCTATTGCAACGAATTCCATGCGCTTGGTAAAACGGTCAAGAAATTCCATTACATTCCTACTTTCAGAGCGGCTTTTAGTGTTTGATAATTACAAATCTCCTGCGGAATGTACGCGTCGTTTTCTAAAATATTCTTTATCTCACGGGTTGCAGGTTCATCAAAGTACGCAAGGAATTTTGACATATCAGAAAGGGGCTTATGTTGTTTGCCGTATGGAATATTACCTTTAACAAGTTTTAGCATTTCCAAATAACCGGGTGCGAATAAATGAACTGAATGATGAGAAATTCCTTGAAAAATGCCAATACCTTCATAATCCAAGTCACCCCAATAAAAAAACTGCGGCGGTTTGCAAAAACTTCCGCTTGAATCTTCGAATGCTCCGTCTCTTGTTATTCTTTTTCCTTCGCCGTACAACAAGCCGTCAAATTTTTGGTCAAATAAAACGCGCCCCGGTGTCTCCATAAATAACTTCCGTAGCGAAAACCATATATCCTTGTTTTCCAAAACTAAAATATTTTCGGAATTCGCTCCGTTGCAAAGATACTCAAAAAACGGCTCGGGTGTTTTGTAATAATTAAGCTTGTCCTCCCACCCGATAAACTTAAGCATACTTTTGCATTCCGTGCTGTCTAAGATTTTTTCATTACCCCAAATGGCGTATGCCCGTTCATTTTTGGACATTATTTCTTTTAATTGCGTGCCGCGTTCACGCACATATGTTCGCAGATTATGTAATAAATCCCTGTGCTTTTTATAAAGCTCAATTTTACTCAAATATTTCGATGGTTCGTAATCCGGCTCCAATTTCATAATTTCTTCTATTATTTCACTGTTGTCTTCTTTTTTGCGGCATATACGGTAGCGAGTTTTAAGCGGTGGGAACATTCCATTTGTAGCGGCATTTCCCACCGGTTTTATTATGCCGTCATAGATAAGATTTTTTACGCTTTCGGCAAATTCGCTATATTGTTCAAACTCACATAATTTCTCAAGTTCGGATAATTCTAAAAATGTTTGCCCAAGCGTTAATATTCTTTCCGATAGGTACATATGAGCCTCCGTTAGAGTTAGCTTCGTGAGTATATCATATCAAATTTTGAAAAAATTTCAAACGCTTCGCAGTAATTTGGAATTGGCGTATAAAAAATCATGCATAGTCATCTGCGAATAATTGTTCTACGCCAATCTTCAATAAACGCATCCAATCCCTGCGAGCATATAGAATACGAATAACAGAAACTGTCTTTATGTCCTCACGAATGACAAAGAATACGAGGTGGGTTTTGACGACCATCATCCGTAGACCCTTTGATGCCAAATAGTCATCCAATACGAGGGGGAGGCGGGCGGGTATATTTGTTAATGAGCGTATTAGGGTTTCAATTTTTTTAATGCGCCGAACTGCCGCCTCCGGGTTTGATAAATCTTCAGAGATATACCTATGAATTTCACGTATATCGGATTGCGCTAACTGCAAGACACGAATATGGTAACTCATGTGATTTCCTTCCAGAATTCTTCCATGAAATTATCGAAATCCATATAATTTCCGGCTTTTTCATCTTCGAGACCTTCGTCAAGCAGATGATATAACTCATAACGGCCACAAAATTTTTCGTAAGTATCAATGCTCATTACAGCCAAGTCTCCGTGGCCATTCTTGGTGATGAACATCGGCTCTTTCCGAGAATGACAAAATTCAGAAACTTCGTTGTAATTATTACGCAGATACGCGCTTGGTCTTATCATAGGCATTAACATTCGCCTCCTTTTGATTTCATAAAGACATTATATACAAATTCGGCTATATTGTCAAAGAATGCATAGGTGGTGAATCCTAAACTCCGGCTTACACGAATTTTGCACACCCTGCACAAAAGTTTGAGAGCCGTGGGAACGCGGCGAACGCCAGCATTTTATTTGTCTGCCGCCAACCGTCATTGAGCCTCCGCAGGAAAATCTTGAGTTAAGTTCAACAACGCCCTCTGCAAGCCCCGCTGCCGATGTTACAATTTTAAATGTAGAGCCCGGCTCGTATGTATCATGAATGGCGAAATTCCTCCACATTCTGTTTAATTCGTTCATTTTCTGCTCTTGCGAAAAGGTATCCCACAACGCGGCACGTGCGGGGTCTTGAATTGTGAACGGTTCATTTAAATCGAAATCGGGTTTATTTGCCAGTGCGTAAATTTGCCCGTTATTCGGGTTCATTAAGATGATTACGCCGCGTTGAGCATTTTTTTGTTCTACCAGCATTTCGATTGCTTGCTCTGCGTATGCCTGCAAAACAGCGTCGATTGTCAGAACCAAATCGTGACCGTCAACGGGTGGTATTCGATATTGACGCGAGCCTTCAACGTATCGCCCGGCAACGTCTGTTTCTGTAAGAATTCTCCCGGGTGAACCCATCAAAGCAGAATCGTACTTCGCCTCGATTCCGATAATCCCCTGATTATCCCGCCCCACAAATCCGATTACCTGCGATGCAAGCGAACCAAATGGATAAATCCGCCGGATATCTTCGTCCACTACCACGCCGGGCAAATCCAAAGCGCGAATTCTGTCCGCAACGTCTTTGTCAACCTGTTGCGCAACCCGCACAAGCGCGACACGCCGCGAAATTTTTTCATAAACCGCGGCTTCGTCAAGTTCAAGCTCGCGCGCAAGAAGCCGTGCCGTTTCGGGAACGTCTTTCATCTGTGCGTAAATTACGCTCACACCGGCAACAGTTTCGGTAAGCGCAAGCCCTACCATGTTTCTGTCATAAATACTGCCGCGGTTCGGTCGAATCAGCCTGTCGCGCGTTTGTTGCTCGAATGCCAACGCTTGCAACTCCGTGCCGCGAAACGCCTGTATGTAGAAAACACGCACAACGTACAGTGCTAAAACCGCTTGCAAAATCAACATTACATAAAATGCTTTCTTGCGAATAATTAAAGAAGTTTTGCTCATTTTTATCCCCTTTCAAAGTCAATTACTAATAATTAGAACACCTCATAAATAATTTATGAAAAGCCCGTAAATACTATTACACGGTGATTAAAATGTTAAATTTCCGAACAGACCTTGCATTAGAAATGCATGAAAGCCAAGAAGGCGACCTTTCCGGAGTAGAAATCACGACGGAGGAGGACGAAAAACTTGGAATAACCGTAACTTGGGTGGAAATAACCGATGAAAACGGCGCGGCGGCGATGGGAAAACCAATCGGAAACTATGTGACGCTGGAGTCGGCGGCGATGAAAGAAAACGACCCCGAAGTTCATGAAGAAATAGCAAAAATTCTTGCGAGAAAACTTGGACGATTGCATAATTTGAGCGATGAAGCGGTAATTTTAGTCGTTGGGCTAGGCAACCGCCAAGTAACCCCTGACGCACTTGGCCCGAAAGTTTGCGAAAAACTTCTTGTAACGCGTCATTTGGGCGAAGATGTTCCCGAAGAATTAACCGGGAGACTTCGCGCAGTAAGCGCGCTATCTCCCGGCGTAATGGGCATAACCGGCATCGAAACCGCCGAAATAATAAAAGGCGTAACCGAAAAGATTACGCCTGATTTAATAATTGCGATAGATGCGCTTGCTGCCCGCCGCACAAACCGAATAAACGCTACAATTCAAATGTCCGACGCGGGCGTAAACCCCGGTGCGGGTCTTGGCAATCGTAGAATGTCAATAAACCGCGAAAGCATGGGTGTTCCCGTAATTGCAGTAGGTGTTCCCACCGTTGTTGACGCGGCAACATTGGTAAATGATACGATGGACAAAATGCTTTCCGCAATGGCGCAATCAGCCCCGCATGGCGAGGCATTTTTCAACATGCTCGACGAATTACAAGATGAAGAACGCTACGCTTTAATAAAAGAAATTCTCTCAAACGAAAACATGTTCGTAACCCCAAAAGACGTTGATGCAGTAATATACCGCCTTGCAAACATCATTGCAAACATGCTGAACATTGCTCTTCATCCGGGAATTACGGTGGAAGATGTGAATAGATATGTGAATTAATGGCCGTTATACCTATAAACGCCAAAAAGTAAAGCCTGCGGCCAGTTTTTACAACCAGCCGCAGGCTTAGTTTCTTTGTTCATGCTTTTTCTACTTCGGCATTTAGGATATTACAGAAATTGCTTGACAAGCATTGTTACAATAATAGAAAACGTAGCTATTTTTGGAAATATAAATACTAACAGCACATGGAGGTAATAATGGGAGTAAAATTGGTTACAGACAGCACTTCTTACATTTCGGAAGCATTGCAGAGGGAATTAGATATTACAATAGTCCCGCTCAGTGTCAGTTTTCCTGATGAGCAATTCTTGGAAACAGAAGTGGATTATGACTATTTCTATCGCAAAATTGAAACAAGTGGTGTCATACCAACATCATCTCTGCCCTCCGTGGGCGATATGCACCAATACTTCAGCAAAATAATTAAAGAAGGACACGATATTCTTGCCATATTCATCTCATCATTAATGAGTGGTACTTATCAGTCCGCCATGCTTGCGCGTGATCAACTAATTGAAGAATTTCCCGAAGCGAAAATCACCATATTAGATTCCAAAACCAATTGCATGTCTTTGGGTTATCCGGTAGTGGAAGCGGCGAGAGCCGCCGGCAAGGGACATACATTAAGTCAGGTTAGCGACTTGGCTTCGGAGCTTATTGAACGTATGAACTTCTATTTTACCCCGGCCACTTTGGAATACTTAAGAAAAGGCGGCCGCATCGGCGGTGCCGGTGCTTTGCTCGGAAAAGTTTTAAAAATAAGACCGGTTTTATTCGTTGATAACGGAAGTACAAACGTGTTCAAGATATCGCGTAGCTTCAAAGGGGCTATTAAGGAAATTTTAAAAATTTTGGATCGTGATTTTAAGCAACGTGGCTTAAAGCAAGTAATCGTTCATCATATTAATTTCCCTGAAAAAGCACAAGAAATCGCGCAATTGATTAAACAGAGCTATGATATCAATGCTCCTATTTTGTCCATCGGGCCGGTTATTGGCTTGCATGTAGGACCGGGAACGGTTGGGATAGTGTACTGCACAGAGAAATAAGGAAAAGCATCCCTCTCGTTTGCCCAACTTGTAGAGCCGGCAAGCAATACCAAAATCGGCAACTATCATGTATTTAAAAGGAAGCCTGCGGCGGGTTTAGAAACCGAGTCGCAGGCTCCTTTCTTTTTAAACAGGTTTTACGAACGTTCTGCTAAATAGTTTCGAATATTTTGCTCTACTTCCTGCACAGCTCCTTCCAGGTCAATCCTGCCTGTGCCAAGCCGTTCTACCGTTGTCCAAATCATTTCGCGCAAGGTTGCTTCAATTATCGCGGGCGTAATTAGTTGGCTGATTAGTGCGTCTGTATCAAGTGTAAACAGCGGCATTTCCATCTCTGCCAAACTCTCGTTTACTTGTTCAATTTGCATCTGCAAACCGTCACGCGTGATTGGCAAGCCAAGACCGTGATAAATTTGTTGCACATTACGTGACAACATCATGTTTACAAATTCAATTGAAAAATCCGGATTGCTTGTGTCGGCGGATACGCCAACAATTGTAGAAGGTATCCATACACCCTCCACAAGACCGGGGAACAATACGAGTTCCGCCTCGTTGCGGTCCATCATCACCTGTAACATTTGCAGATTGTTAATCGTAAGCGCTCCAAGGTTTGTAAATTGCATCATATAGCGCATTATCGAACCGGACATCATGCTCATTCTTCCGCGTCCGCCGCCGCCGCTGCTCATAACAACAGTACCGAAACCCATGTTGTTTTCGTCTTGACCTGCCAATTCGTACATATTGCTGATTGCTTTAATTGCTCCAAGAAATTCTTTTAGCATTTCCGAATCCAATCGGTTGTCGTTTATAAATGCCGATGCGTTAACTTGCCACATGATATCGTACAATTCTTCCAAATCGTTAAAATGAAGTTGGGCGCGTTCTTTTTCGGGTATACCGCCCAGCATTCCTTGACCGCGCATCATAGGTGCCGAAGAATTGCCGTTAACAACGCTTTCCGTAAGCGCGGCAAATGTTGGTACTTCGCTCAGATTGGCTTCGCTTCCCAACAGCGCGGGAATTGAAAATTGCGTGGGTATCACATACAGCCGTCCGTTTTCTTCATACGGCGCAAGCAAGTTTTGATAAATATTGTTTGAATTTACTCTGCCTGTTAAATCAAGCATCATTCCCCTGCCGGCGTAACTGTCTATCGGTGCGCCGTCAAGTATAAGAATATCCGGCCCTCTTCCGCTTAGAAGGCGTGTGTTCAGCGTTCTTACAGCATCGGATGCGGATACCGCATCGTCGCCGGACAACGCGATTTCGTAGGTGATACTCGCATCGGGATTCAGCTGCCATATTTCCGTGATTGCGGCGCGTACAAGCTCGTTGTCTTCCAATGACCAAATTGTTATGGTTTTTTGCGGGTCTATATTTGCGTCGGAATCCCACGTGTAGCGGAACAGTTGATTATGCTCGCCGTCGATTAAAACATTTACAAGTATGCAGCCGCTTGCAAGAATTTGTGCCGACAATGCCCTTCCCGAAGACGAACCAAACATAAACGCTGTGCCGTCCAGTAAAGTGTCTATGTCTCCGTTTGTGCTGTGGCGAAGTAACGTGTGTCCTTGAAGGGCAAATACATCGCCTACGTTGTTTGCGCCTAATACTTCCGATATTTCAACTTCTGAAATAAGATTACCCATGGAAATGTCATGTATTGCCGCTTGCCCGGACATTCCGCCCATGGTGAAATTTCTTGCGCCGCGGTGACCGCCGCCCGGCCCGACTGCGGTACGCCCCGATACTCTTACTTCTGTTGTTTCGGCTGAGCGGAATACTTGTCTTCCTCCCTGTCCGCCTTGCCCGGGCGAATGTGTGACATTTGTTTCTTCATCTTCGTCTATGTTCGTTTCATCGTTTTCTTCATCAGAATCTTCATTAGATTCTTCATTAACCTCAAAACGCTGCATTCCGCCGCCGGTTTCGTTTTCACGCATAAACCGTGCAAACCAGTCTACATTGTAACTAAGTAAAATTTGTTGCTCGTCAATAACTTGGATTAACGAAACAATATGACTGTCTCCGTCCGCGATTTCGCTGTCGATTGCCTCTACCGGAAAATGTTCCGTTGAGCCGTTTGATGATATTTTTGTCATGCCGTAGCCTTGCATGTACACCAGCAAATTTCCGTCCGGCAAAATTGCGGCGGCTTGCACATCCATGAAACGTTCATTGCCGCTTCCCGGCCCCGGAGATTGCGTCCATGTTTCGCCGTCGTCTATACTGTCGTATCGCGTTTGAAGCCCTTCGTCAAACGCCGCAAGCGTTCCGTCCGGCGTAACAAGGCTTATGAAACGCCCTTCAATCGGCGGGGTTATTTCTATTTCTACGTATCGCCCCGTAGCGGTTGAAGTTGCGCGACCTTGTGTGTTTTCATTTTCGCCGTTACCGCCGCAAGCGGTTACAAGCAACAGTACACCAATCATACAAATAATTAATTTTTTCATTCCTTACCTCCGTAATTTTTTTTTCACACGTAAAGTATATAAGTTCAATTTAAACAAAATCAGCGGTAAATTGGAACAAAATTGCGACAAAAAATCGCTCGCGCAATGAACGAGCGATTTTTCTTAGACAAGGTGTCATTATTGCAATAAAGCAGGATTCTCCAGCCTAAACGAGAGCGCCCATTTTTGGTTTAAGATACCCTCTTTTTCCAACTCTGCGCTGAATACTGCGGCCCGGGCTTGCTCTATTTCAAATTGGGTGATTAGACCGAGACCGAAGTTGGTTAGGGCTACTTCAAGGTTTTCGAGAGCGCGGGCATGGTCTTGATGCTTGGCTTCGTATTGGGCGTGCAGTGCTTCAAGTTCGCTGTAAGCGCGAAGAAGGGTTGCTTCCATTTGGCGAATTGTTTGCTCGTGGTTTGTTTCGGCGCGTTCTACGGCTTCTTGCAGGGCTATTCTTGTGCGGATTTTTTGAATTTCTTCATCTTCGTCTGTTAGTTCTGTGCGCCAAAGGTCTTGGGTAACGCGGTTGGGGTTTAGGGCGCGTTGTCTGTCACGCTCGCTTATTACTGTATTTGTGCGGTTGCCTGAGTTAACCCATCTTGCGTCGGTCGCGCGTTCAATCTCCAATTCAAGACCGCGGATTGCGTTTGTTTCCGAAATCATTTTTTCAATGTACTCGGTTAAATCTTCGGGCACTTCGTGTAACTCGCGCTCAAATTCTATTACCGTGTTCTGCGTAAGTGGCTGGCCCAGCAAGTGATTTAAGTTTTGCATAAGGGTTTGGCGTGTGCGTTCAAGGTTTTCAAGCTGTGTTTTGGATTGCGCGAAATTATGACGCGCCGCATTTAAGTCGTGTGTGCTTAACATTCCTACTTGATGCATGATTGTCATGCGGTGAAGGCTCATTTTTTGAATCCCCATGCTAAGATGAAATCCTTCGATGAATCTGTCCACGTCTGCCATTCCGGAAATCAAACTGCGCAAACCGAATTCAACGGAAATTTTCGCTTGCTCGATACCCATTTCAAGTATTTCAGTTTGACGGTCGAATTCATTCAGGTTGCGCTGAACTTCCCTTCGCATTTCATCTCTGTTTTCGGTTTTGTTCAAGCGGTTTAATTCGCGCATAATTTCACCTTGCTGTGCCTGCATTGACGAAAGTTGACCGGTTAAGTTAGGAGCAGACATTGCAAATAAACCCGAAAGCGAAGCTTGTAACGCCGCCACATGTTCTGCAGGGGCATTGGGGTCTGCAATGCCTGCAATGCCTGTTTGCATTCCTTGTAATGCGTCTCCCGTCGCTTGTTCGAGCATAAGCTGTGCGGCACTTACAGATTCAATTCCGGATGACAAATCACGCAAAATTTCCTGCATTGCGTGCATTTGAAGTGTTCCGCGTCCGCTGTCTATGCGTCGCATTTCATCACGGAAAAACATACGGTGAATTTGCAAATCACGAATGGCAATTTCTATGTCGTTAATTGCAAGCATGTCGCTCAATGCCAGTTCGAGTGCTTCCTCGTAGGTGAAAATAATAGTCTCGTCCCCTGTTGCTTCTTCTGTTTCCGCCGCGAAAACCTGCGTTGTTAGTAGCATTAAAAATGCCATTAGAATCGGGAAAATTTTGATTTTTTTCATTGCTTATACCTCCAATTTATTCTGCTCGTACTTTTGTACCGTTGTCAATGTCGCGGTTGTTCGCATCGTTTATCACGAATTCGCCTTCAAATAAGCCGCTTTCAATTATTGTTTCTGTGCGAAGTTCAAGACCCGTCACAACTTCGCGGGCTTGCACCGTGCCGCCGTCTTCCGCCACCCATACCATGTCGCGTCCGTTTTTGCGGAAAAGTGCCGTGCGCGGTACGGTTAAGGCGTTTTCTTGGTGGTAGATGTAAAATGTAACGTCTACGCCGTAACCCAGCCCAAAGTTTACGTTTTCGGGAATTTCGGGCGATATTCGCACATTTACTTTTCGCTCCTCCACGCCAAGCGCGGTGAAACGAACTACTGCTGTGTCGCCAATTTCCGCAACCGTTCCGTTAAAAATAACGTCGCCGGTGCGTTGGCGCAGTGTTAGACGAACCGCGTCATCTTCGTGGATACTGCCTACATCCTGCGTTGAAACATATGCTTCAATGTACATATTGCCGGGTACAGTGATTTCCGCAACGGGTGTTGCCGCGCTTATGAAATTTGTGTTACGCGCATGAAGCGTTGTGATAATCCCGTCAATCGGTGCGGTTACAACCGCGTTTTGAAGCTCGTGTTCTATTTGTGCTATGTTCGTATGTTCTACCGATATTAGTGCTTCGATGTTTGCTCTTGCGGCTGTTACAGTGTCCCCCGCAAGCTGCGCGGTTATTCCGTTAATTTGCGCCACAAGCGATGCGCGGGTTCCTTCAAAATGTTCCGCGCTGTTTACCGCCGCTCCCGCCGCGATTACTGCCATTTGTGCTTCGGCGGCTTCCAAACGCGCTTGTGCCGCAGTTACCGCCGCGCTTGCCGTTTCGTATTCCGTTCGCGCAACAACGCCGCCTTCATACAAAAACAATATACGTTCATATGCTTCGTTAAGTTGCATAATTTCACGCGAATGTTGCTCAATTAAAATCTGCTGTACACGAAGCTGCTCATTTATTATTTCCTGTTGGCTTGCGAAACCGCGTTGCGTTTCGGCGGCATGAGCGTTTAATGCCGCAAGTTCGCCTTGCAAGCTTGCTCTTGTGGTTTCAAGATTGCGGCGCAAATTCGCATCTTCAACCTCGATGTTCGAAAGTTGCGCTTCAAGCCCGCGAATGCCGCTTTCAACCTGCGTAAGCCGTAATTGTAACGCGGTTGTATCCACACGCAAAAGTGCGTCGCCCGCGTTCACCGCCTGACCTTCGCTTACATACAACTCGCTTAATTCGCCCTGCGCCGCTGAAAAAACCAGCATCGTGTTTTCTGCAACAACTACGCCCTGCTCCGTAAAACTAAGCTCTGCCGTTTGCAAAAACACTTCCGTCATTCTCACAGGAATCGGTTGCATAACATAATACACGCTTCCCGCAATTGTTGCCAGTAAAATTACTGCCAAAACCGCGTATTTTATTGATTTCCTCATAGTGTGTAACCTCCTTATTAAAACTCCTTCAACACTTCCACCATATCAAACTTCGCGATTTTTCTTTTCGCGGAGAAATTTGAGAGCATAATTGCGGCGGAGCAACCGATTACGCCTGTGATGTATGCGGCGGTCGGCAGAGTAGTGGGCATGGAGAACATGGTTGTGTCTAACATACCATTTACGGCAACCATCAGACCGGATGCGAACGGCGCGCCGATTAGCATTCCCATCGCGCCCAGCACCCAATACTCGAAGCGCATAATTTCGCAAACTTCGTCGGTGGAAAGACCCACAACGCGCAAGGTTGCGTATTCGCGTTTACGTTCCGAAAGCGAAATTGTGGCTGTGTTGTAAATAATCGCGAACGCAACTAATGCGCCCATGATGTTCATTACCGTGTAAAGTCCCATATACGGCTCCATCATTTCGTAATATTTTCGCATTGTTGTGTCTTTATCCTCGATTGATGCAGTGAACTCGCTGTTGCGGAAATAATCCGTTACATACGAAAGATTATCCGTGTTAAAAACAATCGCGGTGGCTATTGCGGATTCTCCGAAAAGAGAGGAAAGCGCGGAAAGCTCCATATACGCGCCGCTTCCCAAATTCTGCTCGATTACCTGCGTGACGGGAACGTAAATTCCATCGGAAAGAAACGGCGATTCGATATAAAGAATATCTCCTGCGACGGCGCTTAAATTGTCTGACAAACCGTTTGTAATCATAATTCCGTGAGATGGCGGTGCATAACTTGTTCTTCGGTTTGTATCGAAAATACGATACAGTTCGCTGTCTGCCGGAATGCCTGTGATTACCGTGCCTAACTGCAAATGCCCAAGCGTTAGCGAAACGGGTTTTTCCAAAAGCCCTTCCGCCTGCGTGACGTGACTCACTCCGTATGCCGCTTCAACTGCGTGTTCGTATGCTATTGGGTGCGTCAGCGTAACGCGCACATTGTACAATCGCTGGTCTACAAATTGAGAATAAATCATTGCGTCGATTAAAGGCTCCATGCTTCCGAACACGCATAAAAGTCCGAACGAAAATGTTACACCTATTACAACAAATCCTGAACGCACGGGATTTCGTAAAATTCCCCTAAGTGACATTTGCCCGCGTGAAGTTAACATTAATTTAAGCGGTTTTATTTTTCCGATAATATCAAATTTAATTGGCTTTGGTGTTTCGGGGCGCATTGCGTCTGCGGGAATTAATTCGATAACGCGCGCTGCCCCCATCAAAGAACCAAGCAAGCCCGTTCCCAATGAAACCGCCAACGCAAAAACCAAATACATAGGGCTAAGCGGCTGAACAAGTTCGGGCAGTAAAAAGAATTCCAAAAACATTTCAAGATACACGCCCGACATTGCCGCACCCATTGCAAAACCGATTAACCCGCCGACAAGCCCGACAATAAACCCGTAGCACAAATAATGAAAAACTACCTTTGCATTAGAAAAACCCAACGCCTTTAAAGTGCCTATTTGCATACGTTCCTGCTCGATAATACGCTTCATCATAAGATACAAAACAACCGCTGCCATCGCCATAAACACCATCGGCATCGAAACGGAAATTCCCTTGATTGCTGTTACTTCCAAATCCAAAAACGAGTAACTAAGTTGGTCGGCGTGTTCAGTTAGGGAGATTAATCCGTATGGCTGCAATGCGTCTTGCAAAGCAAGACGTACATCATCAAATTCGTAGCCGTCTTCCAATCTGAAAAGTAAATTATTAAAAACTCCGTGACGGCCTGTGATATTTCCCATAGCTTCGGCGGTTATATATGCTATGCCGAAACCGGCATTGTCGGGCAAAATATCTGTAAAGCTTGGCGCGATATAAACATATTCCGGCGCAAGAAAAGAACCCGTCGCTTCAAATATAAATGTTCTGCCGTGAACAATTAATGTAATCGGGTCGCCCTGCTCCATTTCATTTGCAATCATGAACATATGATTTAGCGCAATTTCCTGCGGTTGCTCCGGGGCGAACCCACCGGTCATTTGAAAATCGTTTAGGCGTAATTCATTTGCGGGGTCGAATGAAATCAAACGCAGTGTAATCATATCGTTGTTATCTTCAAGTTCGGCACGTACTTCCATTTTTGTACGGGCGTTAACTTCGGCAATGCCTGGAATGACGCGAAGCCTCTCCGCGTCGCTTGGCGATATCGCGCCAACACTCGCCCACACATGCGCCAAGCGGTAGTCTTCGTAAAAATTCAACATCGCTGTTTCAAGACCGTCCGACGCAACGCCCATTGCCGTGCGCATCATTATGCCTACGGCAATCAGAAACATACAGGCGATATATGCACGCTTGTTCTTCCACATCGAGCGGTATACTTTTTTGAAGAGCATCTTCTCACCGCCTTACCAATTTATTTCCTCGGGGGAAATCGGATTTTCCACGATGTCAATTTTGTCGATTAGCCCGTCTTTTATATGAAAAATTCGGTTTCCCATTTGACCTATTTGCGCGTTATGCGTGATTATTACAACGGTTTTTTTATATTTTTCGTTAAAGTCTTTCAGAAGGCGAAGAACTTGAATGCCCGTGGTGTGGTCTAACGCGCCGGTTGGTTCGTCGCATAATAGTATGAAAGGATTTTTTGTTACGGCGCGGGCGATTGCAATGCGTTGCTGTTGTCCGCCGGAAAGTTGCGTCGGGAAAGAACCGCCCCTGTCGGCAAGACCGATTGCTTCAAGTAGCTCTTGCGGAGGAATGGGGTCGGATGAAAGTTCCGCCGCCAAAACTATATTTTCCAACGCGGTTAAGTTCGGAATTAAATTGTAAAACTGAAAAACAAAACCCACTGCTGTTTTGCGATAATTTGTAAATTCGCGTTCTGTTGCTTTGGCGATATCTTTGTTGTTTACCATAACGGAACCGGATGTTGCACGGTCTATTCCGCCGATTATGTTTAGAATCGTACTTTTACCCGAACCGCTGGGGCCAAGCACCACAACGAATTCGCCCGCGTATAAATTGAAATCTACACCGCGCAACGCGTTTACCGTAACTTCACCCATAATATAATCTTTGGTGAGGCCTTTCACTTCTATTATGCTTTCACACATTTTTTAGCCTCCTTTATAGAAGCATTTTCGTAAAATGTCCAAGTATTTCCGCATTTCTTCCAAGTATAAATCGTATTTTTCTTTCATTTCTTCGCCAACCGTTTCGGGCGACATTAAATCCGTTTTAGAATCCGCCCAACCGTGCAACGCCCATTGAATTAAGCTAATTGCCTTTTGCGGGTCAACATCATCGCGAAAAAGCGACCTGTCACAGTGTTCGTAAATATCGGCAAATTTTTTCGTTTGCATTTCCTTGAACCTGTTTAGTCGCACTTTCGCGGGGCAAGCCTTCGCGTCCAAATACACGCATGATAAAAAATTAAAAATTGCCGGAAAACGCTGCGACAAATCTTGCTTTAAAAGTGACATCTGCCAAATACTATCGAAAATATCTTTCTGCCGCATATTAATCAAATCAAGATATTCTTTCATTACAATTCCAATTGCGTAGTCTATTAGAAAATCGTAAAGATTTTCCTTTGTGCCGAAATAATGAAAAAGTAATCCCTTTGAAATTCCGGCATCGCGAACAATTACATCCGTCGATGCTTTTTTAAAACCGCCAAGAAATTCCTTCATTGCCGCATTTATTATACGTTCTTGTTTTTCCGGCTCTATGGCAAGGAATTTTTGATAGTCTTCACGTTCGTCATGCACTGAAATCAACTCCTTTGTGTTGACTGACTGGGTTAGTCAATTATACATGATTGACTTGATAAGTCAATAGATGTATAAAAAAATTTTAATCACTTGAGTAAAATCGCATTTCTATTTCCCACAAAGCATAATATGCCCCAAGGTAATAAGTTTCCTTGGGGTATTGCTTTTTCAATTCATGGTATTTTGAAATGAACCAAGGTATATGGCTTTCGTCGCATTTAAATCCGAGGAGAATCAATGCATTTGACTGTGCGTAGGGGTCTTTCATTTCATCGTACCAGCCGACTATTTCATTGATCATATTCATCTTGCTTTTAGCCAAAACCTGCGTAGCTATCTCTATAAATTCTTCGGTTCTGTTTGTTTTGAATCTTCTGAGAACCTCGGGTACAACATCGCTTTCCAGCTCCATAGCTTTTTTAACAATCGTGTAGTAGTTGAGGGGGTCTTGTTTGCGTCGCATCATGCGGACAAGTTCATCGCCTGATGTCACGGCTTCAATTTCTGCCTTGCCCGGAGCCGCTTCTTCAAGCCGATCCGGCATGACTTCTGCTTCCACATTGTTCATAATATTGCGAATTTCGTCTGAATCGGGAATTATCATGTTTTTTAGGCAAAAATGAGCAAGCATAGGCGCAGTCGGCAGTTTGCTTTCGGGACTGTTTTCGGTAAGAAATTTGTCGAGCAATTTTTCGTACATAGCCACCTACCCCTCAATCAGTTCATGCTCTGTTAGCCTGCCGGCATCAGCATCACGAATAGATTCCTTCAAAACACGCAAATTACTCTCGCTATAAAACGGGTCGATAGTTAAATCAAATGGGATTCCCCTTCGCCTAATTGCTGCCTTAACAAAAATAGTAAATGCAGTAGTCATATTCATACCTAAATCATCAAAGAGTTTTTCTGCCCGTTCTTTTAAGTTATCATCAATTCGGATATTCACTTGTGCCATAAATACATCCCCTTTCGTGTATACAATTATATATCATACTCTATACATAAACAACATATAGCTGAAAGCGCGTTATATAAGCATAGGTAATCGCTGATGAAGTTTCCGTATTTCTTGCAACTGATTTTCTGCGTTTTGCTCTATCGTTGATTTTCGTTCTATTGATTCATTTAAGCTTTGAATTTGAGCGCGAAGTTTGCGTTGCAATTCCAGCTGCTCATTAAATTGTTCATTATTCGGCATTTCAGATTGTTTTTGCCAAAGTTCATGCAATAGATTACGTACAGCGATACTATCCTGTGAACCTTTATTTTCCATGGCTTCAAAAAAAGCGGCAAGAGCCCGTTGCTGTTCTACATTTTCCGGAAAAATATCATGTAAATATAGCTTTTCCCAGCAATCAACGCGTATCAACCAATGGCTCAGCGAGTTTGAAATTTCTAATGCCCAAACTAAATATTGTTTTACATGTACCGGGGACACCCCATATGCCAGCGATAAAATCATGCTTTCTTCAAAATGTTCTAAGTTTCCGCCCGCTACACTTGTTTCCATCAGCAAACGAGCGGTGTTTGTGATATTAAAATCCGGCGGAGCGGAATCTAATATCTTCTGGCAACACCGGACTGCTTCGCTAAAATACATATGATTGTAGAATAAACGTGCCACCGGTAATAGTATATCAATTCCCCAAGAAGCTAACAACAAAGCCTCAATTTGATTCACCAGACCATGCTTAGGCGCAATTCTGATTGCGCCTTCCATAAGCGCGAGAACCATGTCTTTGTATTTTTCATCTATTGGTTCATCATAAAACAACCCGGCGGCAACGTCGTGATAATTTTGCGAAGAAGAATGCATAAACTTTCGCAAATAGGGTTCTCCTCCGAGAGCCGCCGCCAATAACGCCGGTTTCAGATAGCTTTCGCTTTCGGTTTGAGAATAATGCCACAACAATCCTTTTAATGCCTCGTCGTAGTTGCCGATAACAGTCATTGCCGTGAAAAAAAATACTCCCGATTTTTGATTATCGCGATTCCATTCATGAAAAAAATGAAGATAAACTTCATCGGCGCGATACAATCGTAATTTTTCAAGTAGCCGCCGTAAATCGTCTTCAGATTCAATGAGTGTTTTCAAATCGCGTATAACTGTTTTCGTGCCTATTACCCGCGAACAAAGAATCAGCCTGTCCATTGGCTCAATGTCTAACCGCAAGCCGCTTGGCTTGAATAAACTATATTTATCCAACCCAAGATTTCTTTTAAGCCATATTGCGGTATGGCAAGCGGCAAGAAAAAAATGGTATCCGTCGTCCAACTCCCCGCGTGAGCAGCAAATATTTCCGGCTAAAGTATAAGCCGCCGGATACAACTCGAATAATCGGCTTGATTCCCACTCTATGCCGAAATTGAAATCGCGCTTTCTTTCAAATGTCTCACGCAAATCTTTTTCGCACTCTGAATATCGCTTGTAGCGAAAATATTGGAAAGCGCGAACCAAATAAAAGCTGGGGTGACCGGGGTGATTTTCAATTATTTTGTCGCAGGCGGTTAACATTGTTTTCTCATCGGAGTTAAGCATTTCTAATGTGCGTATATAGGAAATATGCGACATTACAGCATTTTGATACGAAAAATGCGGGTTGTTCACATATTCCCGGAAGAAAGGAATTGCCTTTTGAGGTTCGTTCAAGGAAAGAAAAGACGCGCCCAGGTAGCTGAGTGTTAAGGCACGGCGTGTTCCTTGTGCGCAAGGTAATTCTTCCTGTAACAAGCTAATATTGCGTTTTAGTTTTTCGTCCAGCAACTTGCCGGAATAACCGTCATGGTACAGCACAATACCGGTGGCGTACATACTTGGTGCATCTTGCCCGTTTATTAATCCGTAGGTTTCATGGACATATCCAACATATGCAAATTTGTCAGAGTTTCGCAAGATACGTGCGTTGGCTGTTATCTGAAATTTACTTTGCGGCAGTGGATTTTCAGCAATTTCCGGGTTTGTTGAATCATCGGCAGTGTAGTCAGCGGCGTTATAGTCCCAACGGTCTACGTAAATACGGCTTACATATTCGTATTGTTTTGTCGGGCAATTTTTTTTAAATGATTCAAGAAACAGACGTAAATTTTTTTCATCGCCTTTTCGGAAAAATTCATCCGCATCCAAAAAAATGACCCACTCGCCGGATGCGTGTTTTAACGCCGCGTTTCGACCGGCAGAGAAGTCATTTTCCCATGAAATATTAACAATAACGGCACCCATCGAGCGGGCAATATCAACGGTGTTATCGGAAGAACCCGTGTCAACAACAACAAGTTCATCCACAATATCTTTCACGCTGTTGATACAGCGTGCAATACAGCGTTCTTCGTTTTTTGCCATAATCAAGCCTGTAATGAACATAAAGTCTCCTTATCATTGGTTCGCCCGCAGGGAATTAATCAGCGTCATTGTTCCCATGCTGTAAAACCCATTCATATCCAGTGCGTAAATATTAATTTCAACTAAAATTCTGTTTTCAAGTGGTTCTGTTAGCGGCTCTAATGTTGGCATATATTCACCCGGGCGCAATAGACCGCTTCTGTATAAAACAACGCCGTTCACATCCATAATTTCACACATCAGGTATACATTGTTTTCCTCAAAATTTGTTAGGTAGACAGGCAATGTTCCGGTTTGCAGTTGTTGCAATTCTCCGACAATGCCGAAATTAAATTCACTAAAAGCGTTTTTTTCACTGAAACTTAAATGCTCCGGCGGTTCGGGAATGCCGGTTATTGCATTGATTTCATAGGGCGGCGGTATATATGCAGGGCGTTCTGTTATAAAAAGAGCAAAAAAAAGAACAGCTGGCGGCACAATAAACGCAAATACTAACGCAATTGTTATAACTCTATTTTTTACCGCGCCTGTTTTTACTTTTGTGGGCTGTTCTCGCAAGGGTATCAGCTACTTTCGTATGTATGAATTTTCTGTGTGAAAGCGGGAATACTACCCGCTTTCACACAGAAAATCTCTTAGCTTATTTTACGGCCACTCTGTTGGAGACACACTAACGCTAATGCGTCCGACTTGCGAAAATTCGTCAAGAATAGCGCTTCTGCCACTATCCGGCGCACCGCTGAATGCAAAAAATCTACTGCCCGTTAAGTCGGCATGAACTGGGCTTGACGGGTTATTGCTCGCAAATTGAATGTATTCGGGTAATGATGCCGGAGGTAAGATTATTACTGCACCGCCGGATTGCAATGCCGTAAGGTTTTGATTCACTCGCCATTGATTCCCGCCACTATTAATAACCGTGCGGGTGTCATGAATCTCTGCGGCGTCCCTTGCCCTTGCCGCCGTCAGATAAAAGCCACCCATAGCCGCGCTGTTGGTTGTCCCCACTGCAAAATTCCACGCATTACTCGGCTGTTCAACATCATTAAATACGGAACTCAGACCGCCCATCAAGCCTATATTCATCATAAAGCCCAACTCAACGGTAACTGCCGCATTGGAACGATTAGTTACCCTTATTTCGTTATTGCCTATTTCAGCACCTTGCGGGTCATTAAGAAACCCGTCAACAAGCCACCCGGCTACGCCACTTCCGCCTGTATACTCTAATAGCTCTGGGTCCCAGTTGCCGTCCATACCAAAGTCGTAGACAAATTTCATATCGCCCCATTCAATGTCAACACGATACGTAACAATATCTTCACCAACTTCGCCAATAACTTGACCCCGTACATTAATACCGAGGCTTTCGCCGCCGTTGACCCAACTATCCACATTAGGCGTGGCAAACACCATAAGCGGTGATACAACACGAGAAATTACGACCCCGGACATCATTACCGTAGTCACAACTCTTTGACATTTCCTTAGTGCTATTGCTGTTGATTTTTTCATTTCTGTGTGCCCCTTAAAAAAATTTTTATATCAATCCTCAACAACAAGCACGACAGGAAATTGAGATTCTACCATCGCTCTATTGTGGGTATTAATATCATAAAAAACTAAAAACGCAGTGGCTCCGAATTCTCCGGGAAGAAGCGTTGCGCTGTCCGGCATTGTTGTAAGACGTAAACTGTCCAATATATATCCGGGAGGAACAGCACCTGACTCTGCGATAATTGTATCATCCAAATGAAGCTGAACAACAACGCTATGATTTGATTGACCCGGATTTCTAAAATTCAATTGACATTCGCCGGTGGTAAGACTTACATTAACTATTTGGTTTAGCTGAACAGATACAAAATTACTGCCTTCTCTCGGGTCAATCATTGCATCGGGTATGGGTCTCACTCTAACGTCATGGGGTACAGGCGCGAATACGGTCATCTCTTCCGGTTGATTCATAAGTACCGTCCAAGCAAATCCTGTAATAAGCAACACCAATACTGCCGCAAGGTAACGCCACGGAAAAAATATCGAAGATAATAAACCGGCGGAATAACTCCGAAAAACTCGTCCGGTATTAATCCCAACAATTCCACCAAAATTTTTTCCTTGATATTTTGCGTCTACGATAGAGGCGCAACAAGCGATTACGCCGCCTTCACAATATGCCGCAATGCCCCCGGCAATACTCCCGTTTTTATTGCGAATTTGGCAATCCACGGTAAGATTGATAACTTCCCCTTTCAGATAGCCAAAAAAACCCTGTACAATATGTTCTCCGGGATTGATTACAAAATTGTGTATCGTATGCCCGCCGCCATCGAAAATCCCGCAAAACGCCTTTGTGAGTTCGCATCCTATGGGAATCCATTCTTTGCCGCCAAGGTCTATATCTTTACATACTTTTATGTGCGAAAATGCAATCGAACGGTCGCCACCATTAATTTTTTTTGTAAAATCAAGAAGTTCATCCGCTGTGCTGATTTCTACAGTTTGACTTTCTATCTCTTGATAAAGAGGGGATTGTGTTACATCAAAAAGCCATTTCTCCGGAATAAAACGAAGCACTTTTTGATTGCCGATATATTCCCATATATTTTCCGTATCAAAACCGTTTCTTTTTGCATCTTCGGCACTTTTTATTTCGGAAGTGCCGTAAAATGATCGGGAAACTTGACCGATATTCTCCGCAACTAAACCCGCTACCGATTTATGCTTTAATTTCAAGCGCATAAGGCTGTAGCAGTCAACAATTTCACCACTGTTTTGTGAGGCGATTCTGCCAATCAATTCAATAATTTTAGCCATTTATCGGAGAATCCCCCATCCTGTTTTTTCCGACAAGTCTGTCGTAAATATATATTCGCAAAGTCCATCTGCCTTCAAATATATCCGTATAAAAATAGTTGCCTTCAATAGGATGCACAGGCGGAATAATATCTACTGATACAAGAGAATCCGCAACTTGCGGATTTATTCCTACATCGGTTAATGTGACAATGTTTTTATCGCCAAACGGATCGCCGTCAAGATACCATTGAAAAACAACTTCTGTATGCGGTGTTAAATTTGTTACATCGCAAACATCGGATAATTCAAACTTAAGCGAAGATATTGGCCGGAACGTCTCAATAAAAGCTCCTTCGTAAAACCATACATCAAGAGCAGAGTACTGGTAAGTGACTTTTATTTCATCAATTGCCGTCCATTCGTCCCGATGAATAATTGAGGCGGGGGTAGTGCTTTCCACTTCCATTCGTATTGCGGAAGGGGTGGTACTTTCTGTTATCGTAGCGAGTGTATTATTAAGGGGTATTATGCAAAAAACAAGAAAAAACGCAATTGCTTTCCTTTTACTATAACGCACGCACTACACCCCCAAACAGAAAACAAGCACGAGAAGTAAAACTTATCGCCGGAACCCAGTACACCACAACGCAAGTTGTCTTTATAAAAAAAGTGCACATTTATACAGCCGTATAGCGACTATTCGAGTGAATTTTAGCACACGAAACATAGGGAATCAATCCCCATTTTACAAGCAAAATATCGAAAATTATTTCGCATGGAAGAGCGTTAAGGAGTGAAACTTGCGTAAAGTTATCGCGGGGGTTAAAATTTAATCGTAAGGAGATGTTATAAATGTTTATAGACAAAGTAAAAATCACAATAGAATCCGGACGTGGCGGGCATGGTAATATAAGTTTTCGCCGTGAAAAATATGTTCCGAACGGTGGGCCCGACGGCGGAGACGGTGGACGCGGCGGCGATATTGTTTTTGTTGCGGATACAGGTATTAATACGCTGGTAGATTTTCGTTATAAGAAAAATTTTCGTGCGGAAGTGGGCGTTAACGGCGGCGGCAGTAAATGCAAAGGCAGAAACGGAAATGATTTAATTTTAAGAGTTCCCGTTGGAACGTTGGTGCGTTATGGATGGGACACGGACGAAACAGGCAGCCCAAGCGGACTTGTAATGGCTGATTTGAAAACCCCCGGCGAATGCAGAATTTTAGCAAAGGGTGGACGCGGAGGACGCGGAAATCAACATTTTGCAACACCTTCGCGGCAAGCCCCGAAGTTTTCCGAAGATGGCAAGCCCGGTCGGGCGTATCAGGTTACATTGGAGTTGAAATTAATCGCCGATGTCGGAATTATCGGCTTTCCCAATGCCGGAAAATCCACATTGCTTTCGCGTGTTACCAAGGCAAACCCGAAAATCGCAAATTATCAATTTACTACGCTTTCGCCTAACCTTGGCGTTGTGCGCCACGAATTCGGGCGCGATTTTGTTCTTGCGGATATACCCGGTTTAATCGAGGGCGCGAGTCAAGGCGTGGGGCTGGGTTTTGATTTTCTGCGGCATATCGAGCGAACGCGTATGCTTGTACACGTGGTTGACGCGGCGCGGTTGGAAGACGAACTTACTCCCGTTGAAGCCGTGGAAAAAATTAACGCGGAACTATTGGCGTTTAACCCGGTTTTGCTTGAACGCCCACAAATCATAGCCGCAAACAAAGCCGACCTTCCGCTTGATGAAGAACAAATTTCGCAATTAAAAACTTTTGCGGAAGAAAAAGGCTGGCAAATGATTTTAATTTCTGCCGCAACAAATAAAGGAATGGAAGAATTAATTCGCTGTATATCCGAAATGTTGAAAAACGCCCCCGAAGCCGCCGACTTTGAAACCGACTACGAAACATATTTTGAACCCGAGCGCGCTGAAGAATTTATTTCAGTAGAAAAAATAAAAGACGGTTATTTTCGCGTGGAAGGCCCCGGCATTGAACGACTGCTGGGCTACACAAATATGGCGGACGAGCGTGGTTTCGCGTTTTTCCAGCGCTTCATGCGTGAGCGCGGTATAATCGAACGCCTTGAAGAACTCGGCATTGAAGAAAACGACACCGTTCAGCTATATGAATGGGAATTCGATTACTGGAAATGAGGCCGTTATGAAAAAAGTTTTAGCGGCAATGAGCGGCGGCGTAGATTCTTCTGTTGCGGCATATCTTTTGAAATCGCAGGGATACGAAGTTATCGGCGCGATGATGAAACTTTTCACAGACGAAGCAATTGGAGAAATTCTCGAAGCATCAAGCATCAACAATCGCGCTTGCTGCACTCTTTCAGATGCGGACGACGCACGTTCCATTGCAAATTTTTTAGATATTCCGTTTTATGTATTTAATTTTACGGAAACATTCGCTTCAACAGTAATGGAGCGTTTTGTAAAAGCCTATCAAAACGGCACGACCCCAAACCCGTGCATTGATTGCAATCGTTATATGAAATTTGAAAAATTTCTACATCGCGCAGATGAACTCGAATGCGATTATATCGCGACGGGGCATTACGCAAGAATTTCCCGGGAACCCAGCGGGCGTTTTCTCTTAAAAACCGGCAAAGACACCACAAAAGACCAAAGCTATGTACTGTATGCAATGACGCAAAAACAACTTTCGCGTACACTTTTTCCGCTTGGTGAATTGGAGAAAGAGGAAGTGCGCGAAATTGCCGAATCGCAAAATTTTATCACAGCAAAAAAACGCGACAGCCAAGATATCTGTTTCGCGCCCGACGGCGATTACGCCGGTTTTATACTTCGTCATACGAAAGAACCGCAAAAAAAAGGCCGCTTCATAAATAAAAGCGGCAACATTCTCGGCGAACACAAGGGCATAATAAATTACACAATAGGTCAGCGAAAAGGGCTGGGAATCACCGCACCCGAACCATTATACGTGACGGAGATAAACCCGCAGGACAACACAGTTACTGTTGGCGCGTCCGCAGAACTTTTTACAAAAACGCTAACTGCGGGCGATATAAATTTAATCACGATGGATAGAATCGACGGTTCATTCAATGTTCAGGCAAAAATTCGTTACGCGCACACCCGCCAAAACGCAATCATTCATCAAACCGCCGAAGGCCGCATACATGTTGAATTCTCAACAACTCAACGCGCAATAACACCCGGCCAAGCCGTGGTTTTCTACGACGGAGATATTGTTATCGGCGGCGGCACAATTATTGGATAAAACCCCTGTGAATTTCCATGTCATAGATTATTTAATTGCATCTAACATCTAATGAACTCAGCAACTTGTCCGCGCATAACATAAGCATAAAGAGCTTTGAAAGTAGACAGTGGAAACTAAAAATACTGCTGCTGAAAGGGGAGCGAAAGCTTTTTAATCCATGGAATGCAATGTGAAGAAAGCGAGGACTTATTAAAAATGAATAATAATAAGATACCCATCATTCCGGCACCCACACAAACACCGGGTTTCAGCAGAGAAAGCCTAACATACCTATACGGAGGAGATACCGCAACTTACACAAGGGCGATTGATACCACAAATGGCTCAATTAAAACAGTTTGTCCTGACTATTTTGATATAGACCAAAACGGCAATTTACTAATTACTCCGCCTGATAAAATCGACCCCGCTTTTATAAAAGAAATGCAAAGCAGGGGCATTCGGGTTACGCCATTCATAAGTAATCATTTTGACCGGGCGTTGGCACATACCGCTCTCGACAATCGTGAAAAATTAACAACTCAAATAGCAGATATGATTGAAAGGTATAATTTTGACGGAGTAGATAACGATATTGAAAATGCAAATGACACCTACAGATATGCATTTACTGATTTTACTCGTTTATTGCGAGAAAAATTACCTCCGAGCAAGACAGTTTCGGTTGCGGTTGCCGCAAACCCCAACGGCTTGACTGTAGGTTGGCATGGTTCGTATGACTATAAGGCATTAGCGAACAATTCGGATTATTTAATGATAATGACATATGATGAATCTTTTTACGGTAGCGCACCCGGGCCTGTTTCAAGCAGGTCGTTCTTTGAAAATTCGGTACGTTATGCATTAAATGAAGGCGTTAGCAAGGATAAAATTGTAACCGGCATACCATTTTACGGAAGGTTTTGGAAGACGGGCGAGGCTATTGGCGGTATTGGCATAGCAGCAAATGATGTTGAATTTTTAATGAAGAATTATCATCATATTTTTAGATATGATGAAGCAACTCAATCTGCAAATGTTATCATAACGATACAACCCGGCGAGTCCGAGCCAAGAGTTTGGGACGGACGGATTTTAACTGCGGGAGAGTACAATATATGGTACGATAACCTGCAGGCGTCCAGATTTAAGTTGGATACGATATACGGTTTTGGCGTTAAAGGCGCAGGAAGTTGGGCACTGGGGCAGGAAAATCCTGGTGTTTGGGATTTTTATACAGCAGCATTGAATGGAAAATAATACGAATAAAACCCCTGTAAGTAGTGAATAGTAAACACATCACAAATACAGGAGTTTTTTTATGGAGATTAATGCACCCAACCAAGAAAACGAAAATCAAGAAGAGCAAGGGCAGCAACCCGCGCCACAACAACCCGAAGCAACAATGCCGCCTCCAAAACCAAACCCGCGCGGGGTAATTCAATTTTTAACGATAATAGGACAAATTGAAGGGCATATTTTGCTGCCGCCAACAAACAAAGCCACAAAGTACGAACATGTAATACCGCAGCTTGTAGCCTGTGCCGAAAACACAGAGGTTGACGGATTACTTGTGCTGTTAAACACAATGGGCGGCGATGTTGAAGCGGGGCTTGCGCTTGCGGAACTGATTACGCATCTTGGAAAGCCTACGGTTTCGCTTGTGCTTGGCGGAGGGCATTCTATCGGGGTGCCGCTTGCGGTGTCGGCTAAGTATTCGTATATCGCGCCGTCTGCCACCATGACAATTCATCCTGTTCGCATGAACGGTACGCTTGTAGGTGCGCCGCAAACGTACGAATATTTCAACAAAACGCAAGAGCGCGTTCTGGATTTTATAATTTCACATTCCCAAATATCCCACGAGCGTCTTAACGAACTTATGATGGACACTCAAACATTGGCGCAAGACGTTGGCACAATTTTAATAGGCGAGGAAGCCGTCCGCGAAGGCATAATAAACGCAGTAGGCGGATTGCATGACGCTATGGAAAAATTGTATGAGTTTATCGGGAAAACAGAAAAATAAAAATAAAAATCTATCTTCCGTTCTCGATATTTGTTACAATATTTTAGCAGGTTATAAAACGCCCCCATACATTGGAAAGGGGCGTTGATTTTTTATTAAACGCAGTTTGACCTCACCTGTTATCCCATCTCTGCTCTTCCAAGCAAATAATCCGTAGACACACCATAATAATCGGCAAGGCGCACAAGGACTTTAATTGGCATTTCGTTCGTATTGTTTTCGTATTTTGAATAATGTTGCTGGGTTGTGCCAAGAATATTGGCGATTTCTGCTTGTGTTAAATTTTTATCATTACGAAGGTTGCGAATAATATCGTGATAGTTTTTCATTCCCGAACACCCCCATAAAGCAATAAATTCACACAAAAAGAATATTGAAAATAAACCCAATGTGATGTAAAGTAGATAAAATCTTTGAAATTAAATAACAACTGGAGGTTGAATCATGGTGCCGCGATTAACGAAAACAGGAAAAATAACACTTCGCAAGGAAATGGGCAACCGTTTGCGCAGTATTAGAAAATCTTATGGTTTCACCAGAGATGAATTATCCGAAACCCTTAGCCTAACCACCACTCATCTTGGTTTAATTGAAAGAGGTGAGAGGGGTATGACTGCCGAGCTGCTTATTAACATTAGTTCCATTTTCAAATGCTCCACAGATTATTTGCTGACCGGAAAAGAGCATTTTGCGACTGAAATCCCGATTAGTAGTAATCATGCAATGGCTATCGACATTATGCTGGAAGACAATGCACGGCAGAAGTTGTTTGAGTTCATAAGGTCTTTATCACTACAACAGCGCACTCAAGCTGAGGAAATATATTTACAATGATTTTAACAAAGTCAAGTTCATTGAAATGTTGGAAAACATTGTAGAGATATCTTGTATTACGTTAAAGTATATTGTATTATTCCTCCGGAGAAAGGAGTGGAGACTTTGGAAAAAAAATTAACCATTCTTTTGGTGGAGGATGACCCTGATGAATGCAGGGAATTTATCAAATGCATCGACACCATTGAAGATGTTCATTTAGTGGGGGTAACAAATAACGCAGATAAAGCCTTGATTGATTGCAAGGAAAATTTGCCGGACATTATAATTTTGGATTTGGAATTGCACAAAGGGGGTGGCAATGGTATCTCCTTTTTAGCAGAAATGAATAAATCTAAGCTTTCCGTCAAGCCTTATGTTTTGATAACAACAAATAATATCAGCAATGTTACCCACTCACAGGTAAGGCAATTAGGCGCGGATTTTATTATGGTAAAAAGTCAAGCCGATTACAGCGCGGCGAGCGTAATTGAGTTTCTTAGGTCGCTTAAATCGGTAATCCATGATGCAAAGAAAAGAAACAGTTCCATTGCCAAAGAACCGCTATCCCCAAGCGAAATCAAAAAGCAACTTTCGGCGCAGGTAAATGCCGAAATAAATTTGCTTGGAATTAGCCCAAAAATGATAGGGCGTAAATATTTAATTGACGCGATTATATTGGTAATGAACGGGCAAAGAAAGCATGTTCATGAAATTGCGCAAAAATATGGGAAAACCGACGCGAGCGTGGAACGTGCAATGCAACACGCCATTAATCATACTTGGCGAAACGCAGATATTGACGACTTGCAAAACTTTTACACCGCAAGAATAAATTCAGAAAAGGGGGTTCCGACCCTTAACGAATTTATTTTTTATTATGCGGATAAAATTGCGGATTAATATGTTGTTGTTACTATGTATTATAATCTCATCCCATATCAAGCTAATTATTTCTCGTAGCATTTTATATGTATTCGCGTAGTAACTAACACATGCCCGAACTGAAAATTTAAAACGCCCCCATCCGTTGGATAGGGGCGTGATAGTTTACACCGGATACGCTTCCTTCGCTTCGTGTTTAGTATGAAGCAATTCATGCGCTTTATCACCGTTTGGTTCTCCGAGGTAGTCTTTGTAGAGTTTTTTGATTTGCGTGTTTTTGTGTGCTTTTCTAACTGCCTGCGCGGTGTCTTCTACGTAGAGGGTATTTGCGCGGAATTTGCTTACATACTCTGTGGCGAAAGTGTCGTTTATGGTGCGCGGCTGACCGCCACCGTTTACGCAGCCGCCGCTGCAAGCCATAACTTCTACGAAATCGTATTTTGCTTCGCCGGATTTTATCTTTTCCAAGAGTTTTGCGGCATTTGCCGTGCCGTGAACAACGGCGATATTGAGTCTTGTGCCACCGAGGGAAACTCTGGCTTCTTTTATTCCGTCAAGCCCGCGAACTTCGCTGTATTCAATGTCGGTTAGGTCTGAGCCGGAAACTACATCGGCGGCGGTTCGCAATGATGCTTCCATTACGCCGCCCGTCGTGCCGAAAATTACGCCTGCACCGGAGTATTCACCCAAAAGGTCTTGGTCGAAATTGTCATCGTTAAGCTCGTTGAATTTTATGCTCGCTTGTTTCAGCATTCTTGCAAGCTCGCGTGTGGTAAGAACTGCATCAACATCTTTTAAGCCGTTTGCAGAAAGCTCTGCGCGTTCGGATTCAGATTTTTTAGACGTACACGGCATAATAGCGACAGAAAATATTTTTTTCGGGTCGATGCCTTTTTTCTCGGCATAATAAGATTTTAAAATCGCGCCCAGCATGGACATCGGAGACTTGCACGAAGATAAATTTGGAATAAACTCAGGATAATTAAATTCGCAAAAACGCACCCAGCCCGGAGAACAAGACGTGAACATAGGCATAACGCCGCCATTTTTAATTCGGTCAAGAAGTTCGTGTGCTTCTTCCATTACGGTCAAGTCTGCGCCGAAATTTGTATCGTAAACCTTGTCAAACCCAAGCCGTTTCAACGCCGTAACCATTTTACCCGTAACGCATGTTCCTACGGGCATTCCGAATTCTTCGCCAAGCGCGGCACGAATGGAGGGCGCGGTTTGCACAACAACATGTAAATCCGGGTCTTCAAGTGCCTCCCAAACTTTATCAATATCCTCTTTTTCGCGAAGCGCGGCAGTCGGGCAAACAATAACGCATTGCCCGCAGTAAATGCACGGAACATCCGTCATGTTTTTGTTCATAAGAGGCGAAACTTTTGTGGCTATTCCTCTGTCGGTGAAATCTAAAATGGATGAACCCTGCTGCTTTTTACATACATTAACGCAGCGTCCGCAAAGAACACATTTGCTTTGGTCTCGCACAATCGAAGGCGACGACATATCTACAACGCCAAAATCATTTTCACCTTCAAACGGAATATCACGAATTCCCATTTCGTTTGCAATCGTTTGCAATTTGCAATCGGAGTTTGCGGTACAAGTCAAACATTCTCTGTTGTGGCTGGAAAGAATCAACTCGACCGTAGCTTTCCGCGCTTCACGAACTTTTTTACTTGTTGTGCTGACAACCATTCCGTCGGTCACAGGCATAACACAAGCGGCGGCAAGACTTCTGGCGCCCTGTACCTCCACCTGACAAACGCGGCAAGCACCGATTTCATTAATCTCTTTCAAATAACACAGCGTAGGAATCTCAATTCCCGCCTTGCGCGCCGCGTCTAAAATAGTGCTGTTCGCTTCAACTTCCACATGTATATTATCAATCGTAACTTTAACCATTATTTACACCTACCTTTTTACTATTGATTTAAACGGACATTTCGGAATACACGCACCGCATTTAACGCATTTTGCCTGGTCGATAACGTGAAGCTCTTTTCTTTCGCCGACGATAGCGTCTGTTGGGCAAACTTTTTTACAAAGCGCGCAACCCTTACAGCTATCTTCGATAAAGAATTCGAGAAGTTCCGTGCAAGCCCCAGCCGGACATTTTTTGTCTTTAACGTGGGCGATATATTCGTCGCGGAAATAACGCATTTTAGAAAGAACCGGGTTTGGCGCGGTTTGCCCCAAGCCGCAAAGCGATGAAGCTTTAATGTTTTTCGCAAGTTCTTCAAGACGGTCAAGGTCTTCAAGTTCGCCTTTACCTTCGGTTATTTTTGTTAGTGTTTCAAGCATACGTTTTGTTCCTACGCGGCACGGCGGACATTTTCCGCAGGATTCATCAACGGTGAATTCCAGGAAAAACTGTGCCATATCCACCATACAATTATCTTCGTCCATAACAACAAGCCCGCCGGAACCCATCATCGCGCCCAATTCAAGCAAGCTGTCGTAGTCGATTGGCGTGTCAAGTTCGTTCTCGGTTAAACAACCGCCCGAAGGCCCGCCGATTTGAACAGCTTTGAATTTCTTCCCGTTGGGAATTCCGCCACCTATTTCGTAAACGATATCACGAATTGTTGTTCCCATTGGAACTTCAATCAGCCCCGCGTTTACAATTTTTCCGCTAAGTGCGAAAACTTTTGTGCCTTTCGACTTTTCCGTTCCGATTGCTTTAAGCCAATCCGCACCGTTAAGAATAATCTGCGGTATATTCGCAAAAGTTTCTACGTTATTGATAATAGTCGGTTTGCCCCAAAGCCCTTTAACCGCAGGGAACGGTGGGCGAGGATTAGGCATTCCGCGTTTGCCTTCGATGGAATTTAACAGCGCGGTTTCTTCTCCGCAAACAAATGCGCCCGCACCTAAACGAATTTCCAAATCAAAACTAAAATCGGTTTCAAATATATTGTTTCCAAGCAAACCAAAATCTTTCGCTTGGTCAATTGCCAATTGCAACCTGTTTACAGCAATGGGATATTCCGCGCGAACATATACAAAACCTTTATTCGCACCGATTGCGTAGCCTGCGATTGCCATTGCTTCAATTATAGAATGCGGGTCGCCTTCAAGAATAGACCTGTCCATAAACGCGCCGGGGTCGCCTTCGTCGGCGTTGCATACGATATATTTTTGCTCGTTCTCCGTTTTGTAGCAGAATTCCCATTTCATTCCCGTTGAAAAACCGCCGCCGCCGCGCCCGCGCAAGCCGGAATCTTTTATTTCTTTTATTACATCTTCGCGCGACATTTCAAGCAGCACTTTGCCCAACGCTTTGTAACCGTTGAATGCAATGTATTCGGTAATGTTTTCGGGGTTTACAAGCCCGCACAAACGCAACGCGATTCTTTTTTGAATTTTATAAAACGGAACGTGCCAAAAATCTTCAATTGTGCCGTCCGCTTCTATTGACTCGGGAAGAAGTAAATCTCTTACCGGAGCTCCTTCAATCAGATGCTCTTTAACAATTTGCGGAATTTCTTCCAAGTTGACGCGGCTGTAAAACGAGCCTTCGGGATAAATAATTACAATCGGCCCTACTTGGCAATAGCCAAAGCAACCCGTACGAACGATGTCAACCTTGCCGGTTAAATTATTTTTTTCCAACTCTTCGATAAAAGTTGTTTCGATTTTTGCCGCTTCGGCAGATAAACAGCCTGTACCTTGACAAATTAAAACGTGACGCTTATTGTCGTCCGAAGGTTTGCAAAGGCGCAGTTCCATATTTTTCATTGTCATCTGCCTGATGTTTTCAAGTTTTTCTAATGTTTTCAAGAGAAAGTCCCCCTTTTAATATTTAGAAATAATATCTTTCATTTCGCCGCCCTTAGCGGTAAGACGACCGTATACATCTTCATTTACAAGAACAACCGGCGCAAGCCCGCATGCACCCACGCAACGCGTTGCCATCAGCGTAAATTTATAATCCTCCGTGGTTTCGTTCGGCCCGATTCCCAAAATCGACGTGGACTCGTCAACCAGCTTTTGCGCGTCCTTAACGTAACATGCCGTCCCCATGCACACGCTGACGATATAATCACCCTTAGGCTCAATGGAAAATTGATGATAAAACGTAATTACGCCGTAAATTTCCGCCATAGGAATATCTAATTCTTTGGAAATTATTTTTTGAATCTCTACGGGTATACACCCGAATATTTTTTGCGATTCATTCAAAACAGGCATAAGTCCGCCTTGCTTGTCTTTATTTGCAGCCAAACAAGCTTCAAGCTTTTTCATGCGTTCCGGTGTTACTACTTCTTTTGCCATGTATGTATTCCCCTTTTCTGCGCTTTCGCGTTTTTTTATTTAATTGTAGCATTGCTTGCCAAAAAAATCAAAGAACAATTCTTAGAAATAATGTTAAGATAAAATAATTTCATCGAGACGGGGTGATTTTTTTTATGGATTGCGATACGAAATATCCGATTATGTTGATTCATGGCACAGGTTTCCGGGATGGAAAATATATAAATTATTGGGGAAGAATTCCTGCCGAGCTGAAAAAAAGAGGCGCGGTGATATTTTACGGTCATCAGGACAGTTGGGGAAGTATTGAACACAATGCGGAAGTTCTAAAAACAAATCTTAGAAAATTTTTAAGCGAAACAAATTATGAAAAAGTAAATATCATCGCGCATTCAAAAGGCGGCTTGGAAGCACGCTATATGATTTCGTCTTTGGGCATGGCAGAAAATGTTGCCAGTTTAACAACGATTGCCACACCGCATCATGGTTCAGAAACGCTTGACTTATTATGGAAATTGTCAAAGCCTTTATTTAAGTTTGTCGCCATTTTTGCAAATTTATTTTATCGTATACTTGGTGATGCAAAGCCGGACTTTTTTACCACATGTAATCAATTTACTACAATACATATGAAATCATTTAACGAAAGAAATCCGGACGCGCCAAATATTTATTATCAGAGCTATGCCGGCATAATGAAGAATCCATTCAGTTGCATTATTATGTTCCTGCCGAATTTTTTTGTTTCATTGATAGAGGGAGAAAACGACGGTTTAGTCACACCAAAATCCGCTGAATGGACAAATTTCAAGGGGATAATTCGTGGCACAACCTACCGGGGAATTTCTCATCCCGATTTACGGGACATTCGCAGAATAAATTTCGCAAAAAATTCAATAAAAAATTCCCAAACGGGAATTTCTGATATTCGTACTTTTTATGTTACTATCGTTGCCGAATTAAAAAATTTAGGACTGTAATCCTGTCATTATTTTTAATTATCGGAATTATAATGAATTTCCGGGGTGGATATTACCTGCTCGGTTTGTGCAGGTCGTGAGGAAAGCCAATATATTATAGACGGAACAAGATAAGGGATTTTTTTTGTCGCGAGAGCTATAATTTTTTCTGCAAACTCCATTAACGGAGGTTCTTGTTTCATCTGTCTTCGCAGTTCTTCTTTTACATCATCGGGCAACAGTATTTTATATTTTAAATCAGGTTTTACACCTTTGTAGTCATCAAATATTTTTTTGAGTGTGTCGCGCAACTCGGACAGATACTCTGTTTTGTGCTTGCCCTTTACATCAAAACTCATGGTAAGGTATTCGTTCCCGGAGAAATCCGGCAGATTATCGGGCATATCCTCCGTTAATAAACCGGGTATATAGATACGGTCGATATTTGAACCCTTAAAATACTCCAGTTCATATATGCGCATAAGCCTGAATAAATCTTTTACCTTTTCACGGGGGTATTAATATTTTTCTATTTCTTTTAATTTCAATACCCCATAATCAACATTTATGCTAAGCGGTTGCTCATTATGTCCCTTATTGATAATCCGATAAATGCCGGCAGTAATCCAGTCGGGATTAAGCACAAGGGTATTGAATTCGCCCATTTCATCTTTGTCATACCAAAGGCAAACACCCAAAGCATGTAAATCCTTTAAAATTTCCTCCGCACGTTTGGCTTTTACCTTATTTTTAGCGGCAATTTTATTAAACATATCGCGGGTAATATGCGGGGTCTTTTCCTCCTCAAATAACTTGCGTATGTCGGCTTTGATTTTATACGCTTCCGCTGAAATTATTTGACTGTTCCACGAAACATTGGATTGCACCAAGTCCATAACCGTTTGGCTAAATTCTTCCATGCCGTTTTTGTTATCACTGCCTATATTCACATGGTAGTAATCATAAATATATAAACACCAATTATTATACGGGATTGATTAAGTCGCTCCACGTTTTCGCCTAAGTTTTCAAGATAACGCCCTACTACCGCCGCACCCTGTTCTCTTATTTCATCGGGTACACCAAGACGGCGTTCAAGCTCGGCTACATCAATAATAAAACCGGTGGCAAATAAATTTTCATAAAGATTTGCCCAGTATGCACAACCTGCTTCTTCTAAATCATGTAAAAAATTGTGCCATATTTCATCGTATATGCCTGTGTCATTGTTAAATTAATGATGACTGTTTTCTTCTATGTTTTTAATGTCATTGAGGATAGTGTTTTTTATCTTCGCATAAAAGGCGTAGGCACGGGCGATGTTAGAAGCGATTTTAGAAGTGCTAACTGTGTAAGAAACAGCAATATAAATGGCATAAAGCAATGAAAACAAGTGTTTGAGTTTATAGCTCCTAATTCTTTTTGAAATGCGTATTGCGGCATTCCATGCTACAAGCCCTTCAAATCATCATTCCTCATTTTCTTCACCCCTTTCCTGCCTTTGTTTTATCTTGTATTTAGTAATTTCGATAACTGTAGATATAACTAACGTAATAATAAAAAACGGCACTATATAAGCCAAAAAAAATCCCACGAAACACCATATCCATTCAGGGTGCGGGTTGCTGTACAAACTGACAACAAAAAATCCTGCAACGTAATGAATAATTAATAAAAGAATGAAACTCAACGGTAGCAATAATAAATTACATTTATTTCTCATTCGGACATATATGAGAATAATAAAAATTATTGTACCCGGATACAAAAGAAAAAAAGTAAAATCCCTGTCAATAGGTGGATGATACGGTATAATTAAAAGCAAAACAGGAATCGTTATTATTGATAAAACCGCAATTAATAAAATGAAGTATTGATAATTTTTCATTAAAACCTCCTGAATGAGCGTAACAATTCGGTTTCTAGGGGCCGCCGCCTTTGCGTACATGAACTTCGATTAGGTTTCCGTCTCCGTCAAAACCCCAAGTAACACTCACGCCTATCTCATCAAAGAAAAATAAATCATGCCAAGAGCGATAACGCCCAATATTCACGGACACTCTCATTTTCCCAATAACTGTATGACGGGGTTCTGTACCCGGTGGTGGAGGTCTTGTCGCAGTTTCACGGTAAAATCCTCTTTCATAATCAATGAACGCCATTCCCCAGTCATCTCTGCTTTCAATAGCCTTGATAACATCTTCTATATTTGTTCCAAGCGGCGTGATTCTCAAGATATAGTTCCTTACCATATCCACAGGTCTTCGACTTGGAGTTATCAACATAGGTATAAATGTAACTAATGTTATAAATATTAGCAGAGACAATACAATCAACATAAATTTCCTCAATTTTTTCATATTCCGTCACTCTCCCAAAAAGCTATGCGGAACAGGATTATTCCAATCGTGAACTTCATCATGGTCCGGCATGTCCCCATATATGCACATCAATTAAATTTCCTTCGCTATCGAAGGCCCAAACAATGTTTACATATGCAACATTTTGATAAAACCAACTGAACCAAACGCCATAGCTACCCCAATGAGCGCGTATTGCTTTTTCCCCAGCGAGTTCAAAGCCATATGATTCCATGTGCGAAGGAACACCAAAACGTGGGTTTTTAGGGAAATAAATTCTTTCCAAATCAACACTCACATGAGTAAATTCGTGCCTATCTTTTTCGTATCTGCTTTCAATAATCTCAATTACATCTTCAATACTCATTCCGATTGGCGTGAGATTCAAGATATAATTCATTCGCATTCGTTGCGGTCGTTGAATAGGATTTAAAACCATTGGAACAATGGTCATCAATGTCAGGATAATAAATATGGATAGAATAATCACAAAAACTTTCCTCTGTTTGTTCATGCCTAAGACCTCCCAAAAAAGCTGTTTGGAACAGGATTGTTCCAACCGGGAGCTGACGGTATCGCACCGGGATGAAGTCCTGTAGCGTGTAATAATCCGGATATTATTGAGCCGGAATTATAACCGGTTTCACCGGAAACATTATAAAAAAATGGTGGTTGACCCCTAGAAAAGTTATGCGCCTCCATTAAATTGTCAATCGCACCTATACCGGAAGAAATGTGCCGCATTAACACTACATTATCAAGCAGAAGGTCAGACGGGCGATTACCAAAACATCGCAGAGTCCACAAATTTCGCGGGTCATAAATAGGATCAAGCGTACCTCCCCCTAATGAAGCATATTGGAAACCGAACACGGTTCTAATTCGGTCTGTTTCATCCTTGTTATCTCTAAAATAACCCTCGCCCCAATGTTCGCTATTTTGTGTTATGAACATTTTTACATATACATGAAGGAGACCCGCTGGATTATTAAAAGCACGATGCCCTCCAAGAAAAACTATCTCTCCCCCCGCTGCATGTACAATTCTGGGATAAACCACATCCGCCCGAACTGCTAAACCCCTGCCCGGTACATCCAAAACTCCGGGCATTCTAGGGTCGAAAGTAATGGTTACACCGTAAACATTTGCAGTTACTGCGTCTGTAATTCTATTACGTGATGTACTACCTCCGGCGATTCTTACTGCCTGTTCTAATAAAAACCATCGGTCTTCATTCTCATTCCAAAAAAACGAAAGTCTCAAGCCGGGGTCTGCTGTCTGCGTTACGCTAAT
>Ga0131853_10000695_pt1 | contig 60836 bp, 36 predicted proteins | sample TergutLab28metaG_FD_92764 | JGI IMG/M metagenome (GOLD analysis project Ga0131853, IMG submission 92764) | Labiotermes labralis P1 segment gut microbial communities from Petit-Saut dam, French Guiana - Lab288 P1 (version 2) (version 2) | ecosystem: Host-associated > Arthropoda: Insects >...
AGAATTGCACTGAGCTGAGGCTGCATATGTGACACCTCAAGACATGTCCCAACATGCACAGACTTGTTTCAATCCGCTCATTGCCTTCTTTCCTACTTAGGTTCATAAATTATTGAACACCCCTCGTACCATTTCCTAGGTATTTGTAGTAGCCTCAAAGTTTCACTTTCAGTATATTCTCTTTCGTTTTGTGTTTGCATAGGCACAGGCTCCTGATGACCTGTCCGTTCGAAGAGGTGACTGGATTTATGCGGATCTCAACAATCAGACTGTGGATGGATGGTTGTGGGCATATGCTCCTAAGACTCGGAAATATGGCTTCATTCCCAAGGCATATGCACGCCCTCCAGCTATGACAAGTCTTTAACATATGACAGTCTGTTGTAGTTACTGTTGGGGCTCTTACAATGAATGCTGCCAAACTGTGTTACAAGAATGCAGCATACTTATGTCATGTAGCAAACTCCTTTTACAAAGAAATTTAAAATTCTAAGCTAAAATGCTGGAACAGCAATTGAACATGATAAAATCCTGGCTGAATTGATTAAAGAGGGAGGTAAAAAGCTCACCAAGGTCATTTATGAACTCATTTTAAAAATGTGTAAGGAGAGACCATACTGCATGAGTGGAAATATGGCATAATAGGTCCAGTTCATAAGAAAGAGGACACCATGATGTGTGATATTTATAGAGCAATCACGTTGCTATGTGCAACATATAAAATTCTGGCAAACATTTCATATGTAAAATTAGTACTTTATGCTGAGGAAATAATAGGAAAATACGAAGGAGGCTTTCGAAGGGGAAGTTCAACTGTTGATCAAATTTTTCCTATGAGACAAATATTGGGAAAATGTTGGGAACAGAGTATAGGTGTAAATGATCTATTTATTGGTTTTCAAGCAGCATATGACAGTGTATGGAGAAAAGAAATATGGAGTGAAATACATTAAGCAGGTTTCCCCCCCAAAATTAATTAATTTATGCAGAATATTAAATATATGCTAAGTTTTCCCGGTGGGGTCGAGATTTTCCGCCTGTCCAGACCGGCCCTGGGGGCCACCCAGCCTCCTGTAAAATGGGTACCAGGTCTTTCCTGGGGGTAAAGTGCAGCCAGGGCATGCTGTTGACCACTCATCCCCTTCTAGTGCCACAGTCATGGAAGAGTAGAGCTATACCTATACCCACCCTCTGGGCCACACCGGGTGTGTAAAGGGAACACTTTACCTTTTTTTTTTAATGCTAAGGTTAAAATTGGTAAACATTTATCTCCTGAATTTAAAGTTAACAGAGGTTTGAGGTTGCTGTTGAATGTAATGTTGGAAATTGCAATTATGAGATCTAAAGTAGAAACATTTGACGAATGTTGTCAAATTATGGCATATGCTGATGAAGTGGTTATTAAGGGAAGGATGTTACACTATGTAAAAGAAGTAATTATATGTTGTATTCTTTGTTTTGGGGGATTCCTCAGTGTCTGAATTTTATGTCCTGATGTTTTGGAACACTGTCTTTTCCATCTTCATAGGTCATGTGAACAAGAAGAATTACATCACTGGTAGAACAAACAAATATGGTGGTATTAGAAATAAATAAATTAAAAAAAAAATTTTATGATAGTATCACAAATGCCTTACAGTGAAAATGAATATGTAAAAATTGGTACATATAATTTTACAATAGTGAAAGTCTATATACATAATTTCAAACAATTCTAATAAATAAAAGTGAATTAAGACCAGAGATTGAAAACAAGGATTACAAATGCATTTAGAGCATATTATACCCCTCTTCCTCTAGTAAGAGTCAAGCAGTACTCAGAGCAGGAAAAATAATAATCTATGAGACAAGACCAGTGGCAATATAAAGAGCAGAGTCTTGGACTGTGAATAAAGATTTTGCTGAATGGCTGCCAGTTTTGATAGAAAAGTGTTAAGAAGAATGTTTGGGGGAATAAAGTAAATGAAAGATGGAGACAGCAGTAGAAGGAAGTAATGCAGCTGTTTGGTGATTTAGATATATTTTCATTTCTCAGAATAAGTCCGTTGAATTGGTTTAGTCATGTTAATGGAATGGACATTAAAAGAAAAGTAAGTCAGGTATTTAATAATAATCCCCAGGGAAGTCAGCTAATTGGATGACCCAGAAACAGATGGTGGAACTGTGTAGAGATATTAATAGATGCAAAATTAAAAACTGGAAAGAGAGGTCAAAAAAACAGAGCTGACTGCGAGAAGTTCATTAAGGAGGCGGAGGTCCACACAGGACTTTAGTGCCATCTGAGAAGAAGAAGAAGCTAAAATGATATGTTATAGTTTTCACTTTGGAAAGTATGTAACTGACTTTACAGACAATGTTGACATGTCTTGCCACTGTCATTGCCTAGATGAATGGACTTCTGTATTTTAGCACTGCCCTTTCTACACAAGCACTACTCCTGAGAATCAAAACTCATGATTTTGCATGAAACATTTGTGTGGGAATTGTCATGAAAATAGAAACTTCTGTTTTTATTTTCACAAAATCTGGGTGGGAAAAATATATGCACTGTTTTTATTTGTGTCTGTTTTTTTTTTAAGAGTTATTCTTTTATCAGTCACCATATGTACATATGTTGCTATGTGTGCCTTTATGTCATCATGTTTACAAGTTGTTGTTTTATATCTGAATCATTGAAGGCAGCAAATCACATTTTGATGGTGTAACTGTACAAACCACTCTGAAAGATATGAAATGTTAGTGATAATTTTATATACATGGGTCCGTGCATCGTGAATGGAATTTAATAATTTTCCAACAAGATGTGACTTACTCAGTTTATTACATTTCTATAGGCAACTCTACATGTTTCAGGTGTTGACACCCATCATCAGGAGCTCGATCAACTGTAAATACAGCTTCTGTTATTGAATAACCTGATCTACTACCATCCACTCTTGTTGAGTTGAAACTGATTCATGTGTATCGTACGGTACCTACCATACGATACACATGAATCAGTTCCAACTCAACAACGAGAGCGGATGGTAGTAGATCCGGTTAATCAATACCAGAAGCTGTATTTACAGTTGTATGAGCTCCTGATGATGGGTGTCAACACAGGAAACATGTAGAGCTGCCTACAGAAATGTAATAAACTGAATAAGTCGCATCTGGTTGGAAAATTATTAAATTCTTTAGTGATAATATTTAATTAAATGTTTGCCATTTTTGTTAGTGTTTGGAATAACTATTGCGTCCTGAGTGTGCTGAATATGGTAGATGAACATATTCATTGTGTATGATATTTGAACTTTTCACAGCATTGAGAGTTCATACTACGATCTTCAGGGTTTAAGTTATATATACATCAACAGATGGGAGGAACCACTTACCTCCATATCTTCAGGGTTGAAGTGAGTAGGTTTAAATTGTGGGTGAGTTACACAGGAAGTGTAGCATGGATCAGCTAAGGATCACAGTATCAGCCAGTCTGTGCCAACTGAAGGGGGGGGGGGGTTTCTCATCTGTTTTTTTTTTTTTAGAGATGCAGGTACTCAGTGCACAGTTTACAAGGGAACAGTTCATGTAGAGGTATATACATTGCCGTGTTTAAAACAAGACTTTGTACCACTTGACTTGCCTAGTCAGTAAACAGCAGTGAACTTTGGATGACTATATGCTTTGGAGTGCTGTATCTGTTCACATTAATGCATACAGAATTTGAAATTCTAGAAGCTGTGATGGTAAGTAAAGTGACGGTTGACATAATTCTGCAATGGCCTGCTTGTAAATGTAAAATGTTAATATCGTCTTTTCACTATATAAATTTCAACATTAAGAAAAATATATGTAAAAAATAGCAGCAAATTAAATTGTTGCAAATTCTGTTAAATTATCCCATTTTTCATATTATCAGTTGTTGTATACTGTGAAGTCATTTTTTAAATTAGACATGTTTGTACATATTTTATATTAAAAGGAAAGTATTTTTTGTTACTTGTATGGTGAGAATGGTTTTTATATTTGTACTTTATAAGAGTTTATATGCTAAGGCCATTTTTTGATAAAAGTGTTTTTACAATGTAAGTCTAAAGGTTCGTGAGGCTGGTGTGTTATTGAAGTGACCTGTATTTGACTTTTTCCATCATCTCATTCTTATCAGAATGCACAACTTGTTTTGCTACTCTCATCAGATAAAGATGTATGTTATGAAACCCACTTTTCCTTCTGTGGGATGGAGTTAATCTTTCTCACCCAACAATAGTGGTTGTAATCAGGTTATGTAAACTTTGTCAGATCTCATGAGCAATATACAAGAAGAGAAACTCCAAAAAAATAGTAAAATTAATTATGTAACTTCAAGTGAGCACTACTTCTGTAGTTGAATACATAATAAAAGAAGAAATATAGCCTGTCAATGCACAATTTACTGTGACAATTGTATATAGCAGCTACATGTTTTGACTGCAAATTAGCCATCGTCAGTCTATATATATCAGAAGTATAAAGGAAATTATGTACCTGTAGTTTACATGTAGTTACAATGATTAGTGTACATGATCTCATCCTTTTATATATATATATATATATATATATATAATTGTTACACATAGAAAACCATTTACAGTATAAAAGGTATTGTATAAAATTGAACAATTATGGTATATAATTTAAAAAATGAAGGTTAAAAACTTTGATAAAAGTCAATGTTCTACGTTGGTGGTAGTAGGCAACTTGTGCAGGTGATCGTTAGTTTTGAGGTGGTGAGCTGGTACAGCATCTTCTATAAGCGATATATTTTGTCTTCGTATATAAACAATACATTGTGTATGGACTACATAATATGTCACTTATATAAAAAGACACACCACATTGGCTCACCGCCTCAAAACTTACAATTGCCCACACAAGTTGCCTACTACCACCAGTGTAGAACATTGACTACATGTATATAATTTCCTTTTCTACTTGTGATATATACAGCCTGATGATGGCTGCTTTGTAGCCAAAACATGTAGGTGCCATTTATAATTGCTACAGTAAAGTTGTGCTTTGACAGACAATATTTATTCTTTTATTATGTATCCTTGAAGCACAATAGGGATACTGTATCTTAAAATATCAGTTAAAATTAAAACCCTTGAAACAGATTCTTATAAAAAAGGGACAGCTTTGAATAGGACTGTTGTTTTTAGGGGCAATCTTTATAATTTCATTGACTGTGCTGCACTAAGTCAGACTGTCCTGTAGATAGACACCTCTGGGTGCAGTTAACTCTGTGTGGGGTAAACTTGACAAATTCTGATGCGCTGAAAGCCATTTCAATATTAGCACTATTTTCAAAGCTAAAAACACACTTTATTGATCACTGATATAATTAAACTGAACAGTGATATGCAGGCTATGAGGCAGTGAAGTAGGTCTTGTACTGGTGAAACAGGTAGGTCACTGGGAGCATGTGACAGAACATAGACACATACTTAGGCAATGTCAGTGGATAAATTCAGATTGGCTGAGTATTCATATGAAGTAGGCCATCATGTAGGCGTAAGTCTGAGGGATGGTAGGATCCTACAAATTGAGCAAAGGAACACATGTAGAAAATACAAGGAGTCAGCTTACATGAACCATGTGCTCAGTCCAATTAGTCAACCCGCTCTGGATGTCACAACTATTTGGATCCCCTGTCATTGGAAGGAAGTTAGAAAGTTACATAATAGCTCAAATCGGTATTCTTTGTCTTGCACAATTTCTTGACATGCATTCAGTTGCACTTTTTATCTGGTCGTCTTCGCTTAACACTTGTTTCTCAAAATGCACAGTTTTATGAAATAGAAGTTGTGGTTGTTTTAGAAAGGCATGTTGACTTCCTTTCTGGGCACACATTTTGAATTATTTTGCTACTATACTGCATTGTAATAATGGCGTGGTTGGTTCTGTTCATTCACAATCTTCATTTTTAAACGCTGTCACCTAATTTATTTAAGAAAATTGTACAGTCTGGTTCTCTGCCCATTTTATGCTTTTATCACTTGTGATGTTCAACTAAAGGAATGTTCTTGGTTGGAAGTTACACGATTAGTTTTACAGTTTTTCTCTTCTTATTCCCATGGAATCAAGTTCTCATTCACAGTTTTATATATACACATACCCTGATTAGACCTCATGCTTTTGTTAGACAATTACTCCATTCATTGGACCCAACAGTGTATGTTTGACGTATTTTACCTGATGATGGGAAAAGTCATAAATATATGTCACCTGTTTTTACAGCATTTTGTAAGTACCTTTAAGAAATATTAATCAATAAAATATTCTTTGTAATAAATTGCACCATTTTCTAAATTTCTGGTTTTAGTGGTATGATTCCATACATCTGAAGTGATGTTTGTATTTCTTAGCAGCGTGTCATTTCCTTGGTGGATTAGGCATTCCTCTTTGGAGGTCTGCTGCTTGCAGACATGACTACAATTATCCTAAACTTACAAGCAGCAAATTCATTGGGGTATGGAGTTTTTTCTTGTCCCTTACTCCCCACCACATGACAGTAGTGAGAATTGTCTGAATTTACTTGATACAGCAACCTCCATAGTTCAGCAAACAGCCTGGAAAAAACTTGTGCTGACCAAGGGCTGTCTGAATTTCAGAGCAATAGAGGCTGCCAGTAACTATTTGAATAGAGTGATTAATTACCAAAACTAATCAGCTACTCTGATTGATTTTCAATTATTTAAGTGCAGGACAAACACTGCTGTACATGTGAAAATGGGGCATGTACCATTGCACCTAATCGTAGAAGACTTAGCCAATCTGATCTCACAGAGGCCTTCAGCCAAAGGAATCACAACCCAGCAGATTTCATTGCCTGGACATCTGTTGCACCGAACCCTTCTTCCAAAAGTGCAAATTACAAGAGGATCTCCTCTGACCATTATCAAGTACTTCACATGTACATTAGGAGGGTGTAGATACGTCAAAACACAACTGTCTTTGTATCTGTTTTATTAGGCTGACAACATTTTCAGCCACTGTGGGCCATCCTCGGGTCACAAAAATGTATAATGAGGAAAACTATACAGTGTAAGATCATTAGTTATGGTACATATTCTGAACTTTCAACAAGATCTCATTATGCGGTTTGTCCATATTGAACTAATAACGTGTTCGACTAGCAAAATGGATAGAGTTAAAGTACATAGTTGAAAATGTAATTAGTTCAATATGGACGAACCTCACAACAACGAGATCTCGTTGAAAGCTCAGAATATGTATCACAACTAATGATCTTACACTGTACAGTTTTCCTCATTATAGATTTTTGTGACCTGAGGATGGCCCACAGTGGCCAAAACATGTTGTCGGCCTAATAAAACAGATATATAAAGACAGTTGTGTTTTGACATACCTACCCCCTCTTAATTTGCATAAAACACAACTGGGATGATGAATCTAAAAATTGCGTGTACATATCAAGGCCATAGCCTAGACCCATATGATTAGCTCACACCCTGTTAAAATTTAAAAGGAACCCTTTCGAGTTATATGTTGCATACACACGAATTGCGCCTCTGCCCCACATATGAAATTTTGTTGGTAGTTTGCCATGTTCACCTCTACCTTGAAGATGGAGGCAACAAGTTCCTCCGAAACGTTTCTACCATTTACACGAGCTCTAATGCAAGATACACGGCATCCACGGATGACCTATCTCACGGGTCGTATCTCCATGCACCGTTTAAACTACAATCCGGACCACTTTTATCGACACACAAACCCACTCGTGGCATCACGGATTATAGTAAACCTAGAAATTGTGCATGGCTAACTATAATTTAACCTTAAGGGCTATATTTCTTCGCTCCATCGTTTATGGAAGGAAGATAAAAGTTATTGAAGTTCTTATTATTTCATTCCTAAAATTGTGTGGGACTAATTTGCTGTGGTTACAGATTGCTCATATGTAATATTCTTTCGAATAAATTTTCGTACAATCGATTATAATCGAAATGGTTAGAGTGTGCTGCAGAGGGCGCTATTTGTGCGCTACAGTGTACGCCATCTTTATTAGCATGGTAGTGAAATAAAAATTGGTAATATAAAATCGGCTACAAAATGACAGATGCAGGCTTTTTTCGGGTAATGTTAATTCTCTATAGTAGATAAATAACCGTAAATTAGTCTAACGTAGATATATATAAAGTGCGAATTATAGTAGCAGAATTATTCGTGTTAGGCCGTTCTCGAAGCTTTCACGGACCCACCGCATTCCTTGAGCAGACAGGTTTTGCGGTATCACGATAGTACAGCGACGCGTTGTTCTGATTTAGGTAACTTGCTAATACAGTGGTATCAGAAGCGCGCTGAAATTACTTTGCACATAACCAGACATTTTGGAAGTTTATTTGCGCTTGTTACATCAAAATTAAGGCTTTCAGATTTAAGGAAAGAGGAAGAGTACGACACACGGTCTAACCATGATGTATACTGTAAGTTAATTTTTTATTTGTAGAACTAAACTGATATGACTTATTCTAACTTGTTTTAAGTGAATAACAAAACAGACGCTGAACTGTTGTTAGATGCTAGAATTTCAGTTTGCAGATAAGTTTAGCATAGCTGTAGTCGGATAGTGCAATATCGGAAATATGGGGTCCTTACTGTTGTTTTTATTTATGTTACCACTAACTAGATTTCATAAGCATAGTGGTGGATTGTAGGGAAAATAGCCCAAAATGTGCCCTCAGTTAACGCAGTAGCAGAATGCTAGTTTTGTATGCTGCCAGATTCCAAGACAACTGACTCCATTGTTGGATGTATGTTTTGTTGACAGTTTTGCGAGATGGGAAGGGGGAATTGTGTACAGGCCATTAAATGAAGATTCTTGTCTTCAAAATTAAGTATGTGCTAGTTGCATGGCTTCATTTTTCAATAAATTAGGTTGATTACCAAAGTTGGTGACATGTTCATTATACTCGGACAGTATGTGTAGGTTGAATTTCATAATAAAAGTACGGAGATTTCATACTGCTTCCATTTAAGATTGTGGACATTGTTCACTCTGAGTAGAAACTAAAACTTAATATAATTAATTTGCAAATAGGATGCATCATTTGAATATCACAGTATATTACCAAAGAGGTCTTCCAAATAACATCAAGTCCATTACTGAGATTCTGTCACTATTGCTTTTCAGTGTCCTGTAGTCATTTATCTTCTTTTACATAGTATTTAATTTTATTTGTATCCTGTGTATAATGAAATTTGAATGTATCTTGTATGGCGTGTCACATATGGAAGTAGCCCATATCATTCATCAGTAGGTGGAGGTTCCCTTCTCTTGCATTCAGACATTGTTGAGGGCATCTGAATCATTTTGTGCATGCAAACACCAAAGAACTTGGCAGGAGGGTATAAGATTGTTGTGGCATTATGCATGTTTGCATAAAATTTAGTCCAAGACCAAATGGGTAGAAACTGCTTTTAAGTGTGTTACCTTGTAAGTGGTACATTGCTGTATTTTAACCACCAAGAGATAGTTATATATCACTTTTGTTTCTCCCTCTCATCATGCTCACATTGTATTCAGTATTTCAAGCTCAGGATGTTTCATTGATTTACATTTTTTTTTTTTTTGGTGTGTGTATGTGTGTTAAATATGACATCTTTACAATTACCTGCTTATGGTATGGAATGGTAAAAAGAATTAAGCCGTTGTGCTAATGACATGAGAGAACAGTGACATGCTTTTGTTTGTGAAATGTATGAGCTTTGAGAAACAAACTTGCAGTCATCTTGGAATATAGAAAAATTGAGCATTTTTTTATCTCAGATTTCGTGGCAAACTAAATAACTGTATGCAACTTCACAGCAAATTATTTACTGTAGCACCATTTCATGATTGCAGAACATGATGGGTTACTTGAATAGATGGATATACTATTGTACAGGATCACAGCTAGTCTGGAACACAGACTGAATGATGTGACACATCCATTCAGGAGACTGTGTATGGTATCAGCATGATAGCCAAAAAGCAAATGCGATGAAAGTCATGTCTGGTTCTTTCCTGATGGGTCAGGAACCCAAATACAAGGGCTGGATAAAAAGTTGTGGCAACTCCTCTATAGTTTTGAAATTACTTTATTACCTGAGGTAAACACATTGTACATTCCTTCAGTATAATCTCCCCCCATGTGTACCACCTTCTGCCAGATTTGTGGAAGGCATCGTACATCATCAGCGTGTCCACTTCTGTTGATGTCCAGCAATGACCGCCCTACAGCACGAATAATCGCCTTGCTTGTGTTGTAACGTATCCCTCGCAGTGGCTCTTTCATTTTGGCGAAAAGATCATAATTGCATGGACTCATATCAGGTGAGTATGGCGGTTGTTCCAGTATCTCCCATCGCCAGCAGCGAAGGAGATCCGTGACAACGTTGGCAGTATGAACCCTTGCATTGTCATGAAGGATGATGGGATTCGTTGCCAACAAGTGCTGTCGCTTTCTCCTGAGTGCTGGACGAAGATGATTACAGAGGAAATTGCAGTAGTAGGCAGCATTTACTGTCTGTCTTTGAGGGACAGTGTGGTGTAGTATCACTCCATCAGTGTCATATGCCACAATGAACATCGCCTTCACATTACTCTGTGTAGGGCACACTTTCTTCAGATGAGGGGAGCCAGGATGCTTCCATTCATTTGATTGTCGCTTCAAATGTGGTTCGTACGAGCAAGCCCAAGTTTCGTCCAGAGTGACGATCCTTCCAAGGAAGTCATCACCTTCCCCCTGCTACTGGTTCAACAAGTCCTGTGCAGTTGCATACCGTTGCCATTGTTGTACCTCAGACAGTGTATGGGGTACCCAATGTGCAGCAATTTTGCGGTAGCCAAGAATGTTGTGCAGAATGTGGAGCACGGTTTTGTGGCATACGCCTACCTCGGCAGCTAACTCTCATGCAGCCCATCGACATTCGATATCCAGCAAAGAAGCAAGGAGCTCAATTGTGTGGTTGTCAACATGGGGTCGTCCTGAACGACAGCTGTCCTGAATTGAATCCCTCCCTTCACGGAACAATTTCACCCATCGTGCCACTGTGCGATATGGCAAAGCAGCATTACCACATGCTTCTCACAGTCCTTGAAAACAGATTTGTGCACTACGACCTCGTCCAACTTCAATTTCTATCCAGGAGCATAGGTATTCTTTCATAAACGTGTTGTTAGGGCGCTTGAACTGGACTTCTTCACTTCAAGACGATGAACAATGCAACTCAATCAAACACAACCATCACCACTCACGGTACTACTTCAACTGAACTTCTGCTATCAGGTACAGATGACAGTAGTGTCACCCGACGTACATCCTTCAAGTTACAGCAGTGTTACCACTACTTTGTATCCAACCCTTGTAACTTGCCACTGCCTTAGAACAGAATTATTTGCAAGTGAAAAAGACAAAAAATGAAAGTTAATGAAATTTTCCAAGTATATACTGTGTTCTCCCAACAACATGTGAAATACAATTTTCGGTTCTGTAACAGTGTAAAGATAGAAGAGTGTTGTGCAATGTGATATTGTTTGGGGTGTAGCTGTAGTTGTAGGTATGCTGGTTGGTGACAAAATGGAGCTAAAATAAAGAATGAATAATTCATGTTGTAAATTGAAGCTATTTTGTATTTGTTAAATAAAATGTATGTAAATTAAACCCATAGTAGATTACAGTCCATATATGTGAACATGTGTTTTATACATTTCATATTCAGAGTGACCTGAAACAAGGGGATGTTTTATCACCTTTACTGTAGAATAGGAATTTTGAGGATATTGTCCTTTGTTTGAAATGTAGTGCAGTGGGGTAAATTAAATTTGTCACAGAGCATTAGAAAATCTCCAATGTTGCATGTAGTAAGGTCATTTGTGAAGAGTACCTCTCAGAGGATGGTGAGGTGGCTTCCACTTTTATGTCATGGTGCCATGTTTGTAAACCTAGTTATCAGTGTTAATGCCATTTGAGGCCACCCTAGTTGTTGTTTGTTTTGTTTTCCTAAAGCCAATTTTAAGTGACATGGGGGACATAACAGACTTGTGCAGTGCAGCATTAGTACCTTACTCTTTGAAGCCCAGGGAGCAGAAATCATAGAGTGAGGTGATTCCAATTGCTTAAGCCAGGAAATGGTCAAGCACATACAGTTTGTCTTGGAATGTGGTGGTTTGTTTTATTTTATGTGCTCCAACAAATCTGAAGTGCCACGACGGTAAAGAAATAGTGCTGTATTTGTGAATAAGGAGGGTAAAACATTTTGCCTGTGAAGTTGATAAGGAATCATGCTTCTTAGCATGGTTGCACTATATATCCCTTGGTGTATGTAGTGCAGTACATTGTGTTTGTGCAAAAACTGCGGACAGTCTGTTGGTAATTTTGATGCATATTTCCTAAGTAATGGCTAATGCAAATAATCCAGGTAGAGGTGTCAGTAAGGTTGATATACAACTTGTAAGTTCCATTTGTTTGTTGCTTGCATTGTTCATTTCTGTGTCCAAGCATGCAGTGATATGTCATTGATCATCAGTAAGTGAATCTTTCAGAGTAAGATGTTACATCTAATCAATTAACATTGCTTTCTTTATGAAAATCACTGAACTTTCTGCATAATAAGCATTATACCATTATTTTGTACATTGTCCATCTTGAATTTTTAAAGTGCGAGAATTTGGAAACTGGTCCTTTTTGTTATCAGATTTAAAGGCATGATAGATTCCTGTTCAGGTGGACCTGTTAGAAAGAGTCTCAGTGACTGTAAATGTAAGTAGCAAGAACATTTTGTTTTGATTTCACATTATGACAGAAATAGAACAGATTTCCAAAAAAAAAAGTGAAAAAACTGAAAGTGATGGACAATGTCCAAACTAATAGTCATAAAAGTAAAGGTAAAGTTCACCCTATAACAGGCCATGAAGGTTCAGAGGGACAGCAAGTATAGCTGTGCTCTTTCTCTAACCTTGGCATTAGATGGGGTGGGTGGTCATCACCTAACACACCACTATTAGAAACTGTCAGAAATATTATCTGTTGTCAGTATAGACTAGATGTTTTATGAGGCACTAGAGAACTGTGTAATGAAGATCTTCATAATCCATACTTTTCACCAGATAATTGAATGATAAGTTCTTGATATGTGAGAAGGGTGGGGGCATGTAGCAAATACATAAAAAATGAAGAAGAAATGCACACAGCCCGGTTGGAAAGCGTAAAGGAAAGACATCACTTGGGAGGAGACCAAGGCACAGATAGGGACCAACAGTGGCAGAATGTTCTGAAATGAAGATTTGGGTACTGTAAAGATGAATGCTGTGTTAGATTGTGAGTTTCTCATGCGATTATGGTGAAGGTTTCAGATTTCCAGAATATGATGCCATATAGATCTGTATATAAATACCTGCTTTGCAGAAGAGCTTTTTGCCTCCATCATCAAGATAGTCCCAAGAGCTGACTTAAAAGATGAGGTAGCAAGCTCCCTCAGATAGTAGTTTTAATATTCCAGTTTACTCAGTATCATATCCCAGAAGACTAGAGTACTTGTGGAATGTCTTAGATAGCTGAGGGACTGTTACCTACTCACAAAGGACTAATGCATTGAGTAGGTAGAGCAGTTGTTTTTATACATAAACCAGTTGTAGGTGAACAGTAATGAATTATTAAAAGAGACTCCTTGCAATAGATCAGAATCCTAACAACACTATTGCAGGGGGTATTTCAATACGTGGTACTTATGTAGGATTATTAAGACTTCAAATTAGTGATTGCCTATGCAGAGTTGTACTGGATATACTTTCTGGGTTGTCAAATTATAGGTGTAGAACTTTCTCTTGATTTGATAATGTTCGTAAAAGTTTTTAATTCAAAGTATTCCTTCCTGTTAGAGGATGTTCTGTTCCATATATTTCCAGTATATTTGCTTATTGTTTAAATTGTTGTACTTGCCACACATTCTACCACATATTTCTGTAAAGAATGCCATTTTCTGGGATGCACTGCTGATTAGTCTGGTTGAAGTTCACAAACTACTTGGCATCTCACATTCCAGAGGATACTGAACTTCACAGTAACTGTCATGAGGACCTCACACCTCATATCATTCTGCAGCTGTTGAAATAAGGTGTTCTAAATTTCTTGAAAATACTGTGGATATTTATTTTTGAGATGTCTGGAATGTACAGTATAAATTGTTTCGGTAAGTTTCTGCAGTGATAAAATTCTATGTATTCAAATCTGGCACACGTTTTTCACCCTAGGTTACCATGTTGGCTGATTGATTGATTGATTGTGAAATGAATGCAGTAGAGACACCATGACATTTTCTAGAATGTGTTGTGTTGCATTATATTGTTGAATACTTGCATAAATTTTTAATTGTAGATGACTGATCAAAAAGTCTCCGAATTGTCTTCATGTACTGCTGTGAATTATATTACATACTGTAATGGCACCTGATAACCTAACATGCTTGGCATCTTAGGGATACTTTGTTCCATGAGTTTAGTAACTCTTGAAATGATACTTGGCTTTCTGTTTGATAAATTAGGCATGGAATCGGTTTTGTCATTGTGAATATTTTGAAAAATCCAGTTGAAGTACTATATCTTGCATACTTTCAGAATGTTTTGCTGATTAAGTTGTGTTTCAGGCTAAACACAAAACTTATTCCCTCAACCCAGGCCTCATACGCTTGTACTTGCCCTGAACTTGAATGTGTGCTTGTAGGTGATTGGCACCTGCTGTGTATAATATGTGCACTTTTCTTTTATGGTACCACTTACATTTCTCCATTTTCTCAGTTTCATTAAAAAGTGAATGATACACATATTCCAACCTATTAATCTCACTTTTCAGAATTTTCAAATATTGTATCTGAATTTGTTTCCTGGTTAATTAGCATATCTTGTTTGAGTGTTGTACCTACATTTGAGACGCATAGAGTGTTTAATGGGCATTTTGTAATTCAAAATGGTGGTCTGATGCTCCCTGTGGTGATACTTTGGTATTCGTATTGATTGCGATTCATTCTGCAGCACTTTTACTTGATAACTTTTTGCCTAACAGTTTAATGGCCTTATTTAGGTGGCCATGAGACTACCTTTATGTGGGTGACAGTATTTTTTCCTTCTCAAATCTGGACTAACCTTCATTTTAGCTGTATGTTTTCCAGTATCAGCATAACCAAACACTCTACATAATAATGGGTATAGAATTCGACTTATATTTTGGCTTTGGACATGAATTTTTGTTGAAACCAGACAGTTGACCATTACTGCACATGTAATATGTTTTATGTCTTTGCAGATTGATTGTGAATTTTAGTTTGATCTGGTCAGTCCCAAGTACAAAAGTAATCTGGAACTCATATTTCATTATATTATCTTCATTAATTTGCATTATAGGCAAGGGAGTTGTTTCACATTTAACTTCCTTATTTTTTTAATAAAATAATCATATCTTCAAAGGAGCATGCCTTCATCATGGGTGTAGGTGAAATGACCAAGTTAATGTTTGTCATTATCAAAAATATTGACAAACGTCATATCAGAAATATGGAACTCTATTATATGAAATATTTTCATTTTTCTTCCATTTCACTGGCATACCTGTATTACCGGCCTAAATCAAGCATTAGCTGATCAGGTTCAAAACCATTTACATATTGGCACTGTTGAATTGAAGCTTGGTCTCTTATGTTGGTCTGTAGTTGTGTGTGAAAGAAAATCGGGACATTTGTGTGGCATGTTTCTCATTTATAATGGTTTGAATTGCGTTTCAGTTGACCTACACCTTGTTGCATTGTTCATAATCGAATGTAAAAGAGATTAGCCAAGTAAGGTAGTAATCTAAAATTAGCCATTAATTGAGATGGCACACTTGTTTTATTTCATTATGCTTTTCGTTGCAAAGAGTATTATGTGAATGTTAGTTGAGTGACGTGAATATAGGGCATTGGTGGAATGATAGTGATGGGCAAGCCATATTACGCGGAGATAAATGTGTTCTGGTGCCTCAGTGTTGGAGATCGGACTGAAATTTATTGGTCATATCCACTTGTCAGTCATGTTGGTTCATAATAGATCGCAGTTTGCCTAAGTCTGTAAGGGGACTTTACATTGTAACCCGCAAGCCTTGCATTGGCCAGAGGGTGGGTATTCTGTTGTAAGTTTGTGTACTACATTATGGAGTTCACCCTGTGGAGTCTTGTTATTGTAGAGAATTCTAGTGTCCAGATGGTGGATAGATTAAGAGCAAAGTTTAAAATTGTTTTGTTATGGTTAATTTATGACCGTGCATTTAGATGTTCAGTTAGGAAAGGATAAGTTATCTTTTCCTAGTTCTTGAACTTTTGCTTCAAGTATGTCATGAATACTTACTTGTACATTGCTGCTTAATTCTTAGGGAACATCTGCGGAGCAAGATAATCGCTTCAGTGATAAGGAGAAGAAACTCTTGAAGCAGATGAAGTTTGGCGATAGTCTTAGCAGGAAGGTATGTGTATCTTGTGTTTTGTCACTTTAGATTATGAAAAATACAACAGAAGATCTTGATGTATTTGCACCCATTTGTGCATAGGTCACTGCAGTGTGGTTGGAGAGTTAACATCAGAAGTAGCTCATTGGTTTTAATATGGATCCTGATTCAGCAGGTCAAAAAAGGCTGAAAGGCATTGCTGCTGCACTCACCTTTTTGGCTGTACTCAACATAGTAAATTGAAAGAAAACCATTTGTGCCAATTGTGTTTGTTTGTATGTGTGTGACCTGTTGTTGGTTTTGTCTGTACCAAAACTGTTAGATGGATTTTATAAAACTCACAATTTTTAGACTTCTGAGATTGGTGGGGCAGTTCTATTTTCAGCCATCTTGAGCCATAATTAAGACTGGATTATGTAAATGGACTTCACACATATCCCATAAACTATTTTACAAGTTTCAGTGAAATTCCATTTCGGGTACTTCCACTGAAATTTATTGGGTAGTTCTGATTTTTTGATGTGATAAAGCCTATTTTACTTGAGGGCATAAATGGATATTTTTGTGTAGCCCATATACAGTTCCACAGATATTGTTGAAATCTGATATGGGCTACTTCACTGACATTTGTCAGACCACCCATCTTGAGGGTTAGTCAGCACTTAATGTCTCCTATTTTTTTATTTCATTCCACTTACAAACAAACATGTGAAAATTTCACAGAACTTCACAACAACATTGTAGAAGGCATAGTTAGCTGTTCATTATAGTCTGCATCTTTGTTGATGATCTTCATCCACCTTTGAGCAAGTGCAGATATTCCAACCTGCTTAAACTAGCTGTCCTTCCTTTGCGGCCACTGATGCAAGGTTAACCTGAATTATTTTTCATCCACATAATGGTATCCTTGTAGGCCACCTTTCCAGTGATGAAAAATATGAAAACCTGACTGTAGTGGGTGCAGCAGTGTTGTCCATCCAAAGATTGTGATGGCCTCATTATTGCTCACACTTGTGTGTGGCTTGGCATTGTCACGGAGGAGCGACACTTTGGACTATTTTTTTGGGATGAGCTTGATGAAAGCAAGTATTTGGACTTCACAGTTTTAGTATAGCAGCCAGAGTTCACTGTTGTCTTTCAAGGCAATAAATTCACCAGACATGTAAGACACCTTTTTCATCCCAAAATACAGTAGCCATGATCTTTCCTGCTAACAGTACACTCTTGAGTTTCTTCCCTGGGTATGTTGTGTGATGGCATTTTATTGATTGCTGCTGGGATTTAGGCTCAGAGTGGCCGACCCAGGTTTCGTTCGTTGCCATGATTGTGACAGGAGACCCTGAGGGATTGGTTATCAGTGTGAAAGGTTGGCTTTTCCTTTTCCTGCTTCTGTGTGCATGTGCTCACATTTATGGTGCCCTTTGAACACAGACCATTGGAATAGCCAAGCTGGGTCGTTGGTTTTGAATGCAAATTCAAGCTGCAGTCACTAAAATGGTACCAGACAGAAGAAGAAATCCAGCAATGGACTGTCAGCTGTACGTATCCTGGTTACAGTGTTTCAGAATGAGGTAGATGTTGCTGTTCTGAACTTCTTGGTGGGAAGCAATGAATGCTGACCGCTCGATAAAAACACTAAGAGATCAGAATGCTCACCTTTGTTGATTTCATGCCATAAGAAAAACATCAACCTTGTTGCTCCTGTATGAAAGAAGCAGGCCACAAACCACTGAGAGCATTATAAAATTTGGATGGACAGTATTGTTGCACCCATACTGCAGTCTGATTTCCCACCATCAGATTTGTATCAAGTGGTCCCTTAAAAGATAGCCTCTTATATAGCAGTTATGTGAAATTTTCTTGTGTCTAACTTGTGAATAGTGTGATTTAAAAATAGGCTGCGCTACCTTCTGAGTGCCCCTTGTAGGCTTAGTTACTTAAAAGAACAGAGGAAACGATCATATTCTGACATGTGTGACCATATTCCACTCCAGCTGCCATTTCTTGATTTGAATTTATGACAGTTTTACTTTGGTTTCTTATTTACTTTCAAAAGACAGTGATTATTGATGTGGCAATAGAAGCAAAAGATGTTGGTGACATTGCAAGTGAATCTCTTAAAAGAGCACTGTTATCTTTGTTGTTGTTGTTGTTGTGATGAACATTGTTTATCTTAGAATTGTAAGTTTTGCAGTTAATGCTTTTATGTTGAAATTGTATTATTAGGTGGATATGTCAAAAGTGAAACTCGACGTCATAAAGCCGTGGATCGCACAGAAAATTACAGAAATCCTCGGAATAGAAGATGATGTCGTGGTTGAATTTGTCTTCAACCAACTAGAGGCAGAGAAGGTACTGTTTGCATCTGTTGTTTTGCAGTCTTGTGAAAGGTTCATATTAACTTCCTGTAGTGAGTTGTGTAGTTGTAACTTCATAATGTTGCTTTTGTTACTGCTGTCGTTCACCTGGACTTTCTTCCCATTTCCTTCATAACTTCTCCTAGGGTTTTGATGCAAGGTCTGTATTAAAATTACTGCACAAGGATGAATGTACACAATCAAAATACTATTGATAATATTTAAAAGATTGGGAATAATGTGATGCGGAGCTCATATTTGTTTTAGTAACTGGTTTTGAATGAAATTTAAAAAAAGTGACAATAATTTATGAATGTTGTTATTTTGCATTTGGCATTTTTTTTTGTAAGTGTTCTCCTTGAATATGTTTATAAATGGGTGATTGTTCTTGAGCATAGGAAATATTTTCACTTACAAGGAGTGGAATGTTCACTTTCATGGTAATTTTAATACCAGAACACTTTAAGTCTATCCCATACATGCAAATATATATGTATATAAAATGGCCATGACTTTTTTTATATGAATGAAATAATGACGACAATAAAAAAAAATGTGGGTATTGGGTAATATATATAAATAAGAAAACAAATTCTAGAACTGATTGTTACCGGTTTCTTCCGCCCAATCAGACAGTTACGTTGTAAACTTGTCACTTCACCTCACTTGGAGTGCGAATTCCGCTCGATTCGCTTGATCGGGCTGTGGCTCCTTCTCACTTGTAGCTGATTCATCTGTGATTCATCAATTCGCTGGCACGAGTTTGCCGGATTACTTCTTCAGCTGTAAAATCCAAGTTGCCTTCTTTAGTCAACCCCTCGTCATTGAGTCACTATAACGAAAACGATATGGAAAGGTTGGTACTTCATGCAGTAAATGCCTTGTTAAATTCATTTATTTTTAATAAATAAAGGAAATACATATAAATATATGTGCATTGGATGCATAAAAGTATTTTTTTGTATTGTCTGTTGACCAGGTCTTAATGTCGGTTGTTATTTCATCAAAGAAGTTATCAGAACTTTAATTTCGTTTTAATTTGTTGAAGTTTTGGATTCGTATTTTTATACATAAATGTAGTCTAAAACACCCATTGAGACACATCCATCCCATCTCCCGTCCTGTGGAGAAACTTTCATATGCAGGATGAATGTTGTCCTCGGATTATATCATCTGTATCGGCTGAACAAATGGATGAAATTAGAACATTATCATTTGGAGAACATGGTATTTGTTGCTTGGATTTTACGTATTGAAAACAAAATTTTGGTATTTACGTCTGTTTAAATAAAAGCAAACATTTTTATTTCTGTAAATGCAGTAACACGTAACAAATAATTTTTTATTGAAACGTTTTCGTTATTGAAGGTTTTATTTGGCTGTGCTTTCTATAAGTTGGATGCCTTTTTAAAAATATTTTTAGTAAAAATATTAATATGATTTTATTTAAAATATTTATAGTATATCTTAAAAGATACGTAGGCCTGTTGGAATGTTAGGGAAGCTAATATTTAGTGTTTAATCATACTGAATTTTAAACTTATTACTAATATTTATCAAAACTTCAAATAAATTATTTCACTATAGGCTTATCGCATGTGAAAATTGTAATTGTTCAGTAAGTATCAGAAATGAGAGTGTTACTGAACAATTAATTTAATTTTAAATACTGAAATTCTGCTGGCAATATCATGCAGAATGTCTTACCAGATGCTTTCTTATTTCCTTTATATGAGTGAAGAAAGTGTTGTTAGTATTAAGACAATTGTTCAAATTCTATTATGTAGAGTATGTTACAAATGACTTGCTGTTGAGACTTGGAAACACCCTTGCAATGATTGAGGGTATGGATTGTGTTATGTTGTACCAGTGAACTTATACTGTGGTTCAATTCAGTCTTCTAGCAGAAGAGGAGGAACTACCTCGAAGGTGTTGCAAAGGCGGGACTATGACAGGTGGTATAAACACGCACGCACCACTGGTAGCCGGTATTTCCATTTACAGTCCACCATTATTACAGTTATTAACACTTTAGACATATTTCACAGTTCTGTATATTTTATTTTTGTAGCATTAATTTGAGACAACTAATGATGGTTTTTGATTGTAATGAACAGAGCCATTCATTGGACAGATATATGATAAAAATGATTCACCTTCCATGTGCATTTAATCCATTGTAATTTTATAATGTCTCATTAGATTGCAGTAAGTTTCCTTATCCCATGCAGTTTTGAGCTATATTCAGGGGTGCAAATTTCAACCACCAGTTTCCTTCTGACACTTTTGCTGTCTGGCCCACTAGAGCTTTACTTAAATGCCAATATTTTTCACCCTTGTATATACATTGTTTTTTCCACCCCTCCCCACATGAAATGAAGCATACTTACAGTGCACCCAATTTACATGACAGTATTCCTCAGTAATATTTCAGATGTCATGTTCGATGTGTCATTTGACAAGTCATATTCAGTGGTAAAGAATGTCAGACACATATATGTGTCAAAGCAGAACATATTACCCAGTTCGCCATATGTTCTGGTCAGTTTACAGCATTGTGTGTCATTATATACATACAATAGCATGGTTTGGTATGGCCATAACAATATATGTTATGTATGTTTATATCAATACACAGTATGGTAAAGTGACTGACACATATAGTGAAAATTGAATTATATTAACTATAGCGTGACATAAAAATATTTTAAAACATTTTACGTTTTTATCTGGACATTTTTAAAAAAAAGTGCTATTGGGGGAACCTGGTTGCTGTTTTACATTGGATGGTTATGCCTTGTGTTGATAGTATTGAAATATGTTACAGTATAATATTTGTCATACCTTAAGGTTTGGAATGGACTTTGAAAGAATTTGAGCATATACAGTATCTTCTTTTTACTCGTTATGAGCAATTTCAGAAATACATCTAATAGAAGTACATGGATGGTTTATCCTTGACCTGGAGTTATTATTTTTATTGTAAACAGCAGTTGTTATTATTGTTGTTTTTGCAGTCATTTCATATTTACATCCTGCACACGTTAACTATACTTGTTTGAGTGTACTTTGTCATATTGCAAGAGGTAATCTATGGAAGTTGGTAGGAATGCGGGTCACTGGTGTGTAATAACATTTTTTGTGAGAGCAGGTTCAAAACTAGCTGATACTGACAAGTGTTTTTAGAGTGATGTTCAGGGGCGATCACCATCAAAACTGTGAGTGTTTTATGATGATGTACTGTGTTAAAGAACAGATACCACACAGTGCGAAATCTGACTGCTGTAGATGTCCGTCATCCATGTGAACATGTGTGAAACTTATCCTGCACAACCATTTGATTTCAGGGTTTGAATCTCATCAAGGCATGTCAGTGTCTGTACTGTAGAAATTGCCATTTACAAGCACTTTTGCTTTATAATAGTGAGTGCAGTATGGGTTATCGAGATGCCTGGTCTGATATGAACCATCCTTACGTATAGTTTACCTGTAGCTTAGATACAGTTGCTGCTTTATAGCACTGTGATGTTTGCAATGAAGTCTTCGGAGACATCTCCACACCAGTGGAGTTCCATCCTCTATTTACATGGGTAGCCACCTAAGCAGGCTGGATAGCAGTCATCATGAAAGCTTCAGATCATACTGTCAATGCCAAATGTTTGTTTCCAGTGCACTTACAATAATGCTTCTGATCTACAGGTTGTTTTGGGGATTTGTAACTGGTGCTGATTAAATCATAATTATAACAATTTAGGTTCACTTTTTTATTCCCACATTGCTGACTTACAAAAAAAAATTTTGACCTTAAGTTGGAATTTTCATTGAAGTTGCATTTGTGATGTTTGTAATTCTGGCAGAAGAGTAGACTGAAGAAGTGCAGGGAAGTAGTGGATATGGCATGTGTGCTGCTTATAAGAGAATGATTTTCTGAGTGTGTAATGTAGAAACTTGTGTCACGAATTAAAAGTAGCAGGGTTTAGAACGTGATTAAAATATGTTCATCTATTCAAAACCTGTGATTAAATACGAAAGTAATGTCCACATAAAACTGTAATGTTTAATTTTACTGTCCAAATTTTTAAAAATTCTCCTCAACAATTTTTTCTTGTATCATGTATTTGATTTAATGTGAAGAATTACTAGGGTCATTTTTCTCTTGTACTTGTAACAAAAGTAGGAGTTTCAAATTCCAATATTATAAAATCACTGAGGAACTGAGCACTATATAAACAGTTTTATACTATAGAATATTAACAGTTATTTTTGATGGTTGATATGTGTATGAAAACTACCAGTATGCCATTTGCTGTCTGAAGACTGTTGTTGTGAGAAAGAAGTTAGGTTAGGGGTGGGGGGGGTCTTGTTATTTTTTAAGATCTTTTGTGGGGCCGTATTCTTAGCTGTTAAATAGTTTTATGATATTTAGAAAACTTTTTTTTGACATTTTTGAAAAGTACTGATTCATACTGTTTCATAATAAGCTTAACCCATTGGTGCTTGAATTAAATACCTCGTTTGATATGCGGCAGACCAGAATTTAAATGGCGGTTGTATAAAGACGTCCAGGATAGGCTGGTGTCTGGACCTGTTATTTGATGTTCTAAGCATGACACTGCATGACGGGTACAACAGATTTTAGTTGCCAACAGTTAATAACTCTAGCTTATGCCATGTCCTGGGTTTTAAATGATTTTTATGGAAATGGTCATATACAGAACTGAAACCACATTCAGTTTCATGAACGTTTAGAATTGTGGTGTAGATGCTTAGTGTGTCCACCATTAATCTTGACATTATTTCAGTATATGCTCAACATGTCCACCCAAACAGTACGTCATGTACATACAAGGCCAGTCCAAAAAGATACCGAACATTTGAAATAGTGTGCCAGTGAGCTGGCGCAGGAAGCTTGCGACGGTGGTGCTGTGTAGCTGGGACTTTAAGCTTTATTCTGACACTAGCCACATCACGCCACTTTCAATTAGTCATGAGTTACGTGGCCTTGAGTGAACATGTGTTTAGTGCCCTCGGCGATTTTGGTCGTGGCGAGGATTTTCCCACCCACTGCAACGACTGCACTTTTGTTTCAACATCGTAGCCATACACCCACGTTTCATCACCTATTATGACATTTTTCAGAAAGTTTTCATCAGTATTCGAACGATCTAATAGCTCTTGACTGACTGTGATGAGGTTCTGTTTCTGTTCCTCTGTCAGCAGACGCGGCACAGATTTTGCGGCAACACGGAGCATCTTCAGTTTTTCAGTCAAAATCGTGTGGCATGAACTTTTACAGGTGCCTACTTCTTCGGAAACTTCACGGATAGTTAGATGACGATTTTTACGTATCACAGAACGCACTTTCTCAATGTGATCATCGCCCGTTGATGAAGAAGGCCGTCCAGATTTGGGATCATCTTCGATGGACGTTCTGCCCGATTTGAAACGCTGATACCACTCATAACATTGTGTACGGCTCAAACAGTCCTCCCCATAAGCCTGTTGCAACATCCGAAAAGTCTCCGTAAAGGTTTTTCCCAATTTGAAGCAGAATCTCACGCAAACACGTTGCTCTTCAAGATTCTTCATTCTTCAACTTGCAAAAAATCGCCGAGGGCACTAAACACACGTTCACTCAAGACCGCGTAACACATGACTAATTGAAAGTGGCGTGATGTGGCTAGTGTCAAAATAAAGCTTAGAGTCCCAGCTACACAGCACCACTGTCGCAAGCGTCCTGCGCCGGCTCACTGGCGCGCTATTTCAAATGTTCAGTATCTTTTTGGACTGGTCTTGTACAAGGCAGTTTTGCACTGTCTGCCTGAAAACACAGTAGTGTTCTGGTGACTGTGTATTTAACTCTTCGGATGTAGAGTAATTTGGAGATCATTGATGTGGACGTGATCCTTATGAGAGCCCCATGTGAAATTATTACGTTAAGAATATAGTGGCCAAGATTGCCCTGCTCACCATCCTGGGTATTGGTCTGAAATTACATGGTCTTGGAAATGAGTGTTTGACCCTTTGGTGCTGGAATTCAATGCCTGTAGTGACCAACAAAAACCAGATCTTAAATTGGGGCTGCATAAGAACAGATATTTATGTGATGTTCAGTGTTTTGAGCAGTACACTACATGTTACATATTTATAATCTTCAGAGCCACAGGGTTAAAATGTCCAGAAAAGTATTCATAGGCTATGCTCCCATCTTGTTGAAGAAACATTTCATTCAGCTCCTCAGCCATTCCTTGCTAAAAAGAGTAAAGTTGTCTTCCAGAATTGTTGTCATAACATTTAGAGTTCATGTCATCCTCTAGAAATATTGGTCCTACAGTACCAATTGCCAACAAGCCACACCGGACTAAATTTTGGTGAATGACTGCAGCATATTTGTGGAGGTGTATGTATGGTGTAAATGATCCTACAAGACACCAGTTCTTAAGGGCCATACTCTCAGAATTGGTGGTGGGTGCTGCTGGTTAATGGAATAGTGAAATATAATTGGCCTGTTAGTTTAGAGCTTTGTGAATCATCCAATGCTGGATGCTGCATCTTTTGCTGTGGCTGGTGCCTGTACCATTGCACTGGCACGTAATATTTGTGCTTCCCAAGTGTGCAACTTGCTTCATGTTGCCTATAATTTTGAGGACCCTGCTATATCATGCTGTAATATTTGGACCTATGGGGGAGGAAGTAACAGGTGCTGGTGAAAGTAGTGTATTGTGGACCTTTACAAGTTGTCAGTTACCCACTTTTGCAGGCCTTCATGATGCAAATTATGACAGAAATGTCTCATAAATTTTAAATGGAAATTGTTTGTTAATGGCCTTACATTTCACCACATCATGTCTTCTAATAACAAGAAATTAACATCACTTTGGGTATGCTGTATACTTGTGTGCTTATTTTCTTTTGTTTTTTCCTTCTGTGGCATATTTGCCGTAGATTGCCGACCCTTTTGGTGCCAACTTAAGAATTTTCAGACAACAATTTATTGTGTGGTTGGTTGCTTATATGCTAAAGTCCAAACAAGCAAGCAAGCAGCAGGTAGCTCACTGGAAATGAGGAAGGAACACTTAATGTTGCATTATGTGTTCTGTAGGGTCATTGTGGTATGTGGCAACTTCTTAGTTGCCATTTCATGTTGGTTCATTATCATCATAATGTATCCCACTCAGCCAATTGGCAGGAAGTGACAAACTAGTTCTGAGAAAATAAGGATCCTGTGTATAGAGAACTGAAAAAGATTGGGTACAGAAGGGGGGAATATGACAATAGTACAAACTTGACATTAGGCATTTCAAGTATGCACTACACTGTTTTGTATGGCACAGTGTGATGATGTTTTGTGGTTGTAGTTTGATTTAAAACAAATTCCTCCCCTTATAATATATACCTGAAAAAGTGGACTGATTGTTCTGCTCTACAGTTTTGTTGGTCTGATTTTTCTGATATATGATAGTGAATTCATTTCTGGAAGACTGACCACATTTTTTACCTCATGATCACCCTTATTAAGGAATATGAGTAGTTCTTGAAATGTTGGTTGGTACTTACACATCGTGTTAGTTGGTGATTTGTAATGTCATTACAAAGAGTTGAACAGAAATATCCTTCTGTAAAATAAGTTAAAGTGTGTGAAATCCTTGAACTTTCAAGCCTAACTGTCGGTGTCGTATTTGAATAATTAGCCTGTTATGGTATGCCTAGGAAATAAAGATACCTGTTTGTGGACTTCCTATGTTTATTGTACTTACAAATTTGTCTTAATCATCTCTGAGGTGTAGAATTTATTATATTCTGATCTGCTGCATTCTGGGTTGTGCTGTGATGCAAAAGCTTTGTAAGAGAATGTTGAAAGGTAATGACATTTTACCAAGAAGGGATGGAGTTTTGGTTCCAGTTCCAGCAGAGAGCATTTCTCAGCCAGGTGGTACTTGTGTTTATTTTGTGAAATACTTCTGTGTGTGCTTTAATGGTGTTTGCAAAAAATGTTTTTGTGTACCATAATGTTGGCGTCTGTACAGTGATTTCCGCCCAGTGCTGAAGAAAGTGAGAGATTTCACAGGCCTCTTGTGTATACTAGTGCTGTAATGCTGAAATAGCCTTCAGTGTAACCATGGGTGAAAATGTATTATGTATCATTGAAAACAGTGTTTCTCAAATGTTTGCTTGTCGCCCCCCTCTGAGCTTGATTTATCTGTGTGGCCACCCGGTTGTAGATGCTGCTACTTACAAAAAGTTATTTTATTTCCATATTGTTGATATATGTATTAGAATGATTTTATTACTTTTATTTACAATATTGTTTCATTTTTAAATATTTTGTTTGGGTATAACACATTATTTACTAATAAAAGTAAAAATATTCTGATAATAATTGGCATGGTATTCAGTGTGTTCCTTGGGCCTGATGAGTCGCTTGCAAGCTTCTGAATGTCCAGTTGCAGTGTGGTCTGTGATAAGTGAATATCATCACTCTTCACAACATCAGGGCAGTAACCTACATTTGACAGCAAATAAGTCACTCAACTGAAACCAGATTGAACTAGATAAGACGTGGGAAAAGCATTAAAATACACCCCCACCTTCTGTTCTGTGGAGGATGCAGGGGAGAAGGGAACTTTTGATTAGATGTCAAATTTGAAATATTTTATTCCTGCAGTTAAGTTTCTTTGGCCCCACTCAAAAACTATTGTGATACCCTAATGTTCCATCATTCTCCTGTGGTCCCCTGGGGGGGGGGGCATGCCACCCACTTTGAGAACCACTGGTCTCAAATGCATACAGGTGACTGGTTAAATGTTTGTTACTACATATCTTTACAATAATTTTATGCTGTTAATAATTTAACATTCTTAAAGTGGGTTTTGAAGCTTATCATGCTTGTTTAACATGCATGAGTCATTCTTATAATAAACCCAACGAGAAGCACTAATTTCTCAAATTTATTTTTGGAATAGGACTGTATATGTTTCAGACTATCTCTGTCCATCATCAGGAGTCTAGCACTGTACACACATCAATAGGTATAGGTCATACAGGTTATGCTGACTGCTTGCTAGCAAGCAGTCAGCATAACGTGTATTTATTACTGTGTGTACAGTGCTAGACTCCTGATGATGGACAGAGATACTGTCCAAAACATGTAGAGTCCTATTCCAAAAATAAATCTGAGAAATTAGTGCATCTCTTTGGTTTTATTATAAGAATATATCACGATGTACGGTTATCAGAATGTCAAAATACATGGGACCTCAACCAAGAGATATGTTTCATCATTTTTTTTCTTCAGAACAAAAATATGTAATTACGGAAACGGTGTAATGTATATTAACCTTTTGGCGCCAGAATTTTTTTTTAAATTTTAGCACACCCTGTATATAAAATGTGAATAATACAGGAACCAAATACGATACAATTATGAAACAAACTGCATTTTGAAGAAAAAAAAAACGGAGAGTATATACCATGTTTAAAATATTCAGTACCTATATTTGTTGAATAAATATATAAAATGCAACTTTGGAGGTTAGCGGTGCGGTACATCAACTATAGTTGACGTTAGGTGTCTAAAGGTTAACTTGCTGTATGTAGTATAATTATATTTCTGTTCAACTTGTTAGTTTGAGTAGTGTGAACACACACATGACTACACATCATTACTTTTCCATTGTTTATGCTGTGCATTAGGATGACTTGTGTAACACCAACTGCATCACTCCACAATTCATGTGTACAGTTTTTTACTTTTACATACCTCCTACATGTTTCGGCGCTATTGTCTCACCATCGTCAGCTCCCTGAAGATGGCAATATAATAGCCCTGATAACATGTGGGAGCTATGTAAAAGATTGTATGCATTAATTGTGGAGTGGTGTATTTGTTGGTGTTAAATGAGTTATTTACTGCACATCTTTAACATAAGTGTATAATGGTTCCTCTAACTGAACATGTTTTGGTGGTTGTGAGTGTAGGTATACAAGTTGCTTTAGTATTTCTGTTATTGCTGTTGCATGGTCATTGACAGACAGTATCAGCACATTTTAAACATACCACATTTTTCAGTCCACATTCTTGTGAAAACAGGACTGTTGTTCTGTAATGCATTGGTACAGCAAATCATTTGCTTTATAGGTTTTAACCATTCAGCTGTGTATATGATATGTTTAGACATCATTCAGCACACATCATCACTGAAGTGGATGGTAAATGATTTTATAACCAGTTCATATAACTCAAGTACTCTTCATGTTTTCTGCGAACAACAGATCTTCATTTGGTGTAACTGATTGTATGTTCTGCCACAAGTTGTCTTTCATCATTGTACCATTATATAACATGAAGAAGGAAGTAGGTTTTATTATACATGTGTGTATAGTGCCCTTGGGTTGGGTCCATCTGAATGTGACACAACGTACACCGAGTGTATATTATTCCTGTTTCTTAAATTATTACTATTCTTGCTGATTTTTTTTTTGTACCCTGCATGTACATCCTTCAATAAAATGTTTGTTGTTGTTTAGTGGTATGGTATATCCTGAAGGTACGTCATATGTCGCATTCAGCTGGACTCCGTTTAAGAGGCTATACACAGAATAAGATATATTTCAATCTTCCCTTTGTGTAGTGGGCAGAGTTGGCACACGACTTTTGTTGAAACATGTGATTACACCAGGTTAAAGAGTTGTTGACAGACAGGAAGCAGGAGATGACTGTAATTGTCACAGCAACTATGTGCTGCAATTGAAGTTATAGTGGTCTCTGTGTTCTGACAGTGTTAGTTGTAGAGTAAAGTTTCTAGTTTTAAGCATCATGCTGCTTCCCTTTCATACGTCACCATTTATCCGACATAATGAGTTTATTACTTTGTTCAAATCTACAGACATATATATGTATATTAATGTGTCAGTTGTACTTGGTATTGGTGAACACTATCATTTGTGTGTACGATCTTACATTTTGTCTTGGCCCTGTTGTGTTACATTGTAAGAGAAAGGAAGATGTTTTAAAGTTGTACTAATTTATTATAGTCATCTGAATTATGGCAAGCCAGCAGAAACAGGTAAATCTGTGTTTTAGCACCCACTGATGTGACTGGGTGCACTGTCTTTGGTTTTTACAACAGCAGAGACCTAAATATACAGCACATCTAGTTAAGGAAAGTGTTATGGAATGAATACATAGTTTGTGATACAGGTTACGAAGTAGCATAGTGGAGCAGGAGTGTCAAAGTATCACACTATTTTCACTGAGGTTTCAGTTCATGTGAAAATTAAACATTTTTTGTCTTCCCACCTGTGTGTTTACTAACAGCACCCAGATCCAAAGAAGATGCAGATTAACCTGACAGGGTTCCTGAATGGGAAGAACGCCCGCCTGTTCATGTCGGACTTGTGGGAGCTGTTGCTGTCAGCACAGGACTCGGTCAGTGGGATACCAGGACAGTTCCTTGAGCAGAAAAAGGAAGAGATCAAAAAGAGAATGGTAAGCTTATTGACAGGCATGATATAAGTTGGGCTGCATGAAGTAGTCAGAAAATGAGTATACTTATGTTATGTGAAAGTCGGTACTGTGCAAACTAGTGTATTTTGAGTCCTCTTATTTCAAACAGTAAACTCATGGGATGGGAAAATCCACACATTTTTATGCTTTAATTGAGAAAATGCATATGATTAAAAAATATGATTGTGTTAACTTCCTTTCTGTTTGCTTCTTTTACCAAAATGAGACATTAATTGTGTGGTTGATTAATGACTAGAGAGTTAAATTCAGTGATGCCACTGTTAATAGTTTCTGTACGGGGGGGGGACAATCAGATTTTTTTTCTTTTATAATATTGTAGGATGGACAAATAGTAGAATGTCTGTTTTTTTCCCCTCCTTTTCTCACATTGATGTACTTGCTTTTTGCAAAGAATATTCAATGAAAATAGCATTAGCAACCTTTTCAGTAGAAGATGTTGGTGGCTGATGAAGCAGTATGATTTTTTTTTAACTTCTCTTGCTGGATGTGAAATTGTTTCTGTTGTGCACTGTGACTGTAGTATTTTATTCTGATAATTGCAAAGGATGTTGTGCAGCAAAATGTAATTCCTCATGCAAGTGACTTCAGGTCAGAGGTTTTATTCACTTTGTGTGCTTCTGTCAATACATTCATTTAACAGTTCCCAGGGTGTTCCCATACTTGAACTTCTAAACCTACTGGAAGCCTGGGCAACCAAATGGAAAATCAAGGTAAACGAAACTAAATCAACGCAGGTCACATTTACGTTATGGAAGGGCCGCAGTCCACCAATTCTCTTTAATAATATAATAATACCAAACTAACCATCCGTCTGATATCTAGGACTGCACATGGACGCAAAACTAACCTGGAGAGAACACATAATAAAGAAGAGAAAACAAATTGACCTCAGGTTCAAACAGCTCTACTGGCTCTTAGGCAGAAAATCACCATTATCCCTCGAAAACAAAGTCCTAGTATATAAGGTAGCTATTAAACCTATATGGACATATGGCATCGAACTCTGGGGTTGTGCCAGCAAATCCAGTATCGCCATCCTACAAAGTTGTCAATCCAAAATACTCCGATCGATGGCAGATTCCACGCTTCACAATGATCTTGGCATCCCGTTCATCAACGAGGTTCTACACGAACAAAGCTCCAAACATCATGAGAGACTGGAAGTTCATCCCAACGCTCTCTTGCAACCACTCCTGCAAACTTACAACACCCGGCGGCTCAGAAGGCACTTACCGATTGACCACAGATGAAGTAGACAGGGCCTCTTCATTGGATGAGCCCTTATCCTGCCACTAGAAGGACTTCCAAAATAGTCCTACGCCACCAGATTAGCCTATAGAATGTATTCATTCTGATTGCTAATTTAGTAAAATAAAAAAAAAAGTCCTTGAACTTGTTGGTGACGCTAGTTACTTTCACATGGTGTTAAAGACCCATTATTCATTGCTATCCACCAGTTGGAAAAATTGCAGCGAAAAAAATTCGCATCTTGGTGGCACTGCTTCTCTTTGGTAAAATCATAGTTAAATCTCTTCAGAATCATGCTTATACACTTCCCTGTATCTTCACTACATTCTTGCATACCAAGTGTACCTAATGCATGTCTGTACGGTTTGGCTTGTGTTTCACTTGTGTCATGTAAAAACATCACCTCCTGGGGTGTGTACTTGCTTCTCAGAATGTTAATCGTATGAAATTAGCAACTTTTACAATTGGTTTTATATGTGCCTTGAAGAATATAAAGTTATTTATATTTTGATGTAAAAGTATTTGTGTCAACTGTTTGTTTTCTTGTTTGTAGGAAGAGCAAGATAGGATACAAGAGGCGCTGAAGAACAAACTGGAGAAGAGTAAGGACAAAGATGATAACAAAGACCGTAAAAGGGATAGAGACAGGTAGGTGATCAGCTTATATATAGGACTCTGTTTTTTAGGTGTTACACACACACACACACACACACACACACACACACACTTAGTCACCTTCAAAGTGCTGCCCATCATCTCACACACACTTTCTCTAGTTTTCCTGCCTCTGCTGGAAGCACTTTTTATATAAGCCCTCCTTTGGGATGACTGTCAGGCCTGCTGCTGCATTCCCTGTGTTCTGCTGAGTTCCTGCTGTGGATGCAAAGCAGTAACTCCTGAGCCTTGTGAAGAGCCATAAGTTACTCAGGGTGGGATCTGGAGAATATTCTGGCTGGGCAACATTTGGACTTCGGTTCTTCACCTAAACCCACTGCTTTGCAAGAGAGGTGTGACAAGATGCATTGTCATGTGTATGATACTTTTTTTTCCTTCCCTAATTTTTCCAGCATTGTCAACGAAATTGAGTCCCTCAGGTGCTTAAGAAATTTAATAGCCTGTTTCTTCAAATGCCTTCCAGACTTCTAACAAAACACAGTCTGATAAACACTCCTGTGCCTTGTTGGACTATCTTCTGTAGGTTGTTGATCAGTCCTTTTATAATACACAATTTAATCAATTTGGTAATTGCCTTTGTGTTGAATAAAAATTGGACTGCAGTCAGGAATAGCTGTAACATCCTGGCTGTTTCATATGTTCAGTCTTAGAATAGTTTTGCAGGTGATCCGTATCAGATTGACAGGTGTTAACTGCTGTATAAATTAATTTTATTATTCATGCACACACTTTATAGTTTTGTAATGTGCAAAGAGTTTGGCTGTTGTAAAACTGTTGATTAGATTGTGTGATAGCACCTTAAATGATAAGTTATTATTCACACTGGCTTTTGATGCCACATAAACCTACTTTAACTGGAATATGTTGCAGGAAACGAAGCCGGTCTCGCGACCGTCACCGAGACCGTGAGAGAGAGCGTGAAAAGGACAGAAGGGATCGTGACAAGGACAGGGAAAGAGAGCGTGAGAAAGAGAGAGAACGAGAGAAAGAGAAGGAGAGGGAACGTGAGAGGGAAAGAGAGAAGGAACGAGAAAGAGAAAAAGAGCGAGAGAAGGAAAGAGAACGTGAAAGGGAGAGGGAAAAGGAGCGGGAGCGAAGAGACAAGGAGAATAGCCACAGATCTCCATCTAAATCCCCCAGAAGGTAAACAAGTAGGCAGTACAAATTGAAACATATTAGTATGCATACCTGTCAGGCAAGAATGGCAGCAGCAGAAAATAGGCACAGAGTGTTTGAACCTGGATTGAAGGTATTTTAGCTGAAATATCCACGTTGTCTTTCTTTAGCTTTCATCAAGATGAAGAAGGAATTTGCTTTTAATATGAATTCCCATTTGCTTGGGGGGGTGGCAGATCAGGCATGTTATTTGCAACACTGTACTCTCTATACTGTTTCTTTGTGTAACTATGCTTCCTGAATTGCCAGATGATTCCTTCATCGTATATTATTTTTTGCATTACAATTCCATCCACAGGTAAAGGATTACGTTGACTGGAAAATTTAATGTAGGTCTTATTCAGTTTATCAGAGTGTTGTCTAATTTTCTGAAATCATAGCTTTCGTCAGTTTTGTCTGGCTGATTCACATTGTTAAAAATACGCAGCAACTGGAATGCTTCTGGAAAAATTTGTTACATTTTATCATGTTCATCATAGGGATTCAATTATCCATCATTGTGTCCCTGCAATCATGTTTCATTTGAATTACTGTAACCATGAAATTACAAATCTGGTGGACAGTTAAAACCTGGAGATTGTGACCATGTCACCAGTGGGTCAAAGTGTTGGTTGGTATATGCTGTGAATCCTGTATCCTTCATTCCTGAAGGGACTGTTGGAAAAAGATGGCAAGCTTGAGTTTCCCATGAAAATAGGCGCAGTGCAAGACATACTTTTTCTACGTATCTCCTGGGCAGTTAAAACCAGGAAGATGTGACCATCTGTCACAATTGTAAGTGGGCCTAAATGTTGGTACATACAGTGAATCCTCTATCTATCAGTCCTGAAGGAACCGTTGGAAAAAGATGGTAAGCTTGATTTTCATGAAAATAGGCACAGTGCATGACATACTTTACCTAAGTATATATGTGATTTTTTTTCCCCAAGTTTTCTACATTTTAGCCCAATTTGGATGAGGTTTTGTACAGGAGATGTCCACAAATGCTGTTGAGTGAGTTTGTGAAAATGATGTGCAGTGACAGCCGTACTTCACTTTGGAGTGTAATGAATATCCATGTGTGCTTTCCTCATTTATTTTCCAGTGTAGATGAAAATTTGCATGTAGCATCTGAACATAATGCTGTTGATTATTTGTGGGTTTTGTGAAAACTGGGGCAGGGAAGGCTACATTATTTTATGGGCATAAGTGAAATTACATATATGCATGTTACGGCATTCTCTGCATTTCACCTTTATCCCCACCTCTTCACCCCACTTCATCACTTGGCTGAAGCATTGCAAAATTTTGTGAGTACCTGTAATGGTAAGTACCAACATAAATGACCTCTGCTGTGTTTTACAAATGAGTACCTGTAATGGTTAGTACCGACATAAATGACCTCTGCTGTGTTTTACAAAAACATCACATGTCTTGTACTAGTCTACTCTCAGAATTTTTTACTGTGGGGAAACTGTGGCTCAGAATCAAGAACTGTGAAACCATTGGTTCTGTCAAGTAACATGTCTGGGAGCAATTCTCAGATATTTTTATATGGGTGATTTTCATGATCAGAAGAAATGAAAGCTAATTGCAGGAATATGTAACATATAGGAATGATAGAGGTTCCACAGTATTTGTCTGTGCCACCAACAGGTGGATCACTTCAGTGCAGAGTATAAAGAAGGTAATTTGGAGTAGAATCTTTGTTCATGTGGCATGCTCCTTTGGTATCTACAGTCTGCTGAGAGTTCCCAGGAAGAGATTCAATACCACCAGAATTCCAAGGATGTCATACATCTGTGTTCAGTACTTTTGATGGTTTTCTTTGCTTCCTTATTCCCTCCTCACCACCCTTCATCAGCAAGGAATACTTGAGAAAACTTATATTTTACCTGCTTTCTGACTTGTGTAATTATGTTAACTGGTCATGTTTCAAGCTTTTGATTGTGGTCACCCATGTCACTCCCACTGTCACTAAACGTATTTGAGTGTGATGTTTGTGTTATGCAGTGACAATTTCTGTATGCAGTCGCTTATATTTTATAGATCAACTTCGCCACCCGCTAAAAGTGACCATAAACCAGAAGGGAAGGATGAACACAACAACAGACGCTCTTCATCATCTCCAGAGCCTGAAAACAAAAAGAAGACAGATACATCCACAAAAGTGTAAGTATGTGCATTTCAGGTGGAGTGTGTGTATAGACTGATTAGAAATTAGATGTAAAATTACAGTGTGTGTGTGTGTGTGAATTTTTACCCTGAAATTTCCTGTGCAAGAGTAGGAGTGCCAGACATGGAAATTTGATGAAACTTGGAATAAAGAGGATGCTACTGTAGCATAATCTTTTTGCAATCCCTTACAGCAGCCATTCTCGCAAATTGGTCAGTAGAGATGCCAACACCTTTTGTTGTAGGAATCCAGAAATTGGTTGACATTAATTGTTTTGTTAAGGTGATTTTTGTTTGGATTGGAGATTTGATTACCGTGACTTGAAGTTGAGTGTACCTGGGGACATTATATTTTGAATGTTGGGAGGTATGTCCTCAAATCTTTTGTGTGAAACTTCTTCTCTGTGCTCAGAATTGAGCAAATATGGCAACATCATAACTTTTTAATGAGGTTTTGTCCTTAAAGTAAACGGAATGCTGCCTAGATTGAGTATGTCAGCTGGTTCATAATTCTGCAGCTAGAAATGTTTAAATTGATCATTCGTGTAAGAATGTTTGAATCTGCAGCTAAGAACCATAGTAATAATTATTGATGCTCAGTTTGCTGTTTACAGTGGAATTGCCATGTGATATTCCTCTTGTAATGCTTCTTCTTAATTAAAATGTAATTGTATTAGCCCACAATCAGTAATCACCATCGTAAATTCCTTCCATTTAAGAATTTCTGGTGTTTCATGCTCCAACCCACTACTTGTTAACCTTTAAACTACTGGGTGTTTATTTTTATTTTAACACGTAGTTTTTGAAAAAACATGAGTATTATTTGAATAGAAAAAAGGTAAAATTATATTAAACAGCCTTTTATGGAAAATAAAATGAATTATGCATAATTTCCTTTTGCCTAAACATATAACTTGAATTTCTAGGGTACTTTATTTGTGCTTGCAAATGTGCTTTGTTTAAAGTTTAACGAGCCTTTTGCTGTGAAAAGTCGTGAATATATCACTCATTTGCGACAAGAGTGTCACAACTCAAAATTTGTGATTTTTCAGGAGAACCTTTAAAGGGTTTTTAATTGCTATAAATTTTCTGTCAGTGCTACGAAAACACAACTGCTCTCCAGCGGCGAGTTTTGCAAACAGTGTTATGACACTATACCTGTTACAAGTGCATCCGCAAATGTTTCTTTCTGCACAAATAACTCGAAAATGCCAAATTTTGAGTTGTGACGCACTTGTCTCAAATGAGCAATGTAAAGAATTAATCAGCCACCAAGATTATTGTTATAATTGTTAAGATGAGTTGAAATACCACTCTACCAGTGTTTCATATCCTTGTTCCTTATGATCTTTGTGATGAAATTGTTTTTATTTATACATTTTTATGTCTCCAGAAACTAATAAGATGTTTATATATCTTTTTGCAGAGAAGCACCTCGTGCTATGTCAAGTGTTCAAGCGAAACTCCTTAGCCTTGCAGGAGGACCCAAAGTAAAGCCTTCAGACACAGTTAATGACAAATCTTCCTCGTCTCAATCAAGATCTAGGTCACGCTCACATTCCAGATCCAGATCGACCAAACGTCCAGTTTCCAGGAAGCGTTCGTCTAGTCGTGAAGCAAGCAAATCATCATCGCCCACAAGGTTAGATGTGATTTGTGTTTTGCCTACTGTACTGGCATGTTAGATCAGTTTCCCTGAAGCACCTTCACAGTACATTAAAAGTTTCTAAATTTAATTTTTATTTGGACAAGCAAGAGCAACAGTATGTACTCACACTGATTCCAACAGTGAACTGCCAAGTAGAATGTTCATAGAAAGAGATGATTATGTAATGGTGTGTTTAAATTGTATCCCAACAGTATAAAGTGGGTGTAGGCAGTTGGAGAAATTTGCCTATTTCCATAACCAGTAAGTAAAAATCAGGTGGTTGTGCAGACCATATGATGTGAGTATTAACTAGTTAACAAATTCTGTGTGATGATAATATTTACTTATTTTGCACCTTTTCTTTACCAAAAACTTGATATCTGTATGTTTTGGTGCTGGGAACATGTAAGTACTGCTAATTTTGCACTTTAGTTAGGGGTTAGGAAACGTATGGCCACATCAGATTGAGACATTTATAGTTTTATGGATTAAAACCATGATTTTCATTCTTTTCCATGTCATTTATGGACATCACAAACCAGGTAGTTTGTCTTGGTTGCCTCATGTGTGATGCACTTTTCACACCAGTTTATTTTTAACATAAAATTATAAGAACTCCTGTATTGTATTGAATACATTAAGTCCTACAACACACAATATGTTGGATAGAGGACACCCACTAACATTTTTTTTTGTCAAGGCTTGAGAGTCCTAGTGGGCCTAGGCCTCATTTTTTAGGTTCCTTGATCACATTCTGACACACCATGCTGAGTAGCACTTCTCTGGATGAGTGATCAGCCCATAGCAGAGACCTCTGCCTGTTAACACTCACCAGGTTGTGAAGCCAACTACTCTGCCCAGTGCTGAAGTTAAGAATATGTCAAGCTCTGCCTGTACTATATGGGTTGGCCTTTACCCTTTGTTTTTTCCAGTGTTATTACATCTTACTTATCTATTTATAGGGCTTCGAAAAAACCTCTGGAAAGGGAAAGAAGTCGCAGGAAAAAGATGGCTTCCAAATCTCATTCTCGATCAAGATCTCGAAGCTCTTCCTCTTCTGCTGCCGAATCCCACAAGAGCAAAAGTGGGAAATCTCATTTGGGAGCAAAATCAAATAATCGTTCAAAATCGGGATCACATTCCAAATCCAGATCTCCTGTTAAAGGAGGAGTTTCAAAATCACATTCACGGTCACCAGGTAAAAGGCGCTCAAGATCACCCTCAAAGAGGTCGGGATCACACAGTAAATCAGCTGGAAAAGGAGGAAAAAGTAGATCTCAGAGTTCAGAGAGTGCAAGCAGTAGAAGTGCATCATCATCATCAGAGCACTCTGAAAAGGGTATGTTCCATCTATAATTGGTATTAAGAAGCAGTTTAATACAGTAAAATCTCCATATGAGCACTTCAAAGGACTTATAATATTTTTTTTAGCATATGAAAATAGCATCTGTAGACCCGCATTTTGTTTCGTGCTGAGGACCGGAATCTTCTTTGGAAAGTACGCATTTTCAGCTTATATATGTTCATCTTATGTTCATTTTAGTATGGTGCTGGCTAACGTGACTTGTACCAAGTAATGTTGATAGTGGTAGTTCTTTTACTTTTTATGTAATTGTTGAAATGATCTTTCAGAATTGCCATTATGAAGTGTGGAATGAATAACATTTGTATGGAATTTGTTTCATTTGTACATTTATGAATAATTTCTAATTCATATATTTTTAGAAAAGATGAGTGAACAGAAATGTGAGAAGACAATAAGTGTCTGAACATATAGTGGTGGTGTTGGACAATATAAGCTTTTTGTTTGTATTGTAAATTCATTTGTCGATTAAGATGAGAGAACGACTGCCAATTACAAATGTTCGGTATGAGTGTATTATATTGTGCGTAGTTTGTTTCAATGTTACCCACGTATCATGCTTCTTTTTTTCTGTGTCAAGAAGTTGGTACTTCAATCAAAATACTTTCAGCCCCGTTTAGGATTGATACATAATTCATCTTACTCTGTAGCTTCAGATGTTGCTTGAGAATAATTATCAGAATAGTCATAAATGTGTTCGTTATGAACTTCAGAAGGAAGAATAATTACTTTTCTGATTACAATGCATGTTGTAATATGTTCATTGACAGGTAAAGGTGATAAGGAAGAAGATTTTGAAATCCACAAGAAGGAAGATAGCGTTCAAAAGAAACGGCACTACCGAAATAACAACAAAGATAATGACTCCTCAGGCAGTGACTCAGATGCTGAACATACTAGACGGGTACTTTAATCAGCTTTTTATCATCCAAATGGGTGGAGCTATATGCTACATTATGAAATTTAAATTGTTTTGTTTTAGCAGTTTAGTGGTAACTGGTTTGTGTTTGGGAGATGCCTGGTCCTTTGACATACTGAAAGAATTAGTCAATAAAATTTAGAGTTGATCCTAACAGCTTTATTAGAATTTCATTATAAAAGTAGTTATAAGTGCTCTCCCCCCCCTTCTTCTTTGCCTCTGGTTTCTGGTACTCTGTGGTCTTGTGACAACTTTGTATGGCCTACACATATGTTGCATGTTACAGTCAATATAAATTTATTACTGAAGAGACAACATGGTAGTTACTTATAATGTGAACTTTTTTTAATATCTTTTCACAGGAAAAGAGAGTTGGTTCAAATTCCCGGTCACCTCACCGACGGCATCGAGCAACTAGCCGAGATCGTGAAAGGGAGAGGGAAAGAGATCGTGAGCGGAGAGGTGCGAGATACAGGCACTCACTGGAACGTGAGAGAGAAAGAGAGCGGGACAGAGAAAGAGAGCGAGAGAGACATAGGTTGAGGGAGAGAGAAAGAAGAAGAATGCCTCCACCTTCAGCAAGGAGACCTCCATCTAGGAGAAGGTAAGGGTGTCTTGCAGTACTTGCTTAAAGATATCAAAAGTAATAATACCACCTAATAAGAAAACCTACAGGATTTGAGTAGAAAGTGTTGTGAGGCATGGTTCCTTAGGGAATTTCATCATGAAGTAAAGATGACATGATGGCAGAAAGCGTACTTATCAAATGGCTGAATAACTATAGACTGCTCAGGAAAGATTTGTACCAGGCATTTAGCTAGTGAAACTTGTATTGTATGACCTATTCTTCAGAAAGAAAACTTGGATTTCATGAGAAATTAATTTTCATTACCTTGTAGTTCATGGGTGAGCATTTATTTTGGCTGAAAGGCATATGATCACCTTAGGTAAGTTTACTGGCCACACATAATTGTCATTGTCAGAGGAAATTAAGTTAAGAAATGTTTAAACCCGGAACAAAATACAGGCCATGACTGTTCTGTTCTTAAAATTAATTTAACCCTCCTAGTAATTCAGTTACATTTATAATGTCATTGTGCAGAGACAGCATACTCATCATTCTGGTATGTTGTTACTTTCTAATATATTGCTGTTGGCCAGTTCGAAGATGGTGTTAGGCTGGACCAGGCCCGTGAGCCAACTTTCACTCACCCCTGCTGTAATCGTCATATTTTAAAGTTAATTCAAATATACCTTTACAGTATCTTGTCCCCCCTACACATATCAGTTCTGAAATAATAATGAAAATAACTACAAAGTCCAGAACATTTTTTCAGTTTGTTTTTCGTACACTTGGACTCTTGTTCAGGCATCGTAATTCAGTTTTATAAGGAAAGCTGTGTGTAATCTACCCAAATTTACGTTGTCATGTGGCTCTTACTTCCACATACTACTAACTTTAACTTACGTGGCTGGTGGATAGCTGCATAATTTTACTTCAACCATTAATAGTTGTTTGTGGATGGAAGTGTGATACATAATTGGAATGTGCTGCTCAAACATGAATAGAAGTGAGCATACTGTTAAAATCACCGAAGAGAGACATAAATCAGCATTATAAATAATTTATAGACGAAGCAGAAAACCATGACAGCATGCCTTAGATTTTTAAAAATATGTGATTTATTTGTGTTTGTATTCTAGAAGTCCAAGAAGAACTCCTAGAAGAAGTCGCAGCCATCGATCACCTTCTCCACATCAGTCACGCTCTCCACATCGTGTAAGTTACTTTCTGTACTGATAAACATATAATGCAGTGTGAACTTAATTTATCACTTAGTTAAAGTTTGTTGGCCCTGGAAAGGGCTGTTTTCAAGACCAGACATCTTTAATACCATGTCTAGAATGCCTGAGCTTCACTAATGGATTGCATCTATCTTGGCTTGGATTCAGTTAGAACTAAATCATAACACTAGATTAGATTAACATTTGTGTTGACAGTACGTTTAATTTTAATGAATACAGTTAAACCAACAGAGCAAAGGCTCCAGAATTATTATTCTCGCTGTATGTTTCATAACTAAAAATTAATATTAGCAGAGTTCTTTGTGCTGAATAATAATTGACACTTCTCCCACCAACTTGAAATTATACTTCTTTGTGTGTGCAAATATGTATTTAATTAAAATATAATTTGACTATGTTGTCACACCCAGTACTATATCAAAATTCAAAAGTTGTATCCCTTTTGCTTTTTCCTCTTCGTCAGTGATTAAAATTTTGGTACATGCACTTGTTACCTCTGCCATGTGTTTATCACTGTGCATTTAACAGTTTCAGAACTACTGAACGGATTTTAATGAAATGTGTTTGAGAAAGTTGCTAAAATTTGTCAGTGTGTTCCACATTTGGTTTTAATCTGACAGCATTAATGGTCAATTTACAGTAAGGATACATGCATTTTTGCTAGCATCTTGGGCGTAACTCACTAATTAGTTACTGGGAGTAATTGGTATATGAAAAGGAAATGGAATTTATATTCCCATAAGTATTGTGGTTTTCAGGATAATTTAACAAATGGAGGTGGCTGCACAAGATTTTTTACGTTATGTTTCGGGTGCCCTATAACATCGTAACTGTATGTTCCCAGCTGTGAAATGTGTAGGACTGAATGTCAAAACCTGCATTGTAATAGTTTTCCTTATATTTATCTCTTGGTGATTACGAGGCTTTTATATGAATGTGAAGCATCATCCTTGTTCGGAAAAGCCATTTCCAGCTCTGTGTTATGGTTTCGTTTGTTAGCAGAGAAGTCACAATTCTGCTGAGAGGCAGCGTTCTGCTTCTCGTGATGAAAAGAAAAGGAAGCCTCGTTCTGAGTCTCGCAGTGCCTCTCCACCACCTGCCAAACAACAGGTTAGTTAATGTTTCAGAAGGTGAAATGTGTAGGCAGTATGTGTTACCATTATTACTATCAAATTTACATAAATGATTTTATATGTCTGATGTAGCTTGTTCATTTTGAGTTTGAACAGATCCAAGAAGTTTTTTACTTTTGCTATAAAATTCTGTTCTTTACACAACATACACAACAGGTAGTATAAAATTCTGTTCTTTACACAACATACACAACAGGTAGTATAAAATTCTGTTTACACAACATACACAACAGGTAGTATAAAATTCTGTTCTTTACACAACAGGTGGTATAAAATTCTGTTCTTTACACAACATACACAACAGGTAGTATAAAATTCTGTTCTTTACACAACATACACAACAGGTAGTATAAAATTCTGTTCTTTACGCAACATACACAACAGGTAGTATAAAATTCTGTTCTTTACGCAACATACACAACAGGTAGTATAAAATTCTGTTCTTTATGCAACATACACAACAGGTGGTATAAAATTCTGTTCTTTACACAACATACACAACAGGTGGTATAAAATTCTGTTCTTTACACAACATACACAACAGGTAGTATAAAATCGTAAGTGTCTTCCAGTGCAAACATCACTTCATCTTATTTGTTTCCATCCTCTTGTACCAAGATAGACCTTGTCACTGTGTACCATAAGATAGGAACATTTCATGGTACACAAGACCCTTGTTATGTCCCTGATGTTGGTTGACGGCTTCAGCACCTGTGTTATAAGTGAGAACAACATATGTCTGATTTCTGTGCCTATGTATTGTGTGTAATTACACAGTGACTAGAATAAAATAAAATTTAACATGAGGACACTTGTATTGATGTTGATATTGTGTACTATGAAATAAGAATTAGCTCACCACCTCTGTGCATTGCTGTGGAAGGTTAGAAAACGGAAAAATACATTAAGTTGGTCCCATTGCATGTACATCTACAGCAGAGGTAGCTGTCTTGGGGAGCATGATCACTGCGTGGTAAGTACATTTTCATCATATAAAGAGGCACTCTAGTTATAATGAGTTTCTGCTGTACATTGTTGCTACTGTATGGATCCAGAACCCCCTTTCTTTAACTCGTATTAGGTTTTATCAGCCACTTTAGCCTTGGTGGTATATCCACTGAAAACAGTTGAACTAATCGACATATTTCATTAAACTAAGTATCTGTGTCATTCCACCAGAAGTATCTTGACAGTTTTTAATTTAATGCTGTCATTAATACTGATGTGGTGGGTATGAACTTGAGAGAAGTGTGCAGCAGTAGCATCACTTGCCTTAGGGTAATTAAATGTTTTGTTGTAAAATATCTGTTACATTCAGTTTTTGTTAGTATACCTACCCCAACTCATGTTTCTCCTTCTTACACCCTCAAACTGTCAGCTCACATCCGACTCTTGAACAGTTTGAAGTGTTTTCTGTTATGAATGGTTAATTGTTGCTATGAATGATGATTCCAGCACTTGTTAATTTCTTTTGATTTCAGTTCTCACACAGTTTGTCAAGAACACCATCACCATTCAGAAAACGAGTAGACAAGGATCAGGACAGCAGTGCAGAGAAGAGGTCTGTTAAAAGTAAATCTAGAAGGTAAGTTAGAATTTCATACAAATATGAATAGAGATTACAAACTCCATGGATTAGAGTCTTCCTGGAGGAACAAGTAGGTTCTCAGCTGCTAAAGAAATATCCGGCCTTGGTGGAACGTGAAAATTCATTATCATGTTCACATGATCCCACCACTGGTCCCTGTCTTGAGCCAGAATTTGATGTTATTACTTGGCACCAGAGGCCAAGCAATTGAATGAGGGTCTGAAGATTTGTGTGGTGATGGATGTTTGAAGACTGTGCAACTTGTAGGAAGATGATTTTGTAAGTTGGTATTGCATACACAGACATTTTTGGTGCAAGGGCTGTGAGTGACTAGGCAGTGAAATTTATCTGGTGACATGTTATAAAGACTTGCTTTTGGTTGATTAATTATAAAATCCATACTGTCTAATCCTTTGGAGGCCTAAAATGCGCTGTGCTATTGGTGGGTGCTCTTAACAAGGATGCATTAGTACCACCAAAGCCAAAAGAATTTGATAGAGCAAAATTAATTTTATGTTCTTGTGCTTTTAAAAGGTACAAAATTTAAATCACAACCTTCAGATGGATCAAATAAGTTTAAAGTTGGTGGTACTATACTAATTTCTAATGCAAGAATAGAGAAGATTGCCTCAATTCTACCTGCTGCTCCAAGCAAATGTCCTATAGATGATTTTGTTGAGGAAATGGGCACTTTATAAGCATGATCACCAAATAAACTTTTAATAGCATTAACTTCTGCTAAATCCCCTACAGTTTTTTCACTTGTCAACTGATCCATTTTACTTTTTAATTCTGTTGCTTCCGTTTCTAGCTTTGACAGCTGTTCCTGTATTTCTTGACTTTTAACATTTTCTTTTGACTTTACTAATCTTTGTGTCAAATTATCTATTGCTGCTTTTAACCTTCCCTTCTCTATTAATTCTTTTGGTAGATCATCTTATATTGATTCTCTTTGTTGAAGATCATCTAATTGCTTTGTTAATTCCTCTATTTTCCTTTGTAAATCTTCCTCCCAACCGAATTTCTATGGGGACTCTTTCATTTGCTCTAGAATGAAAAAATAATTATTTTGCAGGTCTCCTTCTGAGCATGATGACAGGGATTCGTCAGGCAATCGGAAGAAGGGTATGCCACAAATGCCCTCCCCTTCTCCTGACAAAAACAAGTTAAAATCAAGGGATCAAATTTCAGAATCCCGCCAAGTGGAAAAGAACCATAAAAAGTCATCAGCTGTCATAAAAGAAACAGGTCGTGAGAAAGCAGTTCGTAAAGTTGTGAAACAAGATCCTGAAGATTCACCACCTACTAGAGAAAGGTGAGCCTAATTGAAGTTAACTGCATTCAGGAGCCAATAGAATGAAGTTAGGCACTTTGGCTGTAGCAGAAGCACTGCTGATATGATCAGGAACTGCCAGAGAACTGCATTCTTCTAGGCTCTTGTGCAAAGAGTAGTGGTAATTCCTTACCAATGCTTCAGGACAATCTGTCAGTCTCATCTTCAGGGGTCTTGTTTGAATTCTTTACCCTTGCAGATGGGGCCGATATGTTGTCCCAAAACATCGGTAAGGAACTACCACTGCTTGCTATGTAATAACCCAGAAAAACACAGTTCTCATCTGCTTCACAGCAGGTGCCTGAAATCACGCAAGAAGTGTCAAGTTTGAATCTAGACAAGGGATATCACTTATCTTGAAATAACAAAACCCTCCTCCTCCTTGGTGCTTTCAATTTCAGTGAGAACTACCATTTTTTGTTGATGTGTGATCCTTCCATCAGACTGAGGGAGGCAAATTAATATTGGTACATTTAACATGCTCTGCGAATATTCATATAGTGGCAATGGTCCATTAATAATTTATGTAGGGTATTTCATTTGTTTAACGGTCCAGGATCGAATCCCAGATTTTCCGCCCATCTAGACCGGCCCTGGGGCCCACCCAGCCTCCTGTAAAATGGGTACCACGTCTTTCCCGGTGGTAAAGTGCGGCCAGGGCGTGCTGCTGACCACTCACCCCCTTCTAGTGCTGCGGTCATGGAAGAGTAGAGCTATACCTCTTCCCACCCTCTGGGCCACACCGGGCCTGTAACGGGATCACTTTACCTTTATTTCATTTGTTTATCTGTTTTCTCTCATTTTAGTGTTTAGCCTTTTACGTATTTTTTGAGGTGCAGCTCCTGATACCTTTGCCAGAGAAATCATTTTAGACAGCCACTCTTTGCAGTAGGGTTTGAGATAACATAGTATAGTGACTTACTGCAGGCTGGATGATCTGGGTCAGACAGGGGTGGGGCAAGATATTTTCTTTTCTGCATACCCATCCGTGCCAGCCCTGGGGCACACTGAGCCTCCTCTACAATGGGTAGAAGTGCTTGTCCCCAGGAGGAAAGTGGCCAGGGTTTGGCTTTGACCACCCACTTGCTTCTGGTGCCAGGATTGAAATGGGTAGAGCTATAACTCTGCGTCTCCTATATGCCTGCATTGGCATGTTATGAGGTGAGCTTTTACTTATTTAAAGAGTTTATTATTCTGTATTTGAATTTTTGTTAACAGAGATCGTAAAGGTGCAAAGAAACAGTCAGAGTCACCGGCACGTCCAACTGAAAAAGAGAGAAAACTTGAAGAGAAGAAACGTAAGGTTTCTGAGAGCTCAGAATCTCCGTCTCCCAAACGGAGGAAGTCTGGGTCCCAGGACAAGCAGGTGGTAAGGATGGCTGGCAGACATGTTGTTATAACTTACACAATACATCAACGTCTGAGAACCAAATAGTCATTCAGCTGTTCAAAAAATTCTCTGAGCTTTATGAAACCAGGTGGTTCATTTTGAGTTCACAAGAGCATATTGTTGGACCATATCCTGGGCCATATTAAGCCAACCAGCATCTTTATACCATATTTATTAAACAAAGGATGGACTGTCACTTGATAAAGGAAAATTGGCACTTTATTTTTGAACAGTGTGTGTGCCCTGTAGTGGAAAAATACACTAAATAAAACTTAATGATGATTGTGGTGCTAATAAGGAAGCATATGGCATTCGTGTAATGGATGTGGATTCTTGTGAATGTGTTCCTTAACTGAAAATATTCCAACTGAATGGGATTTGAGGTTGTCATGAGGCAGTTATGATGATGAATATTGCTTTTGGGGGTGTGACACCATGTAATCTCTTATAAATTTGGTAGTATTTCAAATGAACTTCTTGCCTCAATTTTTGTAGTATTAGGTAGATTACATTGGTATTGTTAAACGTTAGGCCTACATACATATCTTACAGTATTCACTATCACTGTTAACACAGCATGATGCAGAAATATGGAATTAACCTTCTGAGGTGTGCACCATTGTTTATACTATGCCATTTGTTTCTTAGTGTTATAAACTTAATCATAATTATGATTTTGACCACAAGATGAAAGCAGTGTCATTCTTTTAACTACTTCAGTAGAAGAAAATTACTGTTCTGTCATTGCAGAGTCGGTCAAGGAAGGCAGACACCTCTGAATCAGAGGAGTCGGAGGAAGAGGAACGTGTGAAGATTGTAAAGAAGAAACGGCGGGCATCCAGTTCCGAGGAGGAAACAAAAACTAAAAAGAAAAAGAAGAAGAAGCAGAAAGAGTCATCAAGTGACTCTGAGGTAATATGTGAAGGATTGAATTTAATATTTGAATCACCTAGAGTTCACATTTATACTGTATTTGTAGGATTTGCTTGGTCATGTTGTTCACTCAGCATTGAGAAGCATTTTTTACAGTTCTTTATTTAAGGATTTCAAATTGTAGTTTAGCATATTTACATGATTTAAGATTTGTAGCTACTGTAACATGCATGAAAAGTGTCATATAAAGTACTGAGGGAAATGTGGCTCTGGGTTGAGAGGAACGGACCACAGAAACTGAATTGTATATTTGATTATGGTGGTGGTGAAATTTGTGCATGAACTGAATTGTATTTGTTTGCTGTACAGTAGCATTTCACAGTGCCTAGGATAGTGCAGTCAGTAAATGAGGCGGCTGCTGGCTGTACTCTTAAAACATCCAGACTGGCTCTGCGGCCAATCCAGCCTCATTTTCACTGGGTAATGGGGGGGGCATTTTCCCTGGGGACATAGCGTCCAGGATGTTAGGCTGACTACTCACCTGCATAGATTGGCAAGGTTAAGAATAAGTGGAGCCATACCTCCACTCCCCTGTATGCCTTCATGGTGCATACAGGCATGGCTTTGCCTTTATAGCACTTACTGTCACAGTACAGTTTCTCTTTCCAAATAATAATGATTATATTTTCATTTACTGGTCAAGTGCAGTATATTTTGGAGACAGTTTTGCAAGCTGCTGTTTGTCCTTGCAGGAGAGTGATGCTGAAGTTGAAGAAAAGAAGAAGAAGAAAGAGAAGAAACATAAGAAGCATAAGAAACACAAGAAACATAAGAAACATAAAAAACGCAAAGTTGAAGAGAGTGAGGTGAATATTATGAGTTGATCATGTTTAGACATAAACATTAACATTATGTTATATTAATTTTTAACTTAGTCTGTCACATTATTGGAAGAACATAGATTGAAGGTGTTCAAGAACAGGGTGCTGAGGAAGGTATTTGAGCTAAGAGAGATGCAGTAATGGGACAGGAGGAAATAGCATAATGTGGAGCTTCGTGATCTCTACTCCTCACTAAATATTACATGGGTGTTCAAATACAGAAAAATGGGATGGTTGGGATATGTGGCATGAATGAGGGAGAGGAGGGGTGCATACAGGTTTTTGGTGGGGAAACCTGATGGAAAGAGACCACTAGGAACACTAGGCAGAATTGGAAGGGTAATAATAAAATGGATTTCAAGAGCAAGTGGCCAGGTGTTGTGAGTACAGTGATGAACCTCCAGGTTCCATAAAGGCTTTTTTTAAATTTTGAATTTTAATAATTTTTTAAATTTAAGTAACTGGGAAACTCTTACATATATTGGACCGTGCATCATTGTGATAGTTGAAGAATAAGAGACCAACTTGATTTCACTAGTTATTATGTTTTATTTCACTTCTTCTATGCTCAACATGTTTCAGACATTAATACATCCATCATCAGGAGCCTGTGACTTTTCTATTGTATCACCACATTGGTCTTGTGTTCTCATTTTGACGTGTGTTGGGAGTTTCAGTGTGGCTGGGTTGGGGTGGTATCCATGTAGCAGGCTGAAGCCTGCTACATGGATACCACCCCAATCCAGCCACACCAAAACTCCAACACACATCAAAACAAGAACACATGACCAATGTGGTGATACAATAGAAAAATCACAGGCTCCTGATTATGGATGTATTAACCTTTTGACGCCTAATGTCAACTATAACTGTCGCACCGCACCACTAACCTCTAAAGTTGCATTTTATATATTTATTCAACAAATATAAGCACTGAATATTTTAAAATGGCATATACTCTCCGTTTTTTTTCTCTTCAAAATGCAGTTTGTTTCATAATTCTAACGTATTTGGTTCCTGCATTATTCACATTTTATATACAGGTTGTGCTAAAATTAAAAAAAAATAATTCCGGCGCCAAAAGGTTAATGTCCAGAACATGTTGAGCATAGAAGTGAAATAAAACTTAATAACTAGTGACATCAAATTGGTCTCTTATTCTTCAACTGGGAAACTGTTAGGTTCACAAGGATCATTGTGTTTAATGTAGTTAGTTTAGTTAGTTATAATAGTTTTTGCAGGCATTTTCTTTTCTTCTCACACTTGCTTTTTCCCCCTCTTCCTCCTCCTCCTCCCTATATTTCTGCCTGCATAATGTTCTAAGGGAATAGCTTGTAGATAAGTAGAGAGACAGCTGGAATGGGTATTGGGTCTGGTAAATGTTCTCAGCTGAGTTATGTACGTGTGTATTTCCACCATGCTCTGGCATTAAATATGGTTCCAGGCAAGAGTTTGTTTTTCCTGTTATAGGACTCTGAAGCAAGTGAAGCAGAAAATACTGAAGAATTGGAAAGGAGGTTGCGAGAGCGCGCTCTCAAGTCAATGAAACGTAGTGAGCGAGGGGGCAGTGAAGGCAGCAAATGATGCAACCAAACCCATGTGTGCAGATGACAGTGTGTGTACTCTGACAGTACAGTGAAGTTATCACAACTGTTCAGAAACATTCCTGAAATCTGTTTTCTGTTTCCTCAGAGACGTAGGCTTTTATTAATGATTTTCTATTAGGTCACGAAAAGTACTACCAAAAAAAAAAGTTCTGTTAAAATATGGTGAAGAGTAGTGGAAAGTGATTTGAAAGTGGACAACAGGTAGAAACATACCTGAAAATCAGTTACATCTTCATATTGTCTTCTAGCGAGTGATACTGATCTCTTGAAATCGTGTTAGTTATTGTCGTGTCCATGTAGTGTGTGCAGCAGCAGAAGCATCATGATTTCATGGACATGCATGCATGTAACACACATTTCAGCGCCACATTACTGCTGCCATCATTAATTACATTTTACACAGAATCTTAAATTGCATTGTGTGGTTGAATTTCCTTATGTTAGCATAGTCTGTAGTTTATATCCTGCATTGAATTTAAGGCTTTGATGTAGAGCTGCCATGTCTTTTTGCTTGTGAGGGTTGAAAGGAAACTGATAAAAGCAGGTGATTGAGAGATGACATTTTACGTACAAGGATGACAATAAAGAAACAGATACAGCAAGATGAAGCAAGTTCAGTGAAACTACATATATTGTTCTTCACTGTTAAAAGATTTTTTTCCTCCTGTGACAGTCATTTTCATTGATCCCAAATGACTTATCTCATTGATAAATTCCTTGCATCCATCATTTGTGTGATGTGGTTTTCTAATCAGCTGCTTTGTAAAGGAAACATAAATGTTGATTCCAATATATTAAGGCAGTGTTACTTCATCATGCCCACAGTGGTGACATCGAAAAACCAGATGCAGGTGATTTTTGCCCCCACAAGGATTGCAATTAAAAGACTAGATGCAAGCATGTGGGAGATCACTTTATCCACACAGGAAGTGTCAGTTAGTTGTTGGGGGCAGTCGCTAGGAGTGCTGATGTCATACATTCTGTTGCATTGGAGTGATCAATATAAGCAACATTACATCTACCTACATATAATACATTACAATTTGTAAATGATTTCCTGAGTAAAGTTTCATTCTTTAAGGAGCACTATTATATGCCTGTAGCTGCATTCAGACTGCACAGTGTAAGTATCAAAACAGTTTCATGCTGTATGAAGGCACAAATCCTGACTGAAAGTGACTGAGGAAGAAGATTTATGAATGTGAGGACCTACATATCATACCAGACTAACTAAACTTCAGTTTGGAAAATTTGACAATAAAAGTACAATGATTACAGATAGATTTAAAATTTTTATTTCAGAATGTTGTGACATATACTGTAGGTATGTATTAGGGAACATCACATTTTTAATAGATTCGGGAAAACTATTTTACTTCATAGTTTTCCAGAAAGTAGTGTAGTTGGAGTTCTGTAGTGTGTGTGTTACTGAACACAGTGACATAATACACAGTACTTTTTTATTTATGTATGAGGAAGTGCTTCTTTCAGAATCTGTATGTGTGAGTTTCCTGTGAATTACTTTTCAAAGAGAACTAACCGGAAATTTTTGTAGCTGTACACAGACACATGTAATGTCAGTTTGTTGAGCTTAGTTTTCCCATGCAGTAATAAGGTTCAGGTGGGGTGGATTTGATTTAGAACTCTATGTAGTTGTTCCACATAATTATGCTTCCTAAGAGATGCGATTGTTGAAAATGTGCTTTGTAATGTGGCAGACTGCAGGTGTGTTATATGGCTACATGTATCGATACTGTTGACATTAATTCGTTTGTTTCGATGCTTGCAGAAGAGTGGTGACATTTAAAAATGATAATAAAATGTTACTCCTAATGTTGACTACTTTATAAATATGGCAGTTAAATTTGGTGTTCTGCATTCTTTGCTAGAACAAGGGGATTTTTCATTGTACCTTTTTTGTTTTCTTTTCCTTAGCATGTAATGAGACTGTTCCCATTTATTTTACTTAAATATCCCACTAATGCACTAGTATATGTTAATAACACTTTATTCACACTGTCACACTCCTACATGTTTCAGCCCTCAAGGGGCCATCCTCAGGGAGTACTGATACATTTCATGAGCAGGGTCAACAGGCTGCATGTCCAAATGTAAATATCTGGAAGTCAACACGTATGTAGGTTATTCGGAAAGTAAGTACCATCTGCGCATATCTCTCATGCATCCACGAGACTGTCACTTTGCGCATGTGCAGTGACTTCCGAAGCCACAGACGCCATTTCGTGAAATTTGTATTATGTTTATGTTTGTTCCTGTGCATTAAACATGTTTAAAACAATTGAAGGGGCCGCTGTGAAATACGGTCTGTAATTCCTTTTTTGAACGCTAGGAATGTGCTACCAAGTGAGATTCATCGCCAGATCTGTCAAGTGTATGGTGACAATGCGATGAGTGATGGCATGGTTAGGAAATGGGTTCGGATGTTCAACGAAGGACGAGAGAACGTGCATGATGAGGCGCGAAGTGGGCGTCCGTCTTTGGTGAATGATGATTTGGTGCGTAAGGTCAACAAAAGAGTGCATGACGACAGACTTTTCACAATTTCTGATCTGTCCCTTTTCTTTCCTCAGATTTTAAGGACTCTATGAAGTCGGTAGTCATTTGGGTCGCAGGCGGCCGCATTATATGAGGAGGGTATACAAAAACTTGTACCCCGCTATGAAAAGTGCCTCAATAATTGCGGCGAATATGTGGAAAAATAGTTTGAAGAATGTAGAATCTGATAACAGTAAAATTTTATACGAAACCATACTCGATTGTTTTTTTACAGCGAAACGGTACTTACTTTCTGAATAAGCCTAGTATTAACAAGTTAGTTATACTGACTGTTAAATATAAAATAGTGACATCAGTGCATGAATATGAACAATTTAATTTTAACATTTAGCATACACACTTTTAAATGCCAGTTTTTCTGGTGCTTCGGAGCACTATATTCAATTTAAATGCCCACTGTGGGGCTGTATTTTCCTGTTTGGAAGAAAAGGTCATATATTTAGTGGGACAGTATTGTCCTGTTTGCCAATTAACAGGTAATGTCTTGTACCTTAGCCCTTCTGAAATATGAGTTTTATTCTCTGCTCATTACTTTGCTTCCCAAACATTTTCCCACGTGTATGTAATCAAAGTGAGAGATTTTGTTCAGTCAGTCTAAAGTGATGGTATCATATTTACCCACAACAGTAGCCTCAGTGATGTTGCTTACATATTTGCCATGTGCATTGACCACAGCTCACCATGCAATTGGAATCATGATTCTTATGGAGGATTTAATAATGAAAACTTGGTCTTATCAATTTTCCCATTACAAGAGTAATGAAATGCAGGCCTTCAGACATCTGGGCAAAGAAAACCTGCCATCACTATTGTACCAGTCTCAACACCTTTGTTAAATGAGAGGAATGTCTGTTCATTATATAGTAAAATTATACATTGATCGGAGCCACAACATAAACTGCATACATGTTGCACCATTCCTGTCTCATTTTAACTCTATTGTAATTACATTTTATTGACTTTTCTAGTAACGTGTAGTTGTCAGGCAGCCAGTGAGGTAGGATATGTAATGTAGAGTAAATCTTTTACATGACTGTCTCCATGTCACCTTCATTTATTGGTACTGATCATTTAATTGGGCCAGTGCCAAGTGTATTAGTCCCATTATATCCTGTGTACTGACCTACTCTTAACCACACACCTGTTTCAGACACTGATAAGTATAGTGCTTGTGGATTGATGAACTGTGAAGCTCCATAATTTCATTTTCATAGGCAAGCCACCTTGTAGAACTTAGGAACTGGAATATTGAGGCTTTGCACACATTTCTGCTGGTCATGTATGGCAGTTTGGTGATATGCCATGAGTATGCAGTGTCACTTCACACTGGACAAGTTGCCTTGTCCAGTTCTTGAATACACAGCTTAGTTTTGTGAGTATGGCAGTAATTATGCTAGGTTCTGCTCAGGCCAAGTTTGAATTTGTATGTTTCTCATACAGTTGTGAATACTGTCCACATTCAGGAATTTTCTGTTTTGTATGAAAGAATTTAACATTTACTGCTCGGCGTATAATTTTGATAGTGAGTCTGAAGTGGTATGTGAAAGTGATAGACAATATGACATTGTTTTTGTAGTGTGGTTGTGTTGATTGTAACTTCAAATAAACCTGTCATCATGGTGCATGCTGTGTCCCCATATTTGTGAATTTAAACTTGCTCCCAGTCTGATCATGTTGAGCTGTTAGGATGCATATCACAGAATGCATATAAAAGAAATACCAACAACATTTTAATGTTTTCATTTTATTTGGAGAGAGAGAGAGAGTGTGTGTGTGTGTGTGTCACAGTCCTGAGAGAACTGAGGGAATTAATAATTTATTTCCAGACTTATTCATTCTTCCCCCCCCCCCACTTTTAACTTTGGGAATACTCACTGTAAAGTGTGGTAAGATGTAGAGTTGCTGATTTCAGACTGTGTTTTGTCTTACTAGTTGGAAGAAGGTAAACCACCAAGACTGACAAACACTGAAGTGCAGGAGCAAGCTTAATGCTACATTAACACTGAGAAATAATGTCTTTGACATTATGTGCCTTCCTACTTACTACGTGTCCCACCTCTCTCTGATCACCTTGTCTTTTACTGCACATCATCTGCATGGCTCCATCCCAGTCACTGTGTCTCCAAATACTTGCAGTTTTGGAGATCATGCCATTGTGTGGTGTGAATTCTGGGGTTTTCTTGCCATAGGACTGAAATTGCTAGAACATGATGGGTTTAACAGTTACCATAGTTTTATGTGTGAAAACTTAAATGAAATGTACATAGGTGGCAGTTTTGTTTCATTGCTAATCCCATGATTTGAGTGGATGTAATTGTCGTTAATTTTTAGAATGATTAAAATGGAGATAACTGATAGTTTTTTGTGACTAAGTGCTTTTGTATGTTCTCCTGTCATACCAAAAGTTAATCTTCTGTTACAAAATGGGGTTGTACATTAAAACCATTGAGAAACAAGTTGATAATTTCATTTTGTAATGCTTCACACAGCATTTACTCCCCCATATGTAAATATCCACTCCAGTTTCTTCGTATAAATTTAGTGGTGACAGTAGAACAGACACATTTTAGTTACACTCATCTGGGACATGTGTAGTTAGGTAGATAGGTATCAGTGTTTCTTAGTAGCCTGATGCATTCGTATTGAGGCTGGGAGAACCTTGAATCTTATATATTTTATACTAATAAAATCTAAATTTATGTTTATACCTTTGTTGGTAGAAAGTAGCCAGTCAAATCTGTTGATAAAGATTGGTCAGTGGCTGGATTTTTCTAACATTGCTGTCAGAGGTGACTTCCTAACTCAGTAATGCAGGACCTTCTTTGAAATGTCAGCAGTTACAAGGGCAAATAACATGCTTTCATGAGACCATATGTTGTAAGATATAGGCCTATCACTGGATCTGAACCCGCTTTAGTGTCCATCTTCACACCCTGTCCTTTCCAAGTTCAGTGTTGTTCCTATGTGATCTCTTCCTCTTGGAAGTTCCAAACAAAATTGTGTCTGCATCTCTCATGTTCTTGCACATACTAAATGGACCCGATTGTTAAGCTGTCCCTGAAAGTGATCTCATGAAATTTTATATCAGGTATTGTGGCGGCAGGCACCTGGTGAATTCTTGCATATTGCAAGGCATTGTTACTGCCGCAGCCAGCACTGAGTGTGTGTGTAGTGAACAGATGTGTTTTATTGGTACTGGAAGTCTTGTTCGATTGTGCCTATGCAAATTACAGTGGTATTCAGACTGTGTTCTGCCGAGTGCTGGGGTTCCACAGGCAACTTTAGGGGTTCTGCAAGCACATCTCTGTTATAGTGGAACTGGTAAATGTGACTTTGATAATATTTAAATGCTTGTTTCTGTGTACCTCCCCATCTTTGTGCGTAATCAACGCTGGGTTTATTTCCGTGTAAATCGCCGATGATAATCCTCCAAAATTGCCTGTAAATATTTTTTTTATTGAAACTCGTGTAACAAAAGTTTTATTTCACTTTTGCTCACAAAAAGTACACTTCCGCTATACAGAGGTTTCAGAAATTCAGATTTAGTTCCAGGTATTCTACGGGCTCGGCGACTGATTAGTCATGGTTCGATTCCCGGAGAGGGCGTAGGAAATCATTTCTTCAAAACGTCCAGACCTGGACTGGGGTCACCTAACCGTCCATTCAATGGGTCCGGCGACTGTTCCCCAAGGGTAAAGTGGCTGGGCAGACAATCCTGTTCCGTTACTTACTTACTCCATGGTGCAGAGTCCTTGAGACGCTAACTGGTTTGCAGCTAGTCAAGAAATTCCCCACATTTCACGGAACCCGAAGGTTCATTACCGTACTCACAAGCGTCAGCCACCTGTTCTTATCCTGGGCCAACCCAATCCAGTCCACATACCCACATCCCACCTCCTGGAGATCCATCCTAATATTATCCACCCATCTACGCCTAGGTTCCTGTTCCGTTAATTATGTAAATTAGCAGCCAACACAACTAAGTATCGTGCACTTAGTCGTGTTGACTTAATTTGCATGAGAGTTATACATAGCACAACCGGAAATATAACCTCAAAACTGCCATTGCTAGTCAAGCTTGAACCATTTACTAATATAAGAACATGAAAAGGAAAATGCTTAATTGTAATGCACACATCTTCAGTCAAAGCTGTCTCAGGCATTAAACTATATATACTTAGTTGCACTGATTATTAATTTACATAATAATTATAACATAGCACAAAGGAATGTCTAACCTCGAAAAAACCCTCTTCCGATGTGTTCCTTATTGAATTTAGTACACAAAGCATCATGCGCTCCAAGAGTTTAATCAAAGCTAATATTACCAGCGCCAAGAAAAGATAGAGGGCATTGCAAGCCAAATTATACGTTCTGAAGCGCTTAACTGAAGTTCAGCTCGGTCAAAAGTGCGCATAAGTTATTTGTTGAAGATCTACTTTTTCTTATACTGTTTGTTTTATAATGTAACAGTAAGCACTCTCATCTATATTTCTTACCTATTAAAAATCTACACTACTTTTATTTCGTCGGACTCTCAGGCGTAGAGAGTAAGACGTCGTTGTCCACAACCGATGGTGCCGCAGGGTACTCAGTCCGGCGATAAAAATACTATCTGCATTTGTCGTTTTGCAGTACTGTTCTGTACCTCGGTAATGCTATTCTTGTGAGAAAATGTGCTTCGATCAGCGCAGTTTCTGTTGGTTGAACAAAGTGCGTTGTGCGGGAAATCACAGTACTCAACTGGCTATTTTAAACACTCATATCCATGATAAGTAACGTCCGAAATCTACTGTTGTCGTTTCGGAGTGAAGCGATTACCGACATATTCCCCTGATTTGGGGGCATAACCACGAACAAGTGTAGAAGTATGGGTCCGGACTGCGATCACTGTTGAAGGAAGAGGGTAAGACCAGAAGCTGGACAGTACGACACCTGTTGCATCGCTGTGTTGGCAAAGTTCCATGCGATAAGGCAGACGACAGGAAATGGACAACGATGTTGGCTAGATAATGTCAGGATCCTTATGATAGTGGATTAATGGACTTGTATTTTCCCGTTAAATGTTCAGCTGACTTCCGATTCTATGGCTCAGAACAAACAAATGTAGAACATTTACATCTAGGTACGTTTACTCAAACTGCTCATATGCACATATGTCGCAAAACGCCAAGTTAGTATTATAAGTTAACAAAATGGACAGCAAAATTTTACAGATCCGTTCTGTGCAGTTTTCTGCCGTTATTATTTTTACGCAGGTACAAATCTTCTGCTGAAGAAACCGATCAGCAGAATGTCGGGAGTTGTAATGACAGCAAAGCCAGTCGATGTAGTACCTATGTGTTACCGTTATTTATGACTGGTTTTATTGACCCATACCATGTTTGCGGACTTACTCGTCTACCTACGTGTACGATCTCGCGTGTATCATAGTATCACTAACTGCTAACTAAACGCGAAATATTTGCTGGTGGAATTCATGTCTGTCAAGTTGGTAGTAGTGGTCACCTGTTGCTGTGGGTATGGCGGCGAGTAGAGAAGCGCGGTGGTTGTGAGGAATTGGACTTGTGTTGTGTGTTTGAGCTAACGCGTTGTGCGGTGGATTTAGGTTCAAAAATCGTGTGTAAGAAGCAGAAGGATGATGAACGGAGTGCGCAGGACTCCACGCCAGGTATTCCAGGACACGGTAAGTGAGACAAATGTCATCCAACGTGCTTGTAATGTGCATATGTGTACGTGCCGTTGACACATGTTGCTTGTTGGGATACCCGGTCTGTTTGTGTCATGGGCATAGGCTGAATTGCTTTTGTAGGTTAAAAGCTGTAGAAGCGAAGTTTCACACAACGTTATCATGTTTACGCGACTGTCAGAACTGTTATTGTATCTGTAAGTTACACACGCTTGATGTAATTATCATTTAACCCGGTGTGTGATAATTATATGCTGCTAGGTAGGGTGCTGTGACGTGACGTTCTGTATGCTGTAGGAAGTGAATGATTTCGTTGCATGCGGATTTTGATATGGAGGAGAAGTATGAAGTATTTTCCTGTTCAATTTTACGTAGCGGAAATGTACTGGGAGTGCGAATAGTTGCACAGAGCTGCGTCATTGACTGCAAGTGAACTTGCAAGTTAGCCGCTTCTTGTGAACGGGCAGTTAGTTGTTAAGGTAAATGATTTTCCGAAGACACTAGAGGAGCTCAAGTGACGGTTCAAGATGGCTATCCTCTCCCGATTTTTGCCTGGAGGGACTGAGGAAAGCCATGAAAAAGCGTCTGTTAGGATAACCGGTAACCGTGCCCGTTTTGAATGGGGTACCTGGCGAATTCAAAACCATAGGCTGCCACGTGAGGTTGTGTTGATGTGATTGTTAACAGAGAAGCCGTATTGACAGCTCTATTTCGATTGCTGAGTACGATCCGTAGACCAACTGCGAAGTACTGGAGCATTCTCTTGTCCAGGGACCGTAAATATAGTGGTCGAGGAGTGGGGGAAGAGGTTTAACCGGAAACCGTAAAGACAGGTTGTGGCGTCCTCCCAGCATCCTATTCGATCGGTACCGGTCCCAGGGTTCTTTCCGCGGGGTTAAAGCGGCCGGGGCGTAAAGTTACTACTCAATGTAGTACCAAGGTTAAAAGAGAATATAACTGTACTGCTCCCTCTGTATGCCTCCGTAGCGTGGACAGGAGATTTGCCGTGAGGAGACGGTCCATCAAGCAGCCGGAATCAGGTCAGCGTCGTTCTGTGGTCAGATGATATTCGCAGATTTTGAAATTCACACTTCGGAGAAGACAGTTAAAAACAAAGCCCCTGGGCTTGTACCTGATCATTAAGATGTATGGGAAAATGGAGGAGGTATGACTCTACCAATTCTTGACTTTTGCAGTAGATGAAGCCGAATGGTTAGCTTCACGCCCCGTCTCTTTTACCCCCAAGAAATGACCATCCGTTACCCACTGGTAGCAGACAACTCAGACCCCAGAACCGGTCTGGACACGGGGAAAAAGAAAATTCTTTTGTCGCTGCCGGCAATGGAATTTCCATTCCTCGGATGTTCAGCCCGTGGCCTAGTCGCGGTACGACTGACGCATACCGGCACACTGCAATAATCCGGCTCATGGCTGACACGAGATAAAGAAAACGTGAGAGAGAAAAAGGGATGGAAACTACTGAGTCTTATTGGAATACAATCCCTACTTCACTAATTGCCCTAGCAGCAGTGATGTAATTATGATTATTACTTGCTTGTCGTGTGTGACATTTTTCACACGGGTTTCACCGTGTTTGATTCCTAAGGAGTGAATCTTACATTCAGGATGGAACGACAATAGGCCTGTTTGTGCCTGTCAGAATTCAGAACGGTCTGATTTCATGAAGAGCCTCAAGTTTGCAACGTGTCATATATTAAATTAAACCACTGTAGGCAGTGTTGTTTTTCCAACACATCGTGAGAGTCATTGCGACAGTCAGGCTTGCGTATAGGAAGTTTCTGTTTCGAATCTCAGATGAGGTGTTGTTTGAGTGCCTGTCTTGGCGTCTCAAGAGAATGCCATGACGAAGCATTGGCGTAGACCATGACCAGTTTTTCAATCATTATGTTTTCCACGTCATTGTCTACATAATCATTCTTTCATCTCAATTGACGTCACATGACCTTGCAGTGGCTACAGCACATTTAAATAGTCTGCTAAAAGACTTTATCATAAAATGTGGTTTATAGATTCTCCTAAGAGCGGTACGCAGTCGTGGATGAGTTTTTAGGCGAATATTCGTCGTGTCCGTCCGCATGGAACAACTTGGCTGCAGCTGGACGGTTTTTTAATCCTCTTGTCACAACCTTCTCGAAGTTCGAAGTGGTGTCTCTCTCAGAGGATTCTCCACCAAAGTTCTATACGCTTTTCCGTCCAAGCTGCATGCCCAGTCCATCGTGACCTCATTTGATTTCGCTCATCTAGCAATACTAGATGACGGCCTCTGTGGTCTAGTGGTCAGAGTTTCTGGCTACAGATACAGAGGTCCCGGGTTCGATCCCCGGCGCTACCAGATTTTCTGAGTAGTAGTGGGTCTGGAACGGGGTCCACTCAGCCTC
>Ga0131853_10000696_pt1 | contig 60800 bp, 59 predicted proteins | sample TergutLab28metaG_FD_92764 | JGI IMG/M metagenome (GOLD analysis project Ga0131853, IMG submission 92764) | Labiotermes labralis P1 segment gut microbial communities from Petit-Saut dam, French Guiana - Lab288 P1 (version 2) (version 2) | ecosystem: Host-associated > Arthropoda: Insects >...
GAAGTCGCCAAAGGCGCGGCGGATATGATCCTCACCGACGACAACTTTGCTACTATAGTGCATGCTGTGCAGGCTGGCCGTGGGATTTACGAAAACATCAAAAAGGCGGTGCACTTTCTCATCAGCTCAAACATCGGCGAGGTGGTTGCTGTGTTCACGGCCTCGCTGATGCGCCAGCCCACGCCGCTGCTGCCCATTCAACTGCTGTGGGTGAACGTGGTCACGGATTCTGCGCCAGCCATTGCGCTGGGCTTGGAGGACGCTGATCCGCACATCATGAAAAAGCCGCCGAAGTCCGTTGAGCAAAGCTTTTTCGACAAAACCATGGCGACCCACATGGCCATGGAGGGTATTCTCATGGGCGCGGTGACGCTGCTTGCTTTCATGCTGGGGCGGCGTATCTTTGGCATTTGCGGCGACGACGTAGTGCTGGGGCGCACCATGGCCTTCACCGTGCTGAGCTTTGTGGAGGTGCTACACGCCAACAGCATGCGTTCGTCGCGGCCGCTGTGGAGCATTGGATTGTTCAGCAACCGCCGCATGAACTTCGCCAATGTGCTATGTATTGGCCTGCAAGTGCTGGTGGTTACCCTGCCGCCGCTGCATGGCTTGTTTGGCACCATGGCCATGACCAGCCGACAGTGGTGGGCAGTGATTGCCCTTGCGTTTATCCCCACGGTGGTGCTGGAACTGGAGAAGGTGCTGGGAATTATGGCAAATCGTCAAAAGAAAAACCGCTCGCGGCGGGGCTCCTCGCTTCGCGCCTAATTCTTATAAATATAGCAAAACCCCACTCTTTGCGAGGCAGAGAGTGGGTCGTTGTTTTTTGTTAATCGTCCACCGCGAAGCGGGGAAAAGTTTTTTGCGCAACTTTTTTGAAAAAAAGTTGCAACGCGCTTAGCCATCCTCCATTTGTTTGCCAAGGAACGATGCTGCTACTTGAATGAGCTTCACATCGGTGGGGGAGGGCGGTGTGCCGTTTTCGTCTTGCAGCATGACCACACAGCCAGAAACATCGCCGCCGCCAATGATGGGGCAGGCCACAGCGGCATCGCGCTCTAAGCCTTCAATGGGGCGCAAACGCTCGCCGCCGGTGGAGTTGAAACTCGCACGATTTTCAATCAATGTCTCTAGGGCACTGGTCAGGCGGCGCTCCAATACCTCTTTTTTGCTTAGCCCCGCACAGGCAATCACGCGGTCGCGGTCGGTGATGAGCACGGGCAGGTTTGCGCTGCGGCACAGCACCTCGGCATAGGGCTTGGTGGCAGAGCTAAGCTCACCCACGGGTGAATATTTTTTAAAAATAACCTCACCGTTTGCGTCGGTGAAAATTTCTAGGGGGTCGCCTTCACGTATGCGCATGGTGCGCCGAATTTCTTTTGGTATGACCACGCGGCCCAGGTCATCAATGCGCCGCACAATTCCGGTTGCTTTCATCTGCAATCATCCTCACTTCAATTTGTGGTAACAAGATGTATTGTGCGCGAAAGCAGGAAAGTTATGCAAGTGTTTGCATGGCGATTTTTGGAAAATCTCGCTTGGTTTGTGTGTGTTATGTTTTTGTCCAAATGGCAATGCCCAGTGGCACTTTGCCTTGAATTTGAATGAACTTACAGTCATTAAAACCAACGCTTGGCAAAAATCGCGCAAATAATTCGCGGTCAAATTCAAACTTGGGCGAAAAACCTAGCAATTTGAAGATGCGAATATTAATTCGTCCCGGGCCGCGTAGATTTTTGATATAAGGTGTGGGCAAAATCACCAAGGATTTTGCGATACGACGTAATTCTGCGGCTGCTTTTTCGGGCTCGTCAAGTAAATTGAGCACCTGCGCTGCTACAACCACATCATAAGAACTGTCTGGCTGGCCAAGATCATAGATGCTTCGATTGGCAATGATGACGTTTGATGCTTTGCGCTTTGCGGCCTTTTTTTGTGCTTTTTTCAACATGTTATCACTTAGGTCTGTGCACAGCACGTGGCTGGCTTTGTCCGCAACTGCAAGGCTTATTGCCCCCGTGCCTGCTGCTGCCTCCAGCACGGACGCATCCGGAGGTACAAGCTCGCGCACAATGTGTAGCATTTCGCGGTATGCTCGTTTGTTGGCTTTTGCCCCCAAATCATAAAACGGTGCGCAAAAATCCCAAAAGTCCATGGCTGCCATTCCTTCCTGATTAATATGGTCTTTTCATCATAATGCTTCCTGTGCGAATATAATTTCCATCAGTGTAGCATACGCAAATTGAGAAGTCAAGCTAAATTATGAAAAGCAGCCAACATGGTTGACTGCTTTGTTTGCTTGGCAAGTTGATGTAGCGCACAGGCGGGCTGTGGCGCGCACAACGGTCTGCGGAATGCTGCTCGGTTCCCCGCCTGACATGGTTGGCAGTGTTGCGCCGCACAGAACCTGCACACTACATCAACTTGCCAAATTTTTCGCTATGCTGCGTTTTCGCTTCGGTCGTGTACCACGTACACTTCCCTTGCTCAAGCCTTGCCTAGCAAAAAATTAATACTATTTTCCGCAATGCTTTGTTTTCGTTGGTCATGCATCGCATACACGTCCGACAGAAAACTTCGCCTTGCGAAAAATGTAATTACTCTGCGGTGTAGGGCAGCAGGGCCACCATGCGTGCACGTTTAATCGCAGTGGTGAGCGTGCGTTGATGCTTGGCACAGGTGCCAGTCATGCGGCGGGGCAGAATTTTTGCCCGCTCGCTGATGTATTTGCTCAAGCGGCCCACGTCCTTGTAGTCGATGTGCTCCACTTTGTCTACGCAAAACGAGCAAACTTTGCGGCGGCGGCGGCGCTGTGGCCGGCGGTCATCGCGATCTTCGCGGTCACGCGAGTTATTGTAAGGCATAATATTTTCTCCTGTCAAATGTGAAATAGTTGATTAGAACGGCAGGTCGTCGTCGCCGGCAATTTCGTCAAAGTCTGCCGCGCTTGCGGTGGAGTAAGACGATTGCTGCTGGGCGTTGCCGCGTTCGGGCGGGGCTTCGGGCAGGGGAGGCTGATCGCGGAAGTTGCCGCCACCGCCACCTTGGTTGCGTTCGCCGGTGAAGTGGATGTTTTCGGCCACCAGTTCAACGGCTTCTCGCTTGTTGCCGTTTTTGTCATCATAGCTGCGCACTTGAATGTTGCCCATTACGGCAACCATGCTGCCTTTTTTGAAGTAACGGCTGAGGAATTCCGCGCTTTGGCGCCAAGCCACGCAACGGATGAAGTCTGTTTGACGTTCTTCGTTTTGGCCTTTGAAGCGGCGGTCAACCGCCACGGTGAAGGAACAAACCGAAACGCCGCTGCCTGTGCTTTTGAGTTCAGGGTCAGCCGTCAGGCGCCCCATAACCATCGCATAGTTCATGCTAGCCCTCCCGACGAATCACCATGCAGCGCAGCACGCCGTCGGTGATGCCAGCCACGCGCTCAAGCTCGGCGGGGAATTCCGGTGCCGAAGTGAACACAAACAGCATGTAGTATCCTTCGCTTTCGCGTTTGTTGATGAGGTAGGCCAAGCGACGTTTGCCCATGTCTTTGGTCTGCTCTGCATCCAGTGTGCCGTTTTGCTCAATGAGGGTTTGAAAACGCTCTTTGAGCGCGTTGATGGCTTCCTCGCCGGGCAGCATGGAAAACACCATCATCGCTTCGTAGTTGTGTTGTGCCATAGTTTCCTCCTTATGGACAGTGGACCGCGTTGTGCGGCCAAGAAGTTTTCCCTGTGCTGATGAGCATACAGGGCGCGGATAGTTCCCGCGACTTTATAGTATAGCATAGGTGCTTGGGCTTGTCAAGACATTTCTGCGGAATTTTGCAGTAAATCTTGCGCTGCAATTTCTCCGGCGGGCAGGGCTATTACTGTACCGCCTTGTTCCAGCTGCGCAACGGCAAAGCGAAACAGCGTAATGTATTCGGGAATGTCGCCCCAAAAACGTTCACGCACGTAAATATATCTATCTTCCACATGGTGAAGGTCGAGACTGCTGGTATATACTGTTGGCTGCACCTGCGCACGCACGCTGATGATACGCTGTTCCATGATATCATAAAATATCACGCCGGAAATTGCGCAGGTGTTGGGTTTGGCTGAGATAAAAGCAAAAAATCGATCATTGATTGCTGCCTCCAAAGCATACGTGAAGATAGGATACGCTTCGGTGGGATTAAGCAGCAAAGTGTACTGGTCGTTTTCGCGCAGCGCAATGCCAAACACGTTTAGCTCGGGGAAAAATTGTTCAGTTAGTACATGCCCTAGTGAAAGCTCAAATTGCACAATTTCGCGCCATGGCTCGGGCAACGCTTCTTCGGCGGCAGTGGTGGTGTGTTCCGTGGTGGTTTCGGTAGAGTTTGTCGGTGTTGTACCTATGCCGCACGCGGCAAGCAACAGTGCAAATACAAGCAGTAAAGCAAGCAATTTCATGGTAAAACCTCCTTTTGGTTGATTATATCACGCCTTTGTGCAAAAGTCCAGTTACAATGTTGTTACCTTTTGCAAAATTTTGCTGGACAACGCGCACACAACGTGATATAATAGAAAAAATATGACTGAAAGGTAAAATTTCCATGGAAAACAAGTTAAAACGCAAATTTGGGCTGACGATGGCCATGTGCATGGTCGTTGGCACCATCATCGGCAGTGGCATCTTCTTCCGCAACGAAGAAATCGTCGCCTACGCCGGCGGCCGCATGTGGATCGGCATTTTAGCCTGGGCACTGGGCGGCATCATCACCTTGGCATTTGCCTATGTGCTGGGCGTGCTATCTACCCGCCACGAAAAAGTGGGCGGCCTGCTAGACTTCTCCGACGTGCTGGTTGGCGACAGATTTGGCTACATGTTCGGTTGGTTCATGGCCACGTTCTTTTATCCATCCATGACGGGCATTCTCGCTTGGGTGTCGGCGCGCTTCACGGTGGAGCTATTTGGCTGGCACACCACCCGCGGCGTTAACCAGTTCTTCAGCGGCGAGACTTTTGCCATTGCGCTGGTTTACTTGGTTGCGATTTACGTCATCAACACCCTCAGCCCCAAAATCAGCGAAAAAATTCAGATTTCGGGCACGTTCATCAAGGTTATCCCGCTTATCGGCATGGGCATCATCGGCTTGATTGCCGGCTTGGCTAACGGTGTAACCCTCGAGAACCTCAGCTACGTTGCGGCAGACATCCCCGCGATTGGTGTGCAGGGCATTGAAATTGGCGTTTTGCCCGCGGGCAGCGCGTTCTTGGCGGCACTGACGGCGACCGTGTTCGCCTATGTTGGTTTTGACTGCGTAATGAACCTCAACAGCGAAATCAAGAATTCTAAGCGCAATTTGCCCATCGCCCTCACCGGCGGGTTGATTATCATCACCACCATTTATGTGCTGTACTTTGTGGGCATCTTCGGCGCGGCTGGCACCGAGGTTCTTGCCTCAAGCGGTGGCACACGCACCGCATTCACCAACATATTCACTGAAACCGGCGGCACAATCCTGTTTGTGTTCATCGTCATTTCGTGCTTGGGCACGCTCAATGGACTCACAGTTGCTGGGCAACGTGCATTCTATACCATTGCGGCACGCCAACGCGGTCCCAAACCTGCCATTTTTGGGCAGGTGGATGCCTCAACCAACATGCCCAATAACTCCGCCGCGCTTAACCTGCTGCTGATTGCCGTGTGGATGTTCATCAACGGTGCACAGCATGCTGGCTGGCTGGGCTACCTGAGCTTTTTGGTTCCGGGTGATGGCCGCTTTAGCTTCAACATTGCGGCGCTCATTCCCATCACCTTTAATGCGTTCTTCATCCCCATGTTTATCATGGTGATGGTGAAACAAAAAGACCTAGGCATCTTCAACCGCTTTATTGCGCCGGGCATTGCCACGGCCGGTGCCATCTTCCTCATCTATGCCGTGATTGACGGCCAACGCTGGATGGCTGCATACTATCTCGCGTTGTTCGTGGTTGTGATGGGCGTGGGCTGGGCGCTGCACAAAAAGAAAGAAGTGAAAGCGTAAAACAATACGGTTGCGGGCGGATTTGCATCCGCCCCTACAAGCGGCGGGGCTTCGGCCTTGCCGCTTGTTTATTTGCGCAGTGGTTACAAAACTGTAACTAGACATTTGCGCACGCGCGTGGTATAATAAGTGAAAAGGGAGGGCGTGTGATGAAACTTATCGCGATTTTGCTTGTGCTGCTTGTGCTGGCGGGCTGTGGCTCGGCGGCAACGGTGGTGGTGAATGGTGACTACGATGCCGAAACCACTACAGAGGTTATCACTACGACTGAAGAAACAACCACTACCATGCGTACGTCCCCGCCCAATGCGGCAGGCGTGCGAGTGGAGGCAATCGATTTACACGCGGCTGCGAATGCGAGGTTGCGGACTGAGATTGAAAGCATGACCGTGGGAAGAACGCAAGAAGTTGAACGGCGCTTGACGATGTCGGCAACACATACCGTCATTAACCGCGAAAGCGAGCCAAATCAACGTGGCGATACTATAAACAACATTTGGTTGCGCAATGAAATCACAGGCGAAGAAACTATGTTGATGACAGGGGAGTTTGGTGATGAATATCACGAGCACATGCACACAAGTCCATGGGCGCAGCAGGTCATCGACGAACGATTTTTTTGGCAAGCAAGACAAGCGCACGTGTTTTTTGCGTTTGAAAGCGTGTTCGATTTGCAACGCATGATGGCTATCCCCCTAGAGCGCATGATGGAAGGGTTTGCGCTTGAACGCAATGGGGTGCATTATTTCGTTTCGCGAGCATGCGGCTATTATTGTTGTGGGCGGCAATTGCATGTTCACACCGTAACGCTGGAGAATCTCGAAACTGTCGCCAGCATTGCCGTGGGCAAGAACTTGCTGGCAGATGTTCCTCAGGCGCATCTGGATGATTGTTTTCATCAAACTGCTATCGCGCCGAATGGACGTTATCTGGCGGCAGCCTCAGGCGATAATATTTACATCTTTGACCTGCAAGCGCAAGCCTTTGTTGCGCGTGTTCCCGCTGAAAATCTGTTGCAAATTCAATTTCGTGGCAACAATACTCTCGTTGTTTATCGCACAGACTGGGGCGTGAATGACACCCGCATTGCACGCTCCGAAGCCTTGCGAATCACTCTGCCATAAGGAGAACCCACATGACACTTGATCAACTGCAACACAACCTCGGCTACACCTTCCGCCAGCCCGAGCTGCTCGAGCGGGCGTTGACGCACTCGAGCTATGCCAACGAGCGCAAGCTGGCGCATGGCAGCAACGAACGCCTAGAGTTCCTGGGCGACAGCGTGCTGGGCTTTGTGGCCGCCGAGTGGTTGCACGTCAATCATCCCAACAAGAGCGAGGGCGAGCTCACCAAAATGCGTGCCGCCGCCGTGTGCGAGTCGGCTTTGTTCGGTTATGCGCAAGAAATCGGCCTAGGCGGCGCGCTACGGCTTGGCCGTGGCGAGGCTGCAACCGGCGGCGCGAATCGTCCCAGCATGGTGGCCGATGCCTTCGAGGCCGTGCTCGCGGCGATGTTCCTGGATGGCGGCATTGAGCCCTGCAAGGTGTTTGTGCACCGCTTTTTGCAGCAGGGTAGCTTCGCCATGGCTGACAGCAAAACCGAGCTGCAGCAAATCGTGCAGCAAAACCCGGCGGAGTCCGTGGAGTATGTGCTGGTGCAGGAGCAAGGTCCCGACCATGAGAAAGTCTTTTTGGTGGAGGTGCGGTTGCACTCCAACGTGCTGGGTGTGGGGCGTGGGCGCAGCAAAAAGCTCGCCGAGCAAGCTGCTGCTGCGCAGGCGTTGAAGTTGATGGGGATGGGGTGATGAAATGGATTGGAGAACGTTTTTTGCGTCAACCGGTGTTGCCTTAGTTATTGCTGCAATTCCGCTAGTCAAGTCGTTTATTGACAATAAAGCGAAAGCAAACGACGCAATCAAAAGTTTTCGCTACACGAAATTGCATGAAATATTGGTTGATTGGAATAAGAACGAAGCGAAGCTAAGTTTTAGAGAAACGAACACGAAAGATGATCTGCAGATTATGACAACGTGCAACTTACGTAACTTAGGCAACCTTAAGACGTACAGCCAAGCTGCGAGAGGGTTAATCGATAAAAAATATTCGGGGAGCTTAGACGAGCAACTTCAAACGCTATTTAAACTTCAGTCAGATCTGGTTAATCGAATGCGTGTAAAAGGACAAGCAATAACCTTAGATGTGACGAATGAATTTGCAAGAGAGCTTCATCGCGCAGAGGAATTGTTTGTTAAAGCTATCGAAGAACAAATGCGGGCGTTATTGAAATAACCCGCAGAGCATAACCTAACTTACATTCATTTTTGAGGAGCCCCCATGAAAAACCGCCTCATCACCCTGCACCCCGCGTGGCTGCCCCGCGAGTTCACCCGCATACTGGTCGTGCTGGGTGTGGGCACCGCCTTGCTGCAACTTGTGCTGTTTGCCACCAGCTTTCGCTATGGCTGGGGATGGATGCCATGGAATATGTTCCTCGCATGGCTGCCGCTGGTGTTTGCCTGCGGCGTGCTGTGGAGTGCACATCGCAAGTGGCGCGTGCTCACATGGATTTGCTGGCCGCTGTGGCTGCTGTTCTACCCCAACGCGCCATATCTCTTCACCAGCCTGCTGCACCTGAACAGCGTCAACTTCATCGACGGCCGAAATCAACAGTGGATTTTCCTTTTCACCACCAATCCCGCCGCCTGGTTCTCGCTGCTGTTGATGATCGCCGGCGTGGGCATGGGCGTGCTGTTTGGCTTTGTTTCGCTTGCCATGCTGCAACGGCAGGTCGCGCGGCGGCTCGGCCCAATCTGGGGCTGGCTGCTGGTGGTTGTGACATCGTTGTTGTCTGGTTGGGCAATTTGGATGGGCCGCGGTGCGCTGCGCCTGAACAGCTGGTATCTCTTCACCCAGCCGCTGCACACGCTTGGCGAGATTTTCAGTACCATGGACGAAAACGCCCTGCAACTGAGCCTAATTTTTGCCGCAATGTGCCTAGGCGGCTATGTGTTGGTGTGGGCACTGCTGCCGAAGGATAAGGAGTGTGTATGAAGAAAATCGCAGTATTGCTTATTGCGCTAGTGATGCTGGTGGGCTTCGCTTTGCCCGCATTTGCGCAGGAGGATGAAGCGCCTCTCACTTGGCAGGAGCAATATTGGCAGGTTTACTGGCAGGTGGCGGGGGCGCTGCACACCGGTGAAGTGGAAGTCGAACCATGGCAAATGCCTCTCGTTACCCTATGGGATATCAACAATGATGGAATTTTGGACTTAGTGATGCTTAGGGGAAACTTGTTTGCAACGATCATCGATGGTCAGTTGCAATATAGCACCGAACTGGATTTTTCGCGATTCACTCCTACGCACGACTTCCAAACGGACGAGTTGCGTTTGCTGCGCAGAAGTGCTGGTGTTACGGATGAAATGATAATCGATTGGGATGACCTTAGTTTGGTTGTGCAAAACATATATCGCCGTGAAATGCATAGCCGACGCCCTAGAATTCTTTTTCGCTACACAATACATTATGTTGCTGGTGTGCCTGTTAGCAGTGGAGAGTTTCGCCGATTGCGCAACGCCTTTGATGACGGCGCTCGTTTTGAACGATTGACCCCGCGCGACAATCTCACTTTTTTTCATGTGGTGCGCGGAGATATATACGACGAAGTGCGCGAAAACTTTTTCACCTTGATGGACGAGTTAAGCAATAGTGGATCGCTCTATGTGCAACCTATTGAGGGGCTATATCCCGCGACAATATTCATTGAAATTGAAGTGCGTGATAACGTGTGGCGTTGGTTCGGAATACTAGCAGATAGGCATTCGAGTTGGCTCAGCTGGTTGTTTTGGCTTTCCGTTTGTATCATGGGTAGATCGCGGTGCAAGCGCAAGCGCCAACAAGCCCCCCTCACCGCCATTGCCTGCGTGGACCAAAACTGGGCTATCGGCCACGAAAATCAACTGCTGTTTCACATTCCCGGTGATATGGGGCGTTTCAAACACATCACCATGGGGCACGTGTTGCTCATGGGTCGCAACACCTACGACAGTCTGCCAAAGTCGCCGTCTGGCTTTCCCAATCTGCCCGGGCGCAAAATTGTGGTGGTATCGCGTGACGCTGACTTTAAGCCGCGAGGCAGGCATGTGCATGTTTGCCGCACTCTGGATGAAGCCGTGGTTAAGGCGAAATCGCTGGGCAAGGTGTTCGTGATTGGTGGCGGGCAGGTCTACGATGCGTTGCTGCCGCTGTGCAACACCGCGCTCATTACCCAAGTGGATGCTGCCGCTGAACAGGCTGACGCATTCTTCCCCAACTTGGATAATTACCCCGACTGGAGCCTGACCAAAACAGAAGAATGGCGCACACATAACGGTCTAAAGTGGCGTCCGTGTGAATATAATCGTCAAAACTTGTGAAAATCAACAAAATAACCCTTGCAATTGTCATTCAAATGCGGTATAATGTAAAATAGGAACCCAATTTATTCCGGCGAGGGGGAAGTGCCATGGCAGGCGACCTGCATTGTCACACACGGCTTTCCATGGGATCTATGGGCATTGAAGACCTGCTTGCGCTAGCCAAAGCGCAGGGGATTACTCACCTTGCCATTGTGGACCAAGACTGCATGGCTGGCACCGTGCGCGCGCGCATGCTTGGTGAGCGCCACGGCATTCACGTGCTGCATGGCGTGGAGATTTCCTGCTCGACTGCTGATGGCCGCGAGCTGCACCTGTTGTGCTATCTTGCGGATAACCCTAGCCGTCTAGAAGGCTTGTGTCACCAGAACATCAACGCGCGCAAACAAACCATGCAACACATGGTGGCGAAGTTTTTGCGGCGTTTCCCCGTGAGCCTTGCGCTGGTGAAGGAATGCGCCAAAGGCAGCACCTGTGTGTATCCCCAGCATTTGATGCGCGCTCTAGTCGAAAGCGGCCTCACTGACCGTTTTTGCGGCGAGCTTTATCAAGAGCTATTTGACCCAAGCAGCCGCGATAATATCCTGTCTCCTGCGGCATTTCTCAGCCCGCAAGAGGTATTGCAGGCCATTCATCAAGCGGGTGGAGTTGCGGTGTTGGCGCATCCCGGCGAAAACACCTGTGCACTGGACATGCTTGACGAGCTGATTGCCGCAGGCCTTGATGGCATTGAAGTGCTGCACCCAGCCAACAGTCGAAACATACAAAAACAGCTGCTTGGCATCGCCAAACAGGCGGGCATGTTGGTCACCGGTGGCAGCGATTTCCGCGGTATGTACGGCACGGCAACCGTGGGGCAAACGCAAATGAACGATGCACAGCTAGCGCTATTGCTTGGCTATAAATCGCGCATGAAACGAAAACTGGCAGCGAAAGGTTAACGCATGGACACTGACATTAAAATCTTTGGGCAACAAGAAAACAACGAAAACTTGGACGAAATGGCGGCGCAGACCGAACAACTGCGCCAAGCTGGGTTGCTTGGTGCTGCCAAGCGGCTTGGGCGCGAGCTTGCCGGCATGTCGGCTAAATCGCCCGAGGTGATTGCCATTGCCGAAAGCTTCGGCTTTAGCCTTACCCCTGCGCGTGAGCAGCATCTGCAAGTGCTCATGGTGTACTCTGCCCAGCATGCCCTGCGCAAAGTGCTGCAACCCGCCTTGCTAGCCGAGGCTGCCATCACCACCATGAACAACACGCTCATTAACCACTCGCGTGATTTTTGGGCCACCATTTCCGACGGCAGCGCCTTCACGCAATATCTTCTCGCCAAGCGTGAAACGCCCGACACTACCAAGGCGCAGGTCATGGGCAAGGTCTTTGCCCGCGTGTGCGCGCAAGAAGACAACGCCGACCTGCACCGCTTGGGCGAAACCGTCTTCAATGCGGCGCATGATCTCGTGGCGGCAAAATGGGAGAATGCATGAGTACGCAACCGCGTGAGTGTGAAAGCCTCGATCCCCAATGGCTGCTTAAATTTTTGCTGGTTTGGCTGACATGGACAGTGCTGAGCCGAGTTCCGTTTTGGGTGAGCCATTGGATAGGGCTAGTCATTTTTTTCATTGCCTGGATTGGTCTGATTGTAGCGGCAGTTGTGCTGAAAAAATGGGAAGTGCTGTGGCCGACTCCGATGCATTACGTTGCCTCGCTTGTCGTGTTTGTTTTGGGGGTGGATTTGCTTGTTTTTGGCCATCTGCCCAGTGCTGCCAATACACGTCTTTATGTTGACATCATCTTGCAAGTGCTGTTTTTTGGCCTCATGCTTGCGCTCATTGCCCGCCATCAAGGTGAGCGACGCTGGTGGCGTTGGTCATACCCGGCACTGCTGTTTTGCGCCCAAACCATTAGATTCTCAATGGTTGCTTTTGCTGCCGGCTGGCCGAGACATTGGGTTAGTGTGGTTTACGAATTGCACGTCATGTTGTGTTATGTTTTTGCTGTGGCGCTACCTATTCTCTGGCTTTGGTTCAAACATCGGAACATGCATAAAAACACATCGCAGGCGGCTAACTGCCTCCTCACACGCGCCTGTAGCTCAGCCGGATAGAGCGTCCGCCTCCTAAGCGGAAGGCCAGGGGTTCGACTCCCTTCAGGCGCGCCACCACCTGCGGTGGAACTTGGTCGCTTCGCTGTGCATTGCGCCAGCCTGCGCGAGAGGCTCCTCGCTACGTCCTATGCCGGTTTCGTGTATAGGGCATCTTTTTTTGCAATTTTCCTTGACATTCCCGTCCAAATGCCGTATAATATGATGGAAAGGAAGCGTATCGAAGTGGTCATAACGAGCCGCACTCGAAATGCGGTTGCCCGCAAGGGCACGAGAGTTCGAATCTCTCCGCTTCCGCCACGCCTGCGGCGAGCACCCTCGCGCGCAGGCTTTTCATTTTATCTAACGATGCGACCCGCGACTGGGTGGCATCTTTTTTTATGCAATTGTTGCAATTCCGGCGGCGTGTGCGCTGCGCATAGATCGTTTCCTTTGTGAAAATTAACAAATTTTTCGCGAATCGTTGATAAACTATTGACAGAAGGTGTGCGCTTGTGTTATACTGGCTCTAATTCTAAGTTGATGAAGGAGAATGAACGATGAAGAAAACATTGCGTCGCTCGCTCAGTGTGCTGTTGGCCATCGCCATGCTGGCAAGTATGCTGGCCATTGGTGCTACGGCCAGCCCAACGGCGATCACACCCAACACGGCAGATGTAATCACCGCGCTTGCGCCGCCGTCGGTGGCCTTGCAGGTGCCCGAAACCCTGTGGCTGCAACCAAACATGACTAACGTTGCAACCATGGCCGGGCGGCAAACTGCTGTACGCGAGTGGACCAACTCCAACTTTGGGGCCGGTGCTTATGACGGCAGCGTTGCCCACACCGAGGCCTTTGCCCGCGTGCGTTTTCAAACCACAGCTCCTGACCGTGTCACCAACATCACCATCAACACGCAGATGTACAATCTTGGTGGGCGCAGTGGCGGCACCGGCGGCCTAGCGGGTTTCACGCAAACATACACCAACCGTGTGAACAACCCCACGCACCTTGATCGCGAGTTCCGTCTTACCGGCGGGCACATCACTGCTCCCGGTCTATATAGCCGCAGCTACGACCTGCTGCGCTGGACGGTTTCGTTTTACTTAGACGGCGTGTCTGGGCACACCATTCAGGCTTACTCCGTTGTGTGGGGTCAGTCGTTGATGGCTGGCGGCGCCAGCGTTGGCGGATGGAATGGTGCCAACCGTTCGCGCACCACATTTGCGGCTATCGGGCTGCACACAACGGCCTCCGGTCACCCAGGTGCAGAGGCCGGCTTCACTGGCGCGGCGGCGGGGCAACACCTTGTGCCGCACCGTCACACCAATCATTTGCCTTTTGATTGGCTGCGCGGTATCCCCAGTGACTCAGGAATAGCTTATACACAGGGACAATTTACGCATCCAGTAACCGGTGTGACAAGCACTGTTGCTTCTGGCACGTCGGGTGGGCCATTTTTGGCTGGCGCGCATCTTTATCCTGATCTTGGCGGCCGGCTTTACGGCAACATCGGCGACAAGAACAACTCAGGTCAAATCGTTGCAGGTAATCTTAATACCCATTGGGGCAGCATTACGGTCAACACGCGCTTTCAAGCGCCAGCAGCCGTGGGGCTTAGCTCACGCGGCGAACGTTTTACACCCGTAGGCAATTTAGCCAACGCACAAGCGGCGCACGCCATCCCCGATTTGGTCATTGGCTTCATGCAGTCGCGCGTGCATGGCGGTGACGCACGTGTCATTCTTGCGCATACAGATGGCGACGCTCCCGCTCTTGCAAATCGCTATGCTTACTTTGGCGCGGCGGCCACCAACTCACAATCGGCGCATTTCCGCTGGGGAGCAAGCAATGACAACAACCAAGCTCCCAACTCTGTGGCACTAACACCCGGTGCCAGCAATAATACTACACATCATCTTTCGGTCAATGCAACCCGCAACAACTTCCAATTTGCAGGCTGGTCGCGTGGGTTGAATGTGAACACATTGTCTCGCATGGCGGGTCACTTCACCATCAACTGGCGCGACACCGCTGCCTATCGTCAAGCAAGCTCTTCCTATTGGTGGAATTACTGGCAATCAATCGACAATTTTGTGCGCCCGGCTTATAATAACGACAACTACGGCCGCCTGCGCAACAATACCCTGCGCCTTGGTGTGCCACACACCAACTTCGCCGGCTGGAGTGTAGAATTCGGCGGCGCCGCACGCCGCACTGCACGCAATTACCGCAGCTTGGTGGGCAGCGTACGCGTGGAGCATGTGTATCATCCCACCGGGGCGTTGCTCAACGACCACGTGCAATACGCCGATGGCCCCGGTGCGGGCTATGCTTGGACGCGCCTTGACAATCTGCGCACCGGCGACCGCGTGCGGGTGAATCCCCTAGAAATTCCCGGCATGCGCCTACACGCCATGGTCATCCGCAGTTATCCCGGCGATGCTTGGCTGCAAACCGTCTATGCGGACGCAGACGGCAACCTACCTATTGACTATTGGCAAACCCACATTACCGCAGGCCGCATGGTGCGTTTTCATTATGTACAAGTGCCCGTGCGCATCACGCTTAACCCCCAAAGCGGCACAGTCACGCCAACGTTTGTAGACCGTGTGCAGGGTGCAGACCATGACTTGCCTACGCCTACCCGCACCGGCTTTGGCTTCCAAGGTTGGTGGACGACCCCGGCAACCGGCGGCGAGCAAAGGCTCAACACCACGCCCGTCACTAACATGACCAACCACACGCTATATGCACGCTGGTTGGGTAACCTGTACAACTTGAACTTCAACGCAGGCGGCGGTAGTGTTACTCCCGCTGATCGCCCCAGCCGCTTTGGCGACGAATTCGGCACACTGCCCGCCCCCACGCCGCCCTATGGCCACAGCTTTGGCAACTGGCGCATTGGCAGCACAACGGGTGAGGTCGCCGCAGCCACAACCGTGCACGACGTTGACGGCGACATCACGCTATTTGCGCATTACACAGCCAATGTGCACAGGCTCTACACCAACCTTGATTACGGCACGCACGCCAACGTGTTTGTGCGCGAAGTGACGTTTGGGCAGGTCTTTGGCGCGCTGGGCACACCCACCCGCGTGGGCTACACCTTTAGCGACTGGCGCACCAGCGGTGGCGCGCTGATTACCGAAACCGATACCCTTGCTGTGAATAGCAATGTTACCCTCTATGCACGCTGGGTGCCGCGCACCGACACCGAGTGGCGCATGCATGTGTATACGCAAAACGTCAACGGCACATTCACCCGCACGCAAGATGCACTGCGCACCGGCACCACCGGCGCGGCAATCACCCCGGCGGGTCATTACACTGTGCCCGATGCAGCTCGCTATGTATTCGATAACACACACACCGACAATGTCGTCACCGGCAACATTGCCGCCAACGGCAGCAGCGTGCTGCGCGTGCACTATGCCCGCCGCACCTTCCCGCTCACGCTTGATTTAGCAGGTGGCACGGGTCTCACCGCACCCGCGAACGAATTGCGATGGGGCTATGTGCATGACTTGGGCGCAGAACCCACGCGTTACGGTCACACCTTCACCGGCTGGAATATAACCCCCACCGACGCAAGTGCCACCATGACCACCATCACCATGGGCACGGCAGCCACTCACGCCATCGCACAGTGGCAAGCTAACACCCACCGCCTGATGACCCACCTCAACGATGGCGAACATGACTACGTGGACGCAGGTGCCATCACCTTTGGGCAAGCCGTGGGCAGTGTAATGCCCGCCGACCCATCGCGTGCAGGCTGGGACTTCGTGGAATGGCGCACTGACGATGGCTATGTGGTGGACGACGCTTTTGTGCTCGCCCACAATGGCAACCTAGAAATCTACGCCATTTGGGTGCCGCGTACCGACACCAACTGGGCAATTCATGTTTATCGCCAAGATGCCAGCGGCAACTTCACGTTGCAAAACGTGAGCGACCGCATCGGCGAAACCGCCAGTGCAGTGTCAGCCGCGGGCAATTATGTTTCGCCCAACGCAGACTGGTATGTGCTGGACCCAGACCATGCCAACCATGCCCCCAGCGGCTTCATCGCAGGTGACGGCAGCACTGTGCTGCGTGTGCACTATGCCCGCCGCACGTTCACGCTCACTATCGACCTCGCAGGCGGCACTGGCGTTGATGTGCTCAGCGTCACCCAAGCATGGGGCACGCAATATGTCATTCCGCAAACGCCAACCCGCGTTGGCTTCACCTTCAGCCACTGGACAGTGACCGGCGAAAATGCTTCACTCAGCGGCACCAACACCGTGGTGATGGGCACGGCGGCCACCACCGCCACCGCCGTGTGGACGCCGCGCAGCTTTACCGTTGCTTTTGATGCAAACAGCGGCTTGCCCGCCATGCAAAACACCACCGTAACTTTCGGCGGCAATATGGTGCTGCCCGCGCAGCCCTTGCGCACGGGCTACACCTTTGCGGGCTGGCACACCGTGAGCACAGCAACTGGCGGTGACGAAATCACCACCGCAACGCCGGTGAATGCCACCACCATCGACGCGGCGATTCTGCCGCCAGCTGCGGCCAACACTTTCTATGCCCGCTGGACGCCCAACACGAACACCGCTTGGGCCGTGCGTATTTACACGCAAAACGCCGACGGCAGCTTCAGCTATGCAGGCACTGCGCCGCAAACCGGCACCACCGGCGCAGCCATTGCCATCGCCGATGCAACCTATACCTCGCCCAATGCCGCGCGCTATGCATTTGACGATGATCATGCGCTCAATGTGCTCAGCGGTAATATTGCAGCAGATGGCTCCACTGTGTTGCGCGTGCACTATGTGCGCAACACGGTCACCCTCACCGTAGACATGGCAGGCGGCACCGGCGTTGGTTCGCCGAGCGACGCCATGCGCTGGGGCAGCCAATATACCCTCACCGGCACGCCGCAACGCTATGGCTTCACCTTTGACCGCTGGGAAATCACCACCGGCCAAACAGAGGGTGCCATTGTGGTGGGCAACGTAGTGACAGTCGGGCGCATCAACACCGTTGTTACCGCCCGCTGGACAGCAAACCTGCACCGCCTGTACACCAATGTCAACCACGGTGATGCTACAGATGCGTTCCTGCGTTCCGTTGCGTTTGGGCAAGCGTATGACGTGCTGCCCGCGCTCACCCGCGCAGGCTATATCTTTGACGGTTGGTTCACCGCATCGGTTGGCGGCGATGAAGTTACCGTTGCCACCACGCTGACGGTTAACGGCAACGTCACCGTTTACGCGCAGTGGACTGCCCGCGACGATACCCCATGGAACTTACGCATTTACACCCAAAATGCTGACGGCAGCTTTAGCCACGCAGGCACGGTGCCGCAAACCGGCACCACCGGCGCAGCCGTGGCCGTGGCCGACGCAACCTATACCTCGCCCGACGCAGCGCTGTTTGCCTTTGATGATGACCACGCCGGCAACGTGCTCAGCGGCAACATTGCGGCCAACGGCAGCACTGTGCTGGCTGTGTACTATGCACGCAACACCTTCACACTCACCGTTGATTTAGATGGCGGCACCGGCGTTGTTTCCCCAAGCGACCCACTGCGCTGGGGGCAGATTCACGCCTTGGCTGGCACACCCACCAAAACTGGCTACACGTTCAGCGGCTGGCAAATCACCGTTGGTCAAAATGACGGCGCAAGCGTGGTGGGCAGCACCGTCACCATGGGCGCTGTTGACACCACAGTCACCGCCAACTGGATACCCAACCAGTTCCGCCTATACACCAGCCTCAACTACAGCACGCACCTGCCGGCGTTCCTGCGCACGGTGACCTTTGGGCAAGTTTTTGGTGCACTGCCCACGGTCACTCGCCTAGGCTATGTGTTCGACACATGGCACAACGCAGGTGGCGATGTGGTGGACGCAACCACCATCTGGGACGCCGCAGCTGACCAAACTCTCTATGCTCAATGGAACCCCGACACCTTCATTCTGGTGTTCGATCCCACCGGCGGCACCATTGTGGGCGCAACCCAGTTCGACGTGCTGCTGGGCGATGATGTACCCGAACCCAACCTGCAATTGCGCACGGACTTTGTTTTTGGTGGTTGGTTCACCGCGCCCAACGGCGACGGCGTTTTGGTCACGCCCGGTGAGCCGCTTACCCTTACCATGCTCAGTGAGCTTAGCCAGCAAAACCCGGCAATACCCACCACGCTTTATGCGCTGTGGTTATACGAAGGCCAGTATATCGTACAATTCGTGCTCGGCGGCGGCAACATCGCTGGCAGCACCGCAGACGTGACCGAACAGGTATATATTGATGATACCTTGCCCGTGCCCACTGGGGTGTTGCGCACCGGCCACAGCCTGCAAGGCTGGAATACCCAAGAAGACGGCCTAGGCGACTGGGTCACCGCTTCCACCGAGGTTACAGCAACACTGCTCAGTGAAGCCACGCTTGAGGACCCCGCCGTGCCCACGCAGTTCTTTGCCATTTGGCAAGCCAACGAATACCGCGTGCAGTTTGAGCTGAGCGATGGCAGCTATGAAGCGTTCACTGTCACCTTTGGCGAAACCTTCACCTTGCCCGCAGCGCTCAGCCGCGTCGGTTATGACTTCACTGGCTGGTTTACCGCGGCCGAAGGCGGCACGCAAATCACGGCCACCACCATTGTGGACCACATCAACATTGACCCCGCCATTGTCTACCCCGGCATTGCGGCGACTTTCATGGCGCGCTTCACCCCGCGCAACGACACCGCGTGGACCGTGCATGTGATACTGGAGAATGCTGATGGCACCTTTGCCGACCCGATAGTGACCAACTTCATTGGCGGCACAACCGGCGTATTGGTTGAGGCATTTCCCAGCTTCTTCGATGACGCAAACTACGTGTTTGATGCTGACTATGCAGGCAATGTGCTCAGCAGCAACATCGCCGCAGACGGCTCCACGGTGCTTGTGCTGCGCTACCTGCGCCGCACCTTTACCCTCACCGTTGACCTTGATGGCGGCACAGGCGTTGTTGGCCCAACTGAAACCCTGCGCTGGGGCGAGCAATTCGACCTAGGCGGCAGCCCAACCCGCACCGGTTTCGAGTTCGCAGGCTGGCAAATCAACGGCGCAGGCACAACCCTTGCTGGCAATGTCGTCACCATGGGCACCGCAAACGCCACACTCACCGCCCAATGGACTGAAACACCATTCCGCATTGAATTGGTTGCCGACGGCGCAACCTACGGCACGCATGGTTATGTGACGCTCGGCACAACCGTTGGCGAACTACCCGCGCCTGCGAATATCGGCCCGAACTGGCACTTCGTTGGCTGGTCGCAAGATGGCATTTCCATGCTGCAACCTACCAGCGTGCTGCAAAACACAGATCCTTTTGTGGCGCAGTTTGTGCGCATTTATACCGTGTTGTTTGATGCCACCGGCGGCAGCATCACCGGTGAGGGCACGCCCACAACCACCCGCAGCGCAACGTATACCCACAACTTTGCTGTGCCCGCAGCCACTCGCGCAAACCACGTCTTCCTGCATTGGTACGTAAACCTAGGCGGCAATAGCATCATTGTCTCTAACGCCACCGAGGTTTGGGCGCTCAACAGCGCGCCGCGCAATCCTGCAGCCATCTCCGCTGCGGCCATGCCGTTTGCCGATGGCGCCGATGGCAGCTACCTCACCGTTTTCGCTGCGTGGGAAGAAGTAGACGGCAACGATGGCATCAATTGGGGGCGCATACTGACCATTGTGCTGGGCATTATGTTCGGCATTGCTGTGCCGCTGCTGATGTTCGCAGGCGGCAGGCTGGCAGGCACCTTGTTCTGCTGGTACCTAGAAAACTGCGCCTAATTCATCGCTAATACTTTCCTGTGTCCTATGCCGATTTGGTGCATAGGACACTTTTTTGTTATCCCGCAAAAAAACGCTTGACATTTGTGCCCATTTGTTGTATAGTATAACGTGAAAACTGCTACGAGGGGGCGTGCGTGTGTATTGCAAAAACTGCGACCGGCTCATCGATCACAACGAGCGCATTTGCCACCACTGCAACCAGTCCTCGCGCCGCCGTGTGCAGGCAACGCAGCGCAGCTCTGCCACACCCGCACAGGCGGGCGTGTTTGCGGTTATCCTAGGCCTTGTTGCGGTGGGTATCGCAGTGGTTGCGGCAGTTGCCATCACGCATTCCCCACAGCCGCGTGTGATATACTCGCCTGCTGAGCGGTGGGTGGTTGATGAGTGGCACGAAATGACCACTGTGCCGTGGTTGCCAGAGTACGAAACCGTGACACTTGCTCAGCTGCGCGAAAACCCGGACTGGTTCGAGGGCATGCATGTGCGTGTGATGGGCGTGGTGGTTGAGCTGGAAACTCGCGTTAACTTCAATGGTTCTACCATTCCCACGGGCAATGCAGTTATCGAAGATGATGAACTGCAACTGTTCGCACACGGCGACTTTTGGATATTCAACCCGAATATTTCCCTCTGGTTTTACGGCGTATTTTCTGATGCTTCAATCATCGTACATAATGTTGTGCCTGTAGACTAACATAGAATACCTAGCGTCTAACGTCTAGCAATGGAAGGTTGTAGATAATTGGAAAAAGATATCATCATTGACTTGCGCAACATTAACATTGCGCTGGGCGGCCAGCCCATTCTTCAAGATTTAAGCCTGTATATTCGCAACAAGGAGTTCATCACGCTGCTGGGACCCAGCGGCTGTGGTAAAACAACGACCTTGCGGATTATTGCAGGCTTTTTGCAACCCGACGAAGGCCAAGTCATCTTCGACGGCAGCGACTGCGCTGGCGTGCCGCCGCACAAGCGGCAGGTCAACACCATCTTCCAGCGCTATGCTCTGTTCCCGCACCTCAATGTCTACAAAAACGTGGCCTTCGGCCTCAAATTGGCCAAGCTTTCTAAGAAAGAACTGCACGACCGTGTGACCGAAATGCTGGCACTGGTGAACCTCACCGGCTTCGAAAAACGCACGATATCTTCGCTTTCCGGCGGCCAACAGCAACGGGTAGCCATTGCCCGTGCGCTTGCAGTGCGGCCGCGCGTGCTGCTGCTGGACGAGCCCCTCGGCGCGCTGGACCTCAAGCTGCGCAAAGACATGCAGGTGGAGCTGAAAAACATTCAGCAGCAGCTGGGTGTTACTTTCGTTTATGTCACGCACGACCAAGAAGAAGCGCTTTCGATGAGCGACACCATTGTGGTGATGGACGAGGGTGTGATTCAGCAAATCGGCACGCCAAAGGATATTTACGACGAGCCCAAGAACGCCTTTGTGGCGGACTTCATTGGCGAAAGCAATATTATCGACGGCATTATGCTGGCAGACTTGAAGGTGAAATTCGCAGGCATGACTTTCACCTGCGTGGACAAAGGCTTTGCCAAAAACGAAAAGGTTGACGTGGTCATTCGCCCCGAGGACGTGGACATTGTGCCTGCGGCCCGCGGCGTGTTGCCCGGCACTATCACCAGCGCAACGTTCAAGGGCGTGCATTATGAATACATTGTGGATGTGCAGGGCTTTAAGTGGATGATTCAAAGCACAGATGCCTATGCCGTGGACGACGTGATTGGCATCATGATTGACCCGCAAGAAATGCACGTGATGAAGAAATCGAAGTACTCCGACCTCATTGGCGACTACTCCAGCTTTTCAGACGAGTTTGACGAGCTGAGTAATCCGGAGGAGGATGACGATGAATAAGCGCAAACTCCCCATTGGCGCTGCCTTGCTCAACGCGCCATTCACGCTGTGGATTGCGATTTTCGTGTTGGCGCCGCTGGTGCTGGTGGCTTATTTTGCGTTTACCGGTAATGACGGCCGTTTCAGCTTGGAATGGTTCGAGTATATCTTCCACCCTGCCCGGCGCGAAACCTATCTGCGCATGTTCGGCGACTCGCTGTTGTATGGCGCAACGGCCACGGCCATCAGTTTGCTGCTGGCCTTCCCGCTTGCGCATTTCATGGCGCAAAGCAAGCCGTCGGTGCAGCGCGTGCTTATGCTATTGATCATGGTGCCTATGTGGATGAATTTTTTGATTGCGACAATCGCGTGGCAGTCTATTTTGGAGTACAACAGCGGGCTAATTAACAACCTGCTTGCGGCCATTGGTCTGCCACGGCTGAGGATGATCAACACGCCTGGCGCGGCGATACTGGGCATGGTGTATAACTTTGTGCCCTTCATGATTTTGCCCATCTACACCGTGATGGCGCGCCTGAATGTGCAGCTGGTTGAGGCCGCACAAGACTTGGGTGCCAGCCGCTGGCAAGTGTTGCGGCGGGTGATTGTGCCGCTGAGCATGCCCGGCGTGATGAGTGGCATTGTTATGGTGTTTGTGCCATCGGTCAGCGTGTTTTTCATCAATGACCGCTTGGGTGGTGTGCGCTTGATTGGCGATGTGATTAACCAACGTGTGCTTAACGAAACGAATCTTGGTGCGGCATTTTCGCTGATTCTAATGCTGATGATTTTGGTGTGTATGCTGGTGCTTAACCGCATGGGTGACCGCGAGAAAGGGGCCTTTGTAACATGACCCCCCACCGTCATGCCGCAAGCGGCACGCCACCTCCCCCAAGGGGGAGGCTATAAGGAGTGATGAATTATGAAAAGACGAAATGGCTTCTTGTCTACTGTGTACGCAGGCTTGATATTCCTGTTTTTATATCTGCCGGTTGCGGTGATTGTGGTGTTTTCGTTCAATAGTGGGCGCACCACTACAAACTTCGAAAGCTTCAGTTTTTACTGGTATGTGCGCTTGTTTACCACCAACTTTGAGGCACAGGCCGCGCTGCGCAACACGCTGATTCTCGCGCTTTCTACGGCGGTAATTACCGTGTTGCTGGGCACTTTGGCGGCGGTGGGCATTGACCGCCTGCGCCGCAAATTCACCGAACGCATTGCCCTAAGCGCCAACAATATTCCGCTGATGAGCCCGGAAATCGTCATGGGCATTTCAATGATGATGCTGTTCATCTTCGGCGGTGCGCTGTTTAACCAGCAGTTTGTGCTGGGCTTTGGCACGGTGCTGCTGGCGCACATCACCATGTGTTTGCCGTATGTGATTCTTTCGGTGCTACCCAAGTTGCGGCAGACAGATCCCCACTTGGCCGAGGCCGCGCAAGACTTAGGTTGCTCGCAGGTGATGGCGTTTTTTCGCGTCACGCTGCCGAGCATCACAACAGGCATTGCCAGTGCTTTTCTCATCACCTTCACACTTTCGTTGGACAATTTCGTCATCAGCCGCTTCACGGCCGGGCCCTTCACTACACTGCCGCTGCATATCTTCGGGCAAATTCGCATGCTGGTGCGACCAGATATGTATGCCCTAACCACGCTGATTTTCGTGATGATGTTCTTGCTGCTGCTAGGTAGCAATTTATTGCAAGCACGCGCTGCGAAGCGCCAAAATAAACACACATAAAGGAGAATCCACATGAAAAAACGCATTCTTGCCCTAGTGCTGGGCGCGGTGATGCTCGCCAGCATAGCCGTTGCCTTCACTGGCTGTGGCACAACAGCCAACGATGGCGGTCTTAGCCGCATTCAAGACCAGCTGCTGGGCGAATACACCCGCGACTTGGCTGGCACTACTCTCAACGTGGTCAACTGGGGCGAATTCATCGCCACCGGGCCTGAGCTTCACATTGTGCGCGCGTTTGAAACGCTCACCGGCATCAACGTCAACTACTCCACCTTCAACACCAACGACGAATTGCACACCCGCTTGACCGCCGGCGGCGAAAGCTTTGATCTGGCTTTCCCCAGCGACTACATGATTCAACGCCTGATTAACGAGGGCAACCTCAACCGCATCAATTTTGATAACATCCCCAACTTGGAGTTCATCCAGCGCGACGTGCATGGCTTGGATATGCTCGACCTGTGGTTTGATCCCGGCGGGCTGTATAGCGTGCCTTACGTGTGGGGCATGACAGGGCTGATCTACAATTACAACCTTGTGTACGAACCGCCCACCAGCTGGACTGCGCTGTGGGAGGAACGCTATGCCGGGCAAATTCTGATGTTTGAATCCTCGCGAGACTCTTTTGCGGTAGCCAAGTTTATTCTTGGGCTGGACGTGAACAGCGAAAACGAAGAAGATTGGCACGCTGCCGCCGAGCTGCTACGTGAGCAAGCCCCCCTTGTGCGCCAGTACGTTGGCGACGAAATTTACGGCATCATGATTGGCGGCGACGCTGCGTTGGGTCCGTACTATGTGGGCTGCTTCCTGCTCATGCGCACGCTGACAGACGAAGACTTGCGCTTTGTGTTCCCCGAAGAAGGCGTGAACTTTTTCGTAGATAGTATGATTATCCCAGCCACATCGCAAAACCAGCGCGGTGCCGAAATGTTCATTAACTTTTTGCTGGAACCCGCCGTGGCTCGCCTAAACGCCGAGGCCGTGTTCTATGCCTTCCCGCACACCGAAGTGGTGGACTACGAAGGCTTCAGCCGCCGCGGCGACCCCATCTTGTTCCCCACGAATTTGCCGCCTTATCAACGCTTTGTTGACCAACCCCGCGAGTTCATCTCCCTGCGCTACAGCCTGTGGGATGAAATCCGCAACATTCGCTAGGTTTTTATGGGACGATTATTACTAATAGCAAAACCCCACTCTCTGTTTCGCAGAGGGTGGGGTTCTATAAAGCTTAGCGTTTAGATAAGTTGTGTGGTTTCGCGGGCGATAAGTAGCTCTTCGTTGGTGGGAATGACCCATACTGCCACGCGAGAATCGTCGGTGCTGATGCGCAGCTGGCCATCGCGCACACGTACGGCGTTCACATCAGCGTTGATATTTACGCCGAGATAAGTTAGCCCTTCGCAGATGGCCTGGCGGGTGTCCCAGTTGTTTTCGCCAATGCCGCCGGTGAACACAATGGCATCCACACCGTTGAGTGCGGCAGCATAGGCACCAACAAACTTGCGGATTTGATAACGTAGCATCTCGCGGGAAAGCCGGGCGCGTGCGTTGCCTTGCTCGGCGGCAACTTTGATGTCGCGTTCGTCGTTGCTTACGCCGCTGATGCCCAGCGCGCCGGACTGCTTGTTGAGCACATCGCTGGCCTGGTCGGGCGACCAGTTTTCCTTCTTCATCAGATAAAGCACCGCAGAGGGGTCGACGCCGCCGCTGCGCGTGCCCATCATGAAGCCATCGAGGGGGGTGAAGCCCATGCTGGTGTCAATCACGCGGCCGCCATCAATGGCGGTGATGGAGCAACCTTGGCCCAAGTGGCAGGTGATGAGTTTTAGCTGTTCTTTGGGCTTGCCCATTAGCTCGGCGCAGCGTTGACTGACAAACTTGTGCGATGTGCCGTGAAAGCCATAGCGGCGAATGCCATATTGCTCGTAGTACTCGTAGGGCAGGGCAAATAGGTAGGCGTGCTGCGGCATGGTGGCGTGAAAGGCGGTGTCGAACACCGCGACGTTGGGGACATCTGCGCCGAAGATTTCGGTGGCGGCGCGAATGCAGGCGATGTTCACGGGGTTGTGCAGTGGTGCGAACTCACTGCAACGTTCGATTTCTGCGAGCACGTCATCAGTGATGAGCACGCTTTCTTTGAGGCTTTCGCCGCCATGCACCACGCGGTGGCCCACGGCGTGCACGGGCTCGGTGAGTTCTTGGCGCACTTGGTCAAGCGCTTGCAAATAATCCTCCACGCGTTCTACGCCGCCTTTGGCCAGCAGCGTTTCGTTTTCCATGTTCAGCAGCTGGTATTTCAGCGACGAGCTGCCCGCGTTGATGACGAGTACGTTCATATAGTTTCTCCTTGTGCAAAATGCCACCTGCGGTGGGGCTCGGTCGCTTCGCTGTGCTTTATTATGCTCTGTATAAACTATCGGCGGATTCACATCGCTCTACATGCTGAATAGAGCTTTGAAGACACGCTTAAGGCAGACGTAAGTATAAGCATTGCCCGCAGCGTTTGGGAATGGCCATGCCGTCTTTCATTAGTGAGCATTGTTCGCTGTGCAGGCAGATGTTGGTTTCTAGCAGTGCGCGGGGCTCGTCGTCGCTTTTACGTTGCAACAGCCGCACTTGGGTTTCAAGCTCGGTGCGATTCCACAGCTCAAAGTGGTCGTCGATGCCCAGCAGGGTGAGCAGGCCATCTTTGGGCGAGTTGAGCAGCGTGCGTGTTTGCGGCGGCAGTGCGTAGCGACCATTGGGCAGCAGCTCAAGCTTGGCCATGCTGCGCTCCACGGCGTGCAGATAATCGACCACTTGTGGGTCATGTGCGCCAAAGGCTGCACACAGGCGATCATGGATGCGCAAGAATAATTCCTCGGCGGCGTCCACGTGGCATATGTATAAAAATTGCACGCCAAAGGCCATCAACGGTGGATTGCCGCCCCATTGGCGCTGCATGTCGCGCCGCGCAGAAGTGGGGAAGGTGATTTCGCCATTGGGGCCTAGTGCAACGGAATGGTTGCTTTTGAACATTACTAAAATACCTCCGCGGCGAACAATTCGCCGTTGCTGAGCACAAAACGTCTGCCTTGCACCATGAAAAATTTCTCAAACGGCCGGGCGATATCGACGGTTTCTTTCAGGTCGTAACCAGGCATTTGCAGCGTGCGCACCAAGTTTGATTCTGTGCAGCTGATGAGCAGGCGCTCGCCATAAGCAGAAATACCCAGCGGCCGGTTAAACACGCCGGATCCACCCACGCGCAGCACCATTTCGCAACTTTGCAGCGAAAACAAAGCAATAGCATTGCGTGCCGGCACGGTGTACCACAAGCCGTCGCTGGTGCTGACGATGTCGTGTGCGGGGGCATCGCGGTAACCCAAAAAGAACTCGGCGCCGTGGCTACCGTCTGGTTCATACAAACACAGCATGGCATCGCTGCGCAGCACGGCACAACCGCCGCCCGGCAGCCGCGCACTGCGGCATGCATAGGGTTCGGCTAGGCCGTCTGCCAAGTAAGGACCCAAGTCGCCGAACTTCACTTGCAGATATGCGCCTTCGGAAATGGGGCGGGTTTGCATGCTTTCACAGTCAACAAAATGAAAGGATGCGAAAACAGAACCATCCATTCTCGTATCCTGCCGAACGTATGCAATTGCGTGGTCGGTGGCAGCAAAGTCAACAACCTGCTGCGCAAGTGTGTGTAATTCCATGGTTCCTATTTCCCAGTAGCCCCACCAGGCCGCTATGCATGAAATGACCTGCCCACAAAAAGCAGGTGGGTTGCCGCCCAACGCGCTCACGCTCCCTTCGTCCAACCAAGCACCATGCTTGGCCGGGAGGTCTGCAATCCTTCGTTGGAGCTAAGCTCCCGAATTAATACGTTGTAGGGTCATTCTTGCATAGTTGTCGCACCCTGCAGGGCGATTTTCACAATGCTTCGAAATTTTACTCAAACGGAATGTCTAGGCGTTCGCTGAACACACGGCCAACAGAGTCAAACTCGGCTTCGTCTTCGATGATGGACAGGTAGATTTCGCCGTCCTCTTCTTCAACGCGCAGCAAAATAAGCTCGTCGTCGCCTTCTTCGTCTTCGCTGCCCACTAGGGGGGCCAGCGCAACGTAAGTGTGCTCGCCAACGTCCACGCGGTCGAGTTCCTCGAACACGTGCTCTTTGCCTTCTTCGTCAACCACGCTGACGATATCTCCGCCCAGTTCGTCCAGCACATCGCTGTCAAATTCCTCGGCGGCATCGCCTTGGCGAAACAGGTCATCGTTCATTCAATTTGCCCTCCTTGAAATTTTGCTATACCTTATTGTACCCCATTCCGGGCAAATAGTCAAGCGTTTTTTTCGAGGCTTACAATATACAACAACAAAGCCCCTACCTTGCGGCGGGGCAGCTTTTTGACGTGATGCATTTAGGGACAGTAAAGTTCGCTGGCCCGGCCAAAGTTGGCCACCTTGAACCATGCGTCGATGTAATCCGCGCGCACGTTGAAGTGCTTGAGATAGTAGGCGTGCTCCCACACATCAATGCAGGCGAGGGGGCACAGGCCCTGCGCAAGGGGAGTATCCTGCCCGCAGGTGGTGACGATACACAGCTGCCCGCGGCGGTTGCAGCACAGCCAGGTATAGCCCGAGCCGAAGACCTCCAGTGCGCGCGCCTTGAACTGCGCCTGAAACGCGGCTGCGCTGCCGTATTGCCGCTGAATTTGCGCGGCAAGGCGCCCGCTTGGCGCGCTGCCGCCGGGCGTCATGCCCAGAAAAAAGAACTCGTGGTTGTACACACCGCCTGCGTTGCGCAAAACGGCGGTGTTGCGGCTGCGCAGCAGCAGTTGTTTCAGGCTGCAATTTTGCAGCTGCGGGCAGGCCTCAAGGGCGGCGTTGAGGTTATTGACGTAGGTTTGCATGTGGCGATCGTGGTGCAGTTGCATGGTTTGTGCGTCGATGTATGGTTCCAGTGCATTGTAGGCATAGGGCAGCGGTGGCAAGGTGAACGGCATAATATCCCCCCTGTGTGCGTTTTGGCTATGCATATGCAGCAGCAAGAAAATTTATGAAAAAAGCTTGACAAATTGCTTTGCTTGTGCTATACTATTTTTGTTCTGCCCAAGACAGCAGGTGGCGGCCATGTGCCGCGTAAATCCCGCCGAGGAAGAGCACAAGTAATTACATGATTATTGTGCGTCTTTTTGCAATGGCAGAAAGGCGCATTTTTTGTGCCTTGCACTATGACGAAAGGAGAACCAAAGCCTATGCCAAGCCCCAAAATTTTGGAGCAAAAACAAGCCGCCGTGGCAGCCTTGGCCGAAACCCTGCGTGGATCCGTCACCGGTGTGTTGGTGGAGTACAAAGGCATTAGCGTGGCTGACGACACCAAGCTGCGTGCCGAACTGCGCGAAGCCGGCATTGAGTACCACGTAGTGAAAAACACCCTGCTGGAACTGGCCGCCAAAGAAGTGGAACTGGATGGTATGGAAGAACACCTGAAAGGCTCAACTGCGTTGGCAACTAGCACAGAAGACTACACTGCTGCTGCACGTATCTTGGCTAAGTATGCACAAACCAGCAAGACCTTTAAGATCAAAAGTGGCTATCTGGATGGCAAAGTGATTGACGCTGCACGCGTTGATGCCTTGGCCAAACTGCCCTCACGCGATGTGCTGCTGGCCACGGTTTGCTGTGCGTTCCAAGCGCCGATTGCGGCGTTTGCACGCGGCGTGCAAGCCATTGTGGACAAAAGCGGCGAAGTGGTGGAAGCCGCTGCCGAAGCGGTTGAAGCTGCCCCCGAAGTGGTTGCCGAAGTTGCAGCCGAAGCCCCCGCAGAAGAAGCTCCGGCTGCTGCCGAAGCGTAACCCAACATTACATTAAGGAGTAAATTTATTATGGCTAACGAAAAAATTGCAAGCATTATTGAAACCCTAAAAGGCCTTACCGTGCTGGAACTTTCCGAGCTGGTGAAAGCTGTTGAAGAAGAATTTGGCGTGAGCGCTGCTGCAGCTGTTGCTGTTGCTGCCCCTGCTGACGGCGGCGGCGGTGCTGCTGCAGAAGAACAAACCGAATTCGACGTGGTGCTGAACAAAGCCGGTGCCAACAAAATCCCCGTGATTAAAGCAGTGCGCGAGCTGACCGGTCTTGGTCTGGCTGATGCGAAAAAACTCGTTGACGGCGCACCCAGCACCATCAAAGAGAAAATCGGCAAAGAAGATGCTGAAGCTGCCAAAGCAAAATTGGAAGCTGAAGGCGCCGAAGTGGAACTCAAATAACCACCTGCGGTGGGGCTCCCTCGCGCGCTTGCTTTTGTGCGCGTATAGCCTTGCGGCACGCGTGAATGCGCTGTGCGAAATCAAACAAAACAACCCCTGTCACTAACGACGGGGGTTGTTTTTTATGGTTGGCGTGTGTGCGGGTTCCATCACCCAATCATGTCATAGTACCGCCCAAACCAGTAGGGGAAGGTGTAGACGTAGCAGCTTTCCACTAGGCAGTCTTGGCCTTCGCCGTCATCCCAGTCGCGGAACTGGTGCGGATTGCGGTCATACTTGGAGATGTAGCGCTCGTCGTCGGGCAGTAAAAAGCCGGTTTCTAGGTAGGCGTTGAAGGGCAGGCTGTAGTTGCTGTCGCGGTTGGTGCCGCGCCACAGCCGCATGGGTAAATCGTGCCGTGTGCTGAGGCTGACGTTGGAGGCTAGGCGGCTTTGCGGGCTGCGATAGAACCAATGCTCCAGCTTTGCCCAGTTGAGGGGTTCGTCGGGGCAGGCGAGGTGGAAGGGCAGGTCGTAGCCCGGGTTGTGTTCACGGCCAATGCTGCCGCGCCAGCTTTTGAAGCCTGCGGTGAATTTTGCGCGTAATTCTTCGTTTGGTTCAAGCAGCAGTAGCAGCCAAAACGCAGTGACCGCCAGCATGTGGTCGCCGTACATAATCGACTCGGCTAGGTCAACGCCTTCGTCTTGTGCCATGACTTCAAAGCGTTCGGCGTGGTGCTGCGGGCGCTCGGCGTAGCCTTGCTGGATGCACAAGTCGTACTCTTCTTTCCACTTGCCTTGCTCGCCGGTGACATCCATGGTCACGCGCAGATACATGAGGTATTGCGCGCTGTTCAGGCATGAGTCAATCCAGCCGATGTCGCTTTGAAAATAACGCAGGCTCCATTTGCCCCAAGTGGTGGGACCCCATGGCTCGCTCATTTCGCGGTTGTTGCGCATGAGGTGCTCCATCACGTTGATGCAGGCTTGGCGGCTGAGCGCGGCTAGCTCCGGGTCATCTTCGCCGAGGATTTTATTCAAGTAGTAGAAATGCGCAAAATGTAAGGTGAGCTCATCGCTGCTGGTGTCGCCTTTGTAGGCAATGCCTAGGTCGCCGATGCCTTCGTCCAGATAGAGCTTGCGCAGGCGGTCGGGAATGAGGCTGACATCGTGCGGCGCGCTTTTGCCGGCTAGACCGCGTTCGTGCACAGTTGGGGTAGGCACAACCTGCGCGGTACCGTCGGGCATTTTGCGAAAGAAATAGTTAAAGCTGGGCACGGGTTCGTGCGGCGCAAGATAAGTGCGTGCCACAAAGCCATCGCCCCGTGCGGGGATGTAAGTCAGCAGCAGCATGGCCTCACTGGCGCGGGTGACGACTTTCTTAATGCGCTGGGTTTCGGGATGGTCTGGCCCAAGTTCACGCTTGAGCACAGCGTAGTGCATTAACTCACCCATGGCAAAGGTGCAGCCAAAGCAGCCGTCGTTGTCGCTTTCGTTGTAGGGCAGGGCACTGCTCATGTCGCGCGGTTTGGCCAGCCAGCGCTGTGTGACCATGCCGCGACGGTCAACGACGTCCAGGGTTTCTTGCAGCAGATGATTTGCCTTTTGTTCGGCATCCATCCATTTCATATCAATGCGTGCTGCGCCGCTCTTGGTCAGTGCCCAGAGGCTTTCGTGGGTGGCGTCGTCCTCGGGTTTTGCGGGCAGCAAAGCAAGCACCTCGTTGTGCGGAATATCACGCCGTGCGCCAAAATACATCAGCCGGTCGTCTGCGATGCGGGCATTGGGATCATAGCGTGTTAACCCGGTTTTCGCGCCGAACCACACAATGCCATCGCGCGTTGCCGCCTGGCAGGTGTAGTCACTGCGTTTGCTGGGCATGGGCAGTTTTACGCTGCTTGTATCGGCGGGCTGTTGCGTGGCGGTGAATAATTCAACGGGAATGCCGGGGTCGCCTTCTGGATAGAATGTGCAAAAGCGGTTGAGGTGACGCTGCAAGGTGAGTTTCGGCATGGGCGTTCTCCTTTGCTGTAGTATGTCCTATTATACACGATGCGCAAGGCGATGTCAATGCGAAATCGTGATTCGCACCCACAACTTATCCCGTACATATCATAGAGTAATCAATGTGATAGCAAGGGGGAGCCGCCTTGGAAGAATTGACCGCATTGGAAAGCGTAGAAGCACTATCCGATCAGGTGGATTGCATTAACCCGGTGATGATGCCCGGCGGTGGGGTAACTGCAACGTTTTACGGGGAAGTGGGTCCCGGCGTGGATAACGTCATCGGTTATGACACCGACGAACATAATCTGTGGCTTTATCCGTTTACCTACCAAGGCACAAACGGTTATGCCTATTGCTTAATTCGTGGTGTACCTGCGCCGCAGGGGCCGGTGGGCAATGTTTCGGCTGCGCAGGCCATGCCGGGGGTGAGTGAAATGATTCACCGCGCGGTAGCTTGGGTGATTGCCAACGCGCCCGCGCCGCCCGGCGATGACCCTGAGGGCACCGCTCGTTTTTGGAACCTGCTGGGCATCAACTGTGGCCGCGGCTGGGATGCCTATGGTGTTTCGCAGCTAGCCATTTGGACGTTGCTGGGGCAGATTGAACGCAACGGCTTTGTCTTTTTGCCACCCGGCGACCAAGATTGCTTGATCGTCGCCTACAACAGGCTGATTGACATCGCCATCGACTATGCCACGGGTAACCTCAATTGTAGCGGTGGTGGCGGTGCGGCTGGTTCGGGTTGCGGCGGTGATGGTGGTTCCGGTGGCACAGGCGGTGGCAGTTGTTGTGGTTCTGGCAGCTCGTGCAGTAGCAGCCAAGCTTGCTCGTCTACTGTGATACCGTTTGGCTGCCAAATTGGGCGCATTGTTTGCTGCAATACAAGCCGACGGCCGGCAAACACCACCGAACCCTTCCTTATCTTTGTAGGTTGCCCAAATGACTTGCGCGAACATTGCGGCCGGGTGTTGATTGGCCCGTTCCGTTTGGCGGCAAGCAGCGGCGGCACGCCAACCATCACGCTGCGGCCCTGCAATTGCTGCACTGATGTGGCCTTTGACATCGTTGACCATTGTGGGCGTCCCACCACACCTGAAGTTTGCAATGAGTTTTACATATCGTTTCGCCCGCCTAGCCCCAACTTCTGTTTTGAGCTGTGCGCCGAAATTGACGTGACAATTACATCGGTATATTTCTTTCGTGAGCCGGGCGGGCTTTCGCAAAACATGGGTATTCCTATACGCCGCCGTGTGCGCCGCCGCACTTGCATTCAAGTGTGCATTGAGCTTACGCCGCCGCCCCCGCCGCCGCCGTTATTGCCGCCCCCACCACCGCCTGCGCCGCCGCCCGGCGACGTTACCGTGAACAACAATAATAATAACAATAACAACGCCAACTCCAGCAACAATAACTCCACGATGCAAACGTTGATGGAAACGCTGCTGCTAAGCTCGATGTTGGGCCAGCAGCCCGCCTCGCAACCAGTGCCTGTTCCAGTGCCGCAACCGGTGCCCGTGCCGGTGGAACACCCGGTGCATGTGCCTTACCCAGCGCCATGCCCAGTGCCGTGCCCGATGCCATACCCTGAACCCTGCTTTGTTCCGCCGCCGGATATCTTCGTTTGCCAGCCGCAATGCGGGGCGCGCCCGCCCGACTTCGCCAGCATGCTGGGCAATTGGTAATCATTTTCGCAGGCCGAAAACAAGGGCTAAAAATCGCAGAAGGTGGCGAAAGATGGGCTGATTACCACCACGCCGAATGCGAAACTCAAGTGCTTGATGACCAAAGAAGACGCCGAGGCCATGCAGCAGCAAATCAGCGGCCACAAGCAAAGTTCAGTACAATAACACACAGCCCCACCGTTACGAATGTGACGTTGGGGACATTTTTTTGCGTTTTTACAAATTATCTATTGTTTCGGCAAGCGGGATGTGGTATAATAAAAGCTAATTATGCGAAAGGGGCGAGGCCATGCTGCTGGATATCGCGTTGTTTGTGCTGTTTGTGGCGGTGGTGCTGTGGTCTGCCAAACGCGGGTTGATTGTGACCGCGTTGCGTGTGGCCGCATGGGTGGTGAGCTTTGTGCTGTCGCGCATGCTGGGCAGTTTTCTGGCTCAGCCGCTGTATAACGCCATTGCCGCGCCTCTAGTGCGCAATGCCATTGCCGAAAATCTTGACCCGGTGATGCAGAACGATGCCGTGCAAGGTGCACAGCAACTGCTGGTGAGTATCCCCAATTTCTTCTTGCAGTTGGCACAGCGCACAGGCGGTGTGACGGAAGATTATTTGCTGCAAAATGCTGCTGCACAGCCCTTTGACGCACAGTCGGCGGCCTATGCGCTGGAACAAAGCGTGATTGCGCCGATTGGCGAGGCGGTATTCCAGTTTGTGCTGACGCTTATTTGCTTTGTTTTGCTGATGCTTGCGTGCCGCTTGGTGGTGCACAAGCTGGCCAAGGTGCGTAAGCTACCGATAATCAGGCAGTTCGATGGCCTGCTGGGCGGGCTTGCGGGTTTGCTCAAGGGCGCGCTGCTGGTAGCCATCGTGGTGCTGGTGGTGCAGTTGATTGCGGCACTGGCGAACCAAGACGGTGCCTTTGTGCAGCAGGTAGACAGCTCAATCGTTGTGTCGTGGTTAAGTTGGGCGTAATTTGCCCCGGAAATATCAAGTAACATATCGAGGAGAGTTCCATGAAGAAATTTTTCAACATCCCCAACATCATCTCCATCATCCGCATTTTGATGATTCCGTTTATCATTTGGTTTTTCCTAGTGCAGCAGTTCCGCGTGGCGGCGCTGGTTATTGTGATTTTGTCGGGCATAACCGATAAATTGGATGGCTACTTTGCTCGCAAGTTTAACCAAGTGAGCGAAAGCGGCAAAATGCTTGACCCCTTGGCAGATAAGCTGACCCAAGTGGCGCTTTGTGCCATGATGTTTGTGGCACTTTCGCAAAGCGAGCAGCAGTGGGCCACGTTTGTGGCATGGGTATTCGTGGGCTACATTGCCAAAGAAATTTTCATGTTGCTGTTTGCGCTGACGATGCTTGCGTTGAAACAACGCCCCGCCGCGGCAGAGTTTTGGGGCAAACTAGCCACAGTTGTGTTTTATGTAGTGATGAGCCTGTTCATCTTGGCTGCCCCCGAAATCGGCATTTTGGACTATCACTTTGGTGTTGCCATGCCGGAAATGGCGGCCAATGTGTTGGCGGTGATTACGCTAGTGCTGACCATTGTGGCGTTTTTGAGCTATATCCCCGACACCTATCGCAAACTTATTAAGGGAGCAAAGGGAGAAAAGGAAGTTAAGGGAGAAGAATAATGCCTCAACCCACCTGCACGCGCTGCCAGGAACACCCGGCAATGCTGTTTGTTAATCAAATAGAGGGTACGCGTCAAGTGCAAAAAGCACTGTGCGTGCGCTGCGCGTTGCAGCTGAACATCGGCCCAATTAAATCGCTGTTGCACAGCATGGGCTATGAGGAAGATGGCGAGGCCTTGGAAGAGCTGCTGGAAGACGAAAATGCCTTTCACGAAATGCTGGGGGCCATGCCGGGCGTTACGGCTATGCCGGGCGGTGAGCTTGGCGCGCTGCCCAATGCGCGCGACGATGACGACGCAGAAGAGCCGCCCTCTACCAAAGCGAGCGGGCGTGAACCGGTCAGCGTGGGCGCAAGCAAACAGCGCAAGGGCAAGAAAAGCGTGGATAAATCCCGCCGCTATCTGTCGCAGTTTTGCACGGACTTAACCGCACGTGCCCGCGACGGCAAGCTTGACCGCGTGATTGGCCGGGAAGATGAAATCGCCCGCAGCATGCAGATTCTGTGCCGCCGCAGCAAGAACAACCCTTGCCTAATTGGCGAACCCGGCGTGGGCAAAACCGCCATTGCCGAGGGCCTTGCGCAGCGCATTGCCGCAGGCGAAGTGCCTATGCGCCTGATAGACAAAGAAATTCAACTGCTGGATTTGACCTCCATGGTGGCTGGCACGCAGTATCGCGGGCAGTTTGAGGCGCGCATCAAAGGTTTGATTGAAGAAGTGAAGACCGCGGGCAATATTATCTTATTCATCGACGAAGTGCATACTCTAGTGGGTGCAGGCGATGCCGAAGGTGCCATGAACGCCGCGAACATCCTTAAGCCTGCATTGTCGCGTGGCGAGGTGCAGATTATTGGTGCCACTACGTTCACAGAATACCGCAAATACATTGAAAAAGACAGCGCGCTCGAGCGTCGCTTGCAACCGGTGAAGGTGGAGGAACCGTCCATTGAAGACACCGTGCGCATGCTCGCCGGCGTGAAGGGCTACTACGAAGAGTTTCACCGAGTGAAAGTCGGCGACAGTATTATTCGAAAAGCTGTTGTACTGAGTGAGCGCTATATCAGCGACCGCTTTTTGCCCGACAAAGCCATTGATCTGCTGGACGAGGCCTGCACCTGTGCCAACCTGCGCAACAAAGCCATTGATGACTGCGAGCGCACTCGGCGGCGTATTCAAAAGCTGTTGGACCAACAGCAAAAGCTGATGGAACAAGCCGAACCCGACTATGAAAAAATCAGTGCACTGCGCAGTGAGGTTATTCGCGAAGAAGCGCGCGTAGCTGCAATGAAAGAGCAGGCCGAAGATAACCTAGTGACCGAAGATGATCTGGCGCGCGTGATTCAATTGTGGACAGGCGTGCCGGCGCAAAAAATCATCGAAAGCGACATGCGCCGTCTGTGCGGCATGGAAGAAGCGCTGCAACAGCACATCATTGGGCAAGACGAAGCCGTGGCTGCCGTGGCTTGCGCCATTCGCCGCAGCCGTGTGCAAATTAGCCCGCAGCGCCGCCCGGCCTCGTTTATTTTCGTTGGCCCAACCGGCGTGGGCAAAACGGAGCTGGTGAAGCGCTTGGCTGCCGAGCTGTTCGATAAACCCGATGCACTCATCCGCTTAGACATGAGCGAGTTCATGGAAAAGCACGCGGTATCGCGCATTATTGGCTCGCCGCCGGGTTATGTGGGTTACGACGATGCGGGGCAGCTGACCGAGAAAGTGCGCCGCCGACCCTACAGCATTGTGTTGTTTGATGAAATCGAAAAAGCGCACCCGGATGTGATGAATATTCTGCTGCAAATTTTGGACGAAGGCCGCATACACGACGCCCAAGGCCGTGACGTTGACTTTGCCAGCACCGTGATTATCATGACCAGCAACGCCGGCAGCGAACGCCGCGACGCTGCGCTGGGCTTTGGGCAAACCAAAGCCGCATTCACGCAAGATCGTGCGCAAAAGGCGCTCAAAGACTTCCTGCGGCCGGAATTCCTAGGTCGGGTGGATGAAACGATTTTTTTCCGCGACCTGACTGCCGAAGATTTCGTGAAAATCGCGCTGATTCACTTGGAAGAACTGCGGGAATCGCTGCTGGAAAAAGGCATTGTGTTCACCTGGACCGAACAAGCCGTGCAGATCATTTCCGAGCAGGCCGCACAAGGCACTCGCGGTGCGCGTGACCTGCGCAATGCGCTACGCCGCCGCGTGGAAGACCCCATCACCGCGCAAATTGTGCAGGCAGTGGGCGAAGGGCTCAGCCAAGTGACGCTGAGCGAAGACGCCGGCGAAGTGCTTGTGGTGGGCGTGTGAGTGAACGTTTGCGCCTTGATTTTTTTGTGATTTTGTGTTATGATTAATAGTCTGAAAGATATTTTTCGGGAAATACGCGCATACTATCCTCTGAGGTGATGCGCGAATGAAAAAAGGGAGGCAACCAATGAGTACATTGATAATGAATGCTGCCCGCCAAAAAGTTGCCACAAAAGCTTGGCAAAATATCATTACACCGCTGGAATTGCTTCAAGTAAAATTGGAAGCGAGATTACAAGGTGAAGAATTAAGTGAAAACGAATTGATGTTGCAAGCATTGAAACTGGAAAACGACAGATTGTTGTTACAGCAAAAATATTTGACTGCGCTGGCGGTAGCTATGATGTATGAAAAACATATAAATGCGGAGAGAGGTGCAGACGATGAACGAGAGTGACCTACTTCCAAAGGAAAATTCAAACGATAGCACAGCAGAAGAAATAGAGGGTATGCCAACGGAATTCCACCAATTCACGCAACAAGCGATGCATTTTATGATGAGGTCAGAGTCGGCTGAGCATCCCCTTGCAAAGCATCTCACATCGGAACACATTACGGAAACGATTAAGAATGATGATAAAAAAGACGTGCGCAAATTTTGGCTGACGATAATTTTAACTGTGATTGCAGTTGCTGTACTTGCTTTTGTTATATTTATGTTCAGAGAAACAGAATATTTGATGCCCATTTTAACCCTGCTATTCGGTGGTGGACTTGGTTTTGGCGGTGGCTACGGAGTAGGAAAAACCAAACGCGGATAAAATATAAGCACCCTTTCGGGGGTGCTTAATTTATGTATTATTCTTCGTCCTTTTTGATTTTGAACAACAGTCGTAAAATCCCGCTTAGGGCTTTGGGGCTGCGCACAACAACAACCTTCATGGTTACCTCCTTTGTTCAGTTAACGGTTCGTACGCAAAAACATCAGCACAGCGGCGGCCACTGCCATGCACAGCAACACAACGGCTAGCCACGGCAACAGCAACGCTAACGCCAGCCCTGCAAAAAACGCAGCCGCCAGCAAATTTCTGCCGCACGGCAGCCGCGAGTACCCGCGCATGGTCGTTCTCCTTTCCGCAATATCGTGCTATTTCATCTTATTCAGGTTGAGGAAAAGGGGTGAAACGTTATCTTTTGCCGCAGAGCAAATCTTTTTCAAAAAAACATATTGACAAACATAAATGTTTGTGCTATAATGGCAATGCACGCATGGATGATTATCCATAGGAGGGCGAAATGAGCGATAAATTCAAGGCCTTGGCAGACCCCAACCGGCTGGCGGTGTTCGCACTGCTTTCGTGTTGCGAGCTTTGCGCTTGCGATATTCTCAAGCAGCTGGATATTCACCAAACCACATTGTCGCACCACATGAAAGTCTTGGTAGACTGTGGCCTAGTGCGTGCGCGACGCGACGGCAAATGCATCTACTATGCGCTGGATATTGCCGTTGTGCGGCAGTGCGAAGAATTTTTCACTGCCGCGCTGAATCAAGCTTGCCATTGCGGGCCGAACTGCAGCTGTCCGCATTGCATACATCTTGCCGGAAAGGAGATTGCATCATGAACGAACGCACCTGCACCAATCCGCTGTGCAAATGCGAAAATTGCACCTGCGACCCTTGCCTTTGCAACGGCGAAACGCATTGTGAATGCCCAAATTGTTGCGAATAGCTAAATATAAGTCCCCCGCCAAACGGCAGGGGGATTTTTCCTCTTGCGGTGGGACTTGATCGCTTCGCTGTGCTCTATTAGGCTTTGCATAAAATTTTACTGTTTGAAGATAAATGCGTCCTTAAATCCCAGTGCTTTGGCGCGTGCCAGTGCGGCGTCGGCGTTAGCCTTGGAGGAATATGCGCCCACTTGCACGCGATAGAGCGCTTGGTCGGGCGCAGGCGGCTGAGGCGGAGTTGTAGGCTCGGGTTTTGCGCTGCCGTCGAGCAGCTTTTTAACTAGGTTACGGAAATCGTCCATGGATTTGCCGTGGCGGGGGAACCAGTGCCCGGGGTCGGCGTGGTTGGTGGCAATACCCAGCTTGTAGCCCTCATAATGGCCGATGATCACGCCGGCGGCCATGGGATCAAGCTTGAACTCTTTGCACAGCATAGCGCACAGCTCGGCGGATTCAAGATAAACAGCGTTGAGGTAGTTCGCGTCAGTTAGGCCGTCTTCGCATATTTCAAAGCCGATGTGCGTGCTGTTGGCGCTGCCTTTGGTGCCACCGCCTGAGTGCCAGCCACGATGGTTCCACGGCAGGGTTTGATAGGTGGCCACAGTGCCGTCGGCCAGCTTGCCAATGAAGGCATGCGGGCAGATTTCGCGGCCGTCGGGACGGGCGGTGTTCCAGTGGTTGTTGTTTGGGTTCTTGCCCAGCAGGCCGTCGTCGGGGCCAACATAGCGGCTGAGCTTGGGGTTGTTGGCGCCGGTGGAGTGCACCATGATGCCACGCGGGGTGATGGTTTGCCCGGTTTTGTAGCAGGCGTTTTCGGTGAGAATAAGCTTTTTTAGATTCATGTTTATAGCCTTTCGGTGTCGATGTTTTTATCTTTGGCAAAATAATAGGTGACTACGGCGGATGCGATCATGACAAATTCGCTGGTCAGTTCAATGTCTGCCAGTGTTTTGTAGCAAAACACGATGATAATCATCAGCGTGAGGATGGTTTTGACTTTTAATAGCCCGGCCAAGTTTTCTTTAAGCTCTTGCATGTTGTTCACTCCTTTGTCCTTACAGCATATGCGGGGGCGGGGGAGATGGCGAATGGGTGCAACTACTGAGTGACAAATTTCCAAGCTTACTTGGTTGACATGCACGGTGTTATCCGTTATACTTAGTACAGATAGGAGGTGCACGTTTGTGAATGTTGGAGAAAAGATTCAGGAGCATCGCGTGAAAAACGGCTTGTCTCAGGAAGCACTAGCGGACAAGCTGGGTGTGACGCGGCAGTCGGTTTCGCGCTGGGAGCTTGGGCAGGCATTGCCGGAGCTAGACAAAGTAGTGGCCGTCAGTCGCCTGTTTAGGGTGACCACAGATGAATTATTGCTGGAAAAAGAAAATGCCTTCAGCAAGCCAAACAAGAATGTGTTGCATCTTAGCTCGGTTTATCTCATCGTGAAGAACTTTCAGAAATCCATAGACTTTTATGAGAAATTTTTGTCCATGCGTATGTCATCAATCAATCCGGGCGTTTTTGCGGAATTTTACTTCGATAACCAAAATATTTCTATCATGAGTGAGTCTAACTTGCCCGGACACAACACGACTATCAACGATACCACTGGCCATAACGACCATAAATTTGTGTTGAATTTTTGGATAGAGTGTCTGCGCTGCGAACACCAGCGCGTAAAAAGTCTCAACATCGGCGAAGTGACGGATATTCGCAACGCGCACACAGACTATTGGTATTTCAACGTATACGACCCCGACAACAACGAAATCGAAATCACAGGAGGATACGAACCATGAAAACCACACAACACTGCCAAAGCTGCTACATGCCGATGAAAAAGAAGAAAGAGTTCGGCCGCGAAGCCGACGGAAAACCTAGTACGGATTATTGCTGCTACTGCTACCAAGAGGGCGATTTCACATGGAAGCCGATTTTCGAGGAATTTGTGGATGGTAATCTGCAATTTTGGCGCGAGGGCTGCAAAGATGATGATGAAGCACGCACGAACATGCGCGAAGTGTTCACTTCACTTAAACGTTGGGCGGAATAACAAGTAGGGCGGATAATCATCCGTCCGTTTTTTTATGCGTCTTAAAAAATTCTTTCCCTTGCGCGGGCAGGGGCTTTGGGGTATAATAAGAACAGCCCAACGAAAGGAGCACTGCCATGAAATATCACAAAGCGGCCGAACGGTTGCCCGCGCAGTTGCTGCAGCAGCTGCAACAATACGCAGCCGGTGAGTTGCTTTATGTTCCGGCGGCGCAGCGCAAAGCGTGGGGCGAGGGCACAGGTGCAAAAGCAATGTACGCCCGGCGCAACGCGGAAATTCGCAAGGCACACAAGCTTGGCACGGCCATGGACACACTGAGCGAAAGCTATTTTCTTTCGGATGACGCGCTGCGCAAAATACTCTATCAAAAAGGAGATAATCACATGAACGAAATCGATTACGGCAAATATTATTGGCAAAACGAACTGGTGCGTGTGCGCCGCTCGCGGCCCGAAGATTGGAAGCAGCACAAATTCGACATGTATGACAGCCCATGGCGATTTTTCACTGACTATGAGCAAGAACTGCCCATGGACGAAACACTGCGCCAAGAAGGCTGGGAAAAGTACATCAACGAAAACTGGGACAGCGAAACCCGCATTTGCTTGGCCTTTGAAACGCCCGAAGGTGAGTACATCGGCGGCGGCAACTTGCATGGCATTGACCAACGCAATGGCACATTCGGCTTATTTTTTGGCAGCACTGAAGAAAATCGTGCCCTGGCTGGTGCGCGGCTGATGCTGGACTATGCCTTCAATGAGCTGCGCTTGCACCGCTGCCACACGGGATTCATCGCCGAAGATGCGGTGAACATCAAGCTGTTTGAGCAGCTGGGCTTCACCAAAGAGGGCACGCGGCGCCAGCAGGTGTTTCATCAAGGGCGCTTTTGGGATGAAGTATTGTATGGCTTGTTGGCCGAGGAGTTCAATGCGACGAAATAAAGAAGAAACACGCACTCATGGTTGTGAGTGCGTGTGTTTTTGTGGCGAATTTTATAGTCGCGGGCGGATTTGCATCCGCCCCTACAGTTTAAGTTACGTAGTCAAACTCGAAGTCATAGATGGCCACGGTGTCGCCTTCTTGCACGCCTTGTTCTTCCAGCGCGGCGATGATGCCACTGCTGTGCAGCACACGTTGAAAATGCTGCAAAGACGAGTAGTCGTCCATGTTGCAAGCACGCAGAATGCGCAGCAGCCAGGGCGCATCTTCCACGAAAAACACGCCATCCTCGGCCCGCACGGTGAACTTCGGCTGATCTTTTGGCACAAGCATGTCCGGTGTAAGCTGCTCGCTTTCAAAGCGCTTGATGGGCGGCAGCTCGGCCAGTTTTGCGGCCACGGCGTTGATTAATTCCTGCGTGCCCTCGTGAATAGGCGCGCAAATTTCGTAGTACGGCAGGCCTTGCTGCGCCACAAATTCACGCAAGCGAGCGAGCTGTTCGGGCGTGGCTAGGTCGATTTTATTCGCTGCTACAATTTGTGGGCGGCTGGCTAGTTCTGGTGAATAGCGTTGCAGCTCCGCGTTAATGAGCGCAAAATCTTCAAGCGGATCACGTCCCTCGCTGCCGGCGGCGTCCAACACATGCACCAGCATACGGCAACGCTCCACATGGCGCAAAAACGCATGCCCCAGCCCAATGCCCTCGGCTGCACCTTCAATCAGCCCGGGGATGTCGGCCATCACAAAGCTGTGCCCTAGGCCCATGCTCACCACGCCAAGCACGGGCGTGATGGTGGTGAAGTGGTAGTCCGCCACGATGGGTTTGGCTTGGCTGACCACGCTAATCAGGCTGGATTTCCCCACGTTCGGGAAGCCCAGCAAGCCAACATCTGCGAGGAGTTTTAGCTCAAGCGTGACTTCGACGCTCTCACCGGGCGTGCCTGCTTTGGCAAAGCGCGGCGCCTGCCGCGTGGGCGTGGCAAAGTGATGATTCCCCCAGCCGCCGCGGCCGCCTTTGGCCAACAGCACCGGTTCGTCGCACGAAATGTCAGCAATCAGCCGCCCGGTTTCGGCGCACTTTACCAACGTGCCACGCGGCACACGAATGGTCAAATCCGCGCCCTGCTTGCCGCTGCGCTTAGAAGCCTCGCCGTCCGCACCGCGCTGTGCCACATATTTGCGCTTGTAGCGAAAGTCCGACAGCGTGGAAAGCGTGTCGCAGGCAAGCAGATACACGCAGCCGCCGTGGCCGCCGTCGCCGCCGCTCGGGCCGCCCGCCGCCACATATTTCTCCCGGTGGAACGCCACGCAGCCATCGCCGCCCGCGCCCGCCGCCAGTGTTACTTTTGCAATGTCTACGAACATGGTTGCGTCCTTTCTTGTTCTTTTTTTGCAAAAAAAGAACCAAAAAACCTAGTCGCTTCGCGATTGATTATTATTGTTGAGCGGTTAAGCGGCGCAGCACAGCTTCTTCGCCCAACACTTGCATCACCGCCCACAAGTCCGGCGAGTTTTCGCGGCCTGTCACTGCCACACGCACCGCGCCGCAGTAGTCCTTCACTGCTACGTCGCCGCAGTTTGCCTTAATGCGCGCAAACCAAGCCTCTTTTTCGTCATCATGCACATACAACTCAGCATAATTTCGTGCAATTTCACTGCCGCCGCCGCTTGGCTCTTCGTAAAAATACGCATAGGTCTCACGCACTTGGCTCCAGCGGGCGATGTCTTTGCGGGGCTTTTTGCCTCCGCGGTCAATGGCAAGCATGCGCGTGGCATAGTCCGCATCGCGCGAAAGCAACTGCGCAAATTCAGCATCGTGCTCGTTCGCCCAAGCCAGCGCCTGCGCAAAAACCTCCTCGGCCGTCATGCGTGAGATGACGGTTTTACTCACGTCGTCGAGCTTTTGCAGGTCAAACAACGCGCCGCTGCTGCTCATTTTCTTCAGCGAAAACGGGAATTTTGCTAGCGGCTCGGCAGGATTCGCACGCCGCCATTCCTCAAAGTTTGAGTTCAACAGCGTCAGCAAATACTCCCGCAGCGCCGCCGCGGGGTAGCCCTGTTCGGTGAAATAACTCACCGCGGATTCCGGGTCTTTGCGCTTGCTTAGCTTGCGCTTGCCGCCGGTTTCGGCATCGATTTTCATCAGCGGTGCAATGTGCGCATACTTCGGCGGCTTGAGCCTCAACAGCCCAAACAGCTGCACATGCAGTGGCAGCGTGGCCAGCCATTCGTCGCCGCGCACTACATGTGTTGTGCGCATCAGATGGTCATCCACCACATGCGCAAAGTGATAGGTCGGCATGCCGTCGGCCTTCAGCAACACCACATCCATGTCGTATTCCGGCAATTCTAGTTTGCCGCGAATGAGGTCGTTCACAGTGATTTTCCGTGCCGCATCGCCTAGTGAACGCAACCGCAGGGTGTAGCTCTCTCCTGCTTGCAAGCGGCGCAATTGCTCGTCTTCGGGTAAGTTTCGGCACTTGGCCCAATCGCCATAGTAGCCCTTGTTCACGCCTGCACGTTCTTGTTTATCGCGCATGCACTCAAGCTGCTCGGGTGTGCAAAAACAGGGGTAAGCCAAGCCTTCTTCCACCAGTTGCCGGGCAAACGCATGGTAGAGCGCATGCCGTTGGCTTTGTGTGTACGGACCGTAATCCACCTGCGGTGGGGCTCCGTCGCTTCGCTGTGTCCTATTAATGCCTTCATCTAACTCAATCTCCAGTGCATGCAGCCCTTCGAGTATCGCTGCTGCACCGTTGGCCACTTCGCGCTTTTTGTCGGTGTCCTCCAACCGCAGATAGAACACACCACCGCTTTGGTCCGCTAGTAGCCTGTCTACCAGCGCGCCCAGCACGTTGCCAATGTGCATGAAACCCGTGGGGCTGGGTGCAAAACGCGTTACCGCCGCGCCCTCGGGCAGGTTGCGCGGGGGATATTTTTGCTGCAACTGCGTTGGCGTGGCAAGCGGTTGCGTAAAAATCAAATTGGCCAATGTTATGCTCATGTGGGGCTTTCCTCCATTAAAGAGATAAAATGTGTAGATTTTTTGAAGAAATTATTACGCAGATTTGGGCGATTTTTCGTGTGTTATCCACATTGTCCACCGACTTGTCCACTGCGCTCACCTATAAATCCATATATTTCCAATCGATTGAGTTGTTTATGGAAAATGCAGGTTATTTGTTACCATGATTTGGGCGGCTTCGTCCACCGTGACGACGATTCCGTTTTCTTGCACGGTGGAAAGATACGGCGCGCGTGCCACCAATGTCATATTCCACATCACGTTGGGATATACTCGCCCGGCAAAGTTGCACACAATGGCAAAGCTTGGCCGCAGTGTGCGCAAAAAATAGGCTGAAGAGCTACCCGTGTAGCCATGGTGCGGCAATTGCAGCAAATCCACAGGGCCAACTTGCCGTGCGATGTCGCGTTCCACGCCACGCCAAGCTGTGATATCGCTGGTTAGCAGTGCGCGAAACTCGCCAAACTCCGCCAGTGTTACAATGGAGTTATCGTTTTCGCTACGCCGCTCGTTCCAGTGTGTGTTCAAAAATTGCAGCTGCATGTTGCCCAGCATAAAGGGCTCGTCCGGCAGGTATGCAATCACCGGGATGCCGCGCTCATTGGCAATTTCCATCAAATGCTGCCGTAAAATCGGCACATACCACGAAACGCGATCATCGTTGGGACGAAACGGAAGGTACAGCCGCCCGATTTCGATGGCCGGGTCGCTGAGCACGGCGGGCAAGCCGCCCACGTGGTCATAGTGAAAATGTGTGGCTAGCACAAAATCTAGGCGAACAATGCCATTCTCGTCTGCTGCCACCCGGTGCAGATAATCCACCACTCGCTGCTCGGTGCCGGGCCGCCGCACTGCCGCAATGGGGTTATCGCTGCCCCAGCCGCCGTCTATCAATGCAAATTGCCCGGCGCTTTGCAGCAAAATGCTGTGACCATTATACACGTTAAGAAAGTGCAAACGCGTCGCCTCCCCGCACTGCTCGAATGCTTCGGGCAGCACAGGAAAGCGGCTTTGCATTTGGTTTTGCGCAAACGTGACGGCAATGTCAAACAGAAAAATCAACACCATGCCGCCCACCACGATTATCGTGGCAATTTTTTTAATCATCAATACCTTACGTGGAGCTACCTAGATTAGTCCATCGAATCAAAATCAATGTCGGCCAGTGCTGCTTTGAGCGCTGCAACTTCGTCGCCGCTTAGCGTAACACCTTTGCCCATTTTTTCGCGGCCAGGTGACCACTCGCGAATGTCATACTTAGGTTCGCGGCCATTCCAGCTCACCATGGTCAGTTCTTTTGTCCAACCTTTTGCGGTTTCGCTCAGCACGCCCAGTTCTTGTGTTACTTCATAAGTAAATTCTGCTGCCATATGTTTTCCCTCTCCCTATTCAAAGCTTTTACTGTATGTTATGCAGGGCAAGGCACATGTGTCCGCGCCTGCCCTACTATTTTATCATAATTCACGCAAAAAAGCAAGCAAAAAGTTGACTGAGCGCAGCAGTTACAGCAACAAGCTCATCACCACTGCAGCCAACAGTGCTCCAACGCCTCCCGCGCCCAGCAGCGCAAGAATCGTCAACTTGCGGTTTTTGGCAATTTGGCTGGGCGGCGGTGCGCTGCAATTGGTGGCCACAGCACGCGCACGGTCACGCAGGGTGCCTTCACTGAGCGCCGAATACTCGGGCTTAACAAAAAAAAGCACACGGGTAAAATATTCGCACTCGCTTTCCATCACTTCAATAATGCGATGATTGACGCCTTTGATCATAGCAAAAAATCCCCCTGCAGCACTTATTTTTCTTGTTACTATTGTGAGCCAGTTTGCAGCGTGGCATACACCCCGGCGCAGCAAAATTTTACTCACAAGGTGTTCGCCGTTTGCATAGGATAGCATGACCGACCCAATCGGGTGCTTGGCAGCAAGCGCACCTTGCGGTCTGCACATATTTTTCCATAGAACGGATGATAGTTCAATGTTTGCAACCAACTCTATTCCCGGCGGCTGGGGTAGCGGTTCCACTACCATTCTGCCCAATGGCTGCATCCTCAAGTGCCCGCCCTCATTCCCGCCCGGTTGGTGTCAACCCAACTGTAGACCACCCGGCTGGTGCCCGCCCAACTGCAACACGCCTTGGCCGCCCAACTGCAGGCCGCCCAGCTGGTGCCCGCCCAATTGCAACACGCCTTGGCCGCCCAATTGCAAGCCGCCTAGTTGGTGCCCGCCCTGTGGGGGTGGTTGGTGTCCGCCTGGCTGCAATTGCAGCAGCTGTTGCAGCAGTGGCAGCGGCAACTGCAATGGCGGCAATGGCAACGGCTGGTGCCCACCCGGTTGTTGTTGCAGTAGCTGCTGCAACAGTGGCAATGGCGGTGCAGGTGGCAATGGCCCCTGCCCGCCTGACCAAAGCTCATGCCCCAGCAACCCTTGGCTGGATTGCAGCGCCGTGTTTGGCGGCATGTATCGCTCCAGCAACAACACCATGCACCTATCCAGTGGCTCAAATGGCCAAACCATTAGCTTGGACGCACCCTTCCCGCTGCAAAACGTAGGATTTACCGGCAACAGCACCCTAAGCATCCAGTGCAGCGGCACTTATGAGCTGACGTATTTCGGCAACTTCAGCTTCAGCTCCGATACAGTTTTGATGTTTTACGTAACCGCCAACGGCACCCGCCTTGACGAAACCATCGTGTTAAAATCCGCAATTGCAAATGATGACACCAGCTTTGAGCGCAGCGTAATTGTGCGCTTGTGCGCCAATACCAGCTTGACCGCTCGCGTTGACAACGCCCCCGCCTCCGAAGGCGGTGCCGACGGCATGTTGGAAATTGCACCGCATGGCTTCCATCTTAGCGCTGTGCGCATTGGACCTTAACTAGACATTAGATGCTAGATTTTAGATGTATGAAATCCACCCGGGTTAGCTCAGCTAGCCCGGGCAGTCTGTTATGTAGGGACGCGCATTGCGCGTCCGTGGTTTTTCAGGTGCGGACGGCCAATGGCCGCCCCTACAATTTTGCCATATAATTTCCCATGAACTGCGCAAAGCCTTGGCAGTCAATTTCGTTGGGCTGCAAGGTGAGTGTTTCCTGTTGCGTGAACACTCGCTGCTCAAGATAATCCACCAGTGATTCTCGGGGCGCTCTTTGCATAAAGTAGCTCGCCAGTAGCGCCATGCCCCATGCGCCACCTTCGCCCGCCGATTGCATCACGCTCACCGGCACGCCAAAGGCCGCGGCCATCAGCTGCTGTGGCCCGGGCGACTTAAACAGTCCGCCGTGCCCGGTGATGCGCGCAAGCTGCACGCCTTGTTGCGCCAGTTTTTCCAGCCCAACCGAAAGCCCCGCCATGGTGGAAAACAGCATGGCACGCATTAGGTTTGGCAATGTGAAATTTGCGCCCTGTGTGCGAGATAATCGTGGTGAGCAGTCAGTTACACCCAGCATGGGTTCAGCCGCCACAAAGTTATGGTTCAGCACACCGCCGCAGTTGGGCTCGCCCTGCAACGCAGCAGCATAAAGCCGCGCATACAAAGCAGATTTGTCCTCGCCGGTTAGCTGTGTAAACACGTTCATCCAAGCGTCGATGTCGCTTGTGCCGTTGTTGCAATGCACCATGGCCACTGGTTTGCCTGCAGGTGTGGCTACAATATCAATGCCCGAAATAGGCGGTATTAGCTGATTCAATACCACCATCGCAAACATCGATGTGCCCGCCGACACATTGCCGCTGCATGGTGTAACCGCGTTGGTGGCCACCATGCCGGTGGCTGCATCGCCCTCCGGTGGGCACAGCGCAATGCCTGCTGGTAGGCCAAGCCGCGCTGCACCGCTTTTGCTCAACACCCCCGCAGGCTGTCCGGCTTGCAGCACGCGCGGCAGCAGCTGGCGCAAATCATGTTTTACATAGCCTTGTGCATTGACCGTCGCCAGCATGCCAGCATGATAGTCATCGCCCGCTGCATTGAGCGGAAATACGCCGCTTGCTTCGCCCGCGCCCAGCACCTTTTCGCCAGTGAGCTGCCAGTGCACATAGCCCGCAAGCGTGGTGATGAAATCCACCTGCGGCAGGTGTGGTTCTTCATTCAGGGCCGCCTGCACCAGATGTGAAATGCTCCAGCGGCGCGGCATGGCAAAGCCCAGCAAATCGCTTAGCTGCTGCGCGGCAGGGCTGGCGTTGGTGTTGCGCCAGGTGCGAAATGGCACTAGCTGCTGCCCGGCTGCATCAAATGGCAAGTAACCATGCATCATGCCCGAAACGCCCATGGCAGCAATGTCCTTAAGCGGGATTTTCAACCCGGCCACGCAGGCTCGCATGCCTGCCCAGGCTTCGTCCAGATCATAGCTCCACAGGCCCTCAACCAGTTTATTTTCCCATTCATAAGACGCGCTGTCTAATACGTTGTGCTGTGCATCAATCACCACCGCTTTAATGCGCGTGGAACCCAGCTCAATGCCCAAAAACATATTTCATCCTCCATCATCACAACCCCCAGCACAACGCTGAGGGTTGCCTCTTATTTCACCAATCACTATTCACTAACCGGCGGGCCAACTTTCGTTCCAGTTAAAATTGTGGAAGTCAAACACCGCATCCATGCGAATGGGATGGTCGGTGGTGTCGATGCGTGCGATGGTGCCGTGGAAGTTGATGGTGAGGCGGCCAACTTTGTAAATCTGCACTGCCTCGAGGGTAACGGGGTCGTAAATCGCGCGAATGGTTGAGCCGCTGTACTCCATCCATGAAGTTGGGCGCAAGTTCACGCCCAACAGCCGAAATGCATTGCGCACCACTGCGTTATCAATCATTGCCAACACTTCGGCAATTTCCACAACCTCCATGAAGGCTGCAATAGCGTTGGGCGCCACGGTTGCGCCTTCGTCAATGGCGCGAGGGTTGCGGGCATCTGCGATGGTGAAGTCAATCTGGCGCAGGCCATCGGGGCGGTCTTGCACACGCAGCGGGCCGCGCACATGGTTGAGCGTGCCTAGGCTGCCCGCGTTATTGCGTGATACACCAATCCAGCGCGCATTGGAACCCATGCCACCACCCTGGAACCTGCCACCGGCGTCGGTTCGGGTGTGCCTGCGGACGTCCGGGTTGGCGCGGGCTTGGCGCTCTGGTGTCAGCATGCGGCTGTCTTGTCCCACTAGATTCTCCACGATAGGAGGGAACAGGTTGTTGCCACCACCCTGAAAGAAGCTGTCATCCAACATGGCCAGCATGTCTGCGGGAATTTGGTTGCGGTTGGTGATGCGCTGGAAGTTGACAGATGTATAGGTCGGCTGGCGATCTTTAATCAGCTGCATCACCGCGGCATATTCCGCCAAAATGGCCGCGTTGCGCACGGGCAGCGGCGGGCGATCGTTGTCGTTGTCGTTTTCCACATCGCCGTCGGCGGGCAGCACGTCTTCGCCCGGCGCGGTGGTTTCTTCATCGCCATTTGGTTCGGTGTAGTTCTCATATGGTTCAGTGTATTCTTCGGTATAGGCTTCGGTGGTGACGTCGTCGTTGCCGTTGCCATAGGCCGCGGTGCCGCAAGCTGTGAAGACCATCACCGTGGCCATCAGCAGCGCAAGCAAGGCAAGGGGTAGTTTTTTCATGCAAATCTCCTCCCTAAGTGTCGTCGTGTTGCTCGAATTGTTCTTCAATTTCGCGGGCGTATGCTTGTTGTGCAGCAAGGGCAGCGGCTCGGCGTTCGCCCAGCTCGGCGTACATCACTTCGCGCTCTTTCTTGCCAATGTTGTAGAAAAACTGCGGAATGGTAGCCAGCAACGCAAAGGACTGCGGAATGAGCGTGGTCATTAGCCAAATGCCGTCGGCGGTGGCGGGGGGTTGGTCGCCAAAGGCCTCGCCGGTGCGGAAACCAAACTGGTGCATGATAAAATCGGTGACTGCGCGACCAACAATGCTCATTACTTTGCGTGGCACGCCGCGTAACATGCCCACCATGGCCTCGCTGCGGAAGCCATTCTTCCACTCGCCGTAGTCGATGACTTCGTTGCGAATTTCGTCGGGAATGACCACCGAAGCGCCCCACATAGACTGGCGCGCCAGATCGTAAAGCATATACACGCCAATCATCGGGCCAATGCGGGCATACATGCGTGTGTAGGTATATTGCCCGCCCGGCGATTGCCTAGGCGGTGCCGGCAACATGCCAAAGAAGTATATAGCAATCAAAATTGGTCGGCCGATGCTGCGCGACACCACCCACAGCACCTTGGTGCTCATGACCTTGCGCAGCTTGCCAATGTAGGAATAACTAATGGGGTTGAGAATGGCGCCCGGCGCACCAAAAATCGTGCCAAAATTACGGAAGTTCAAAATTGCGCTGGTGTATGTGCCCATTTGATCGTCCACGCGCACACCTTCCAGCATTTCATGCAGCACAATCATCAGCAGCGGCCGGTTGCCTTTTAACGCACTGAGCGACTCGCGGAATGTTGGTGGTTTTTCTTTCTTTTGAATGTTTGCCACGCCAATCACGCGTTCTTTTGATACCGCAGCAAAGTAGATGCCCAGCAATCCGCTCAGCAGCACTGTGCCAATGCCGAAACCTGCAAACATGCGGCGCATGGCCACTTCTCGCGCCATGCGTTGGGCGGCGGTGTAGGCTGGTCTGTTTGAAACCACGTCAGCAATAATATCACGCAGCAGGTTAATGGGGCCGCTGCCGGTGGAGAAAAACCGCGCCTTCACAATCAGCGAAAGTCGCTCCTCGGGGTCTGCGGTGATGTTTGCAATCATGCCTACTGTGGCAATATTCCACAATGTGTCGGCTAAGTCGTTCATGATGCGCAGCACAATCCAAAAAATCAACTTGGTCAGCAGTGCGCCTTGTGGGTCATAGACTTCCCAGAAAAACACTGGCAGCAACGCCATGGCCACTGACATCACTGGCGCATAGACCGAAAACAGCAGCAACAGTGGTCGAAACTTGCCCCAGCGCGTGCGAATTTTTTCCACTAGGGTGGCCAGAAAAATGTCGCTGAAAATGTCACCAACGGCTACAATAATGCCGCCTTGTGCTTGCCGCGCCCGGTTGATGTTCAAAATGCGGTCCAGCCATTCTTGGTGGCTGCCAATGCGAAACGGCATGCCGTTGGCTGACTCAAACGCCACCAGACCGATGGTTTCCTTCAAGCTTACGGTACGGCGAAACTTGGATGGCCCGGATTGCTGTTCATCTGTGGTTTGCACGTTTTTTTCGTCCAACGTATTCACGAATGTCCCCCCTCTTTTTATTGCGTGATGGGTGTGCATCTTCCATTGTAACATATCTGACGAAAATTGCAAGCTTTTTTTATATTTTTGTGCAAATTAGCCATCTGCCAAATTTTCAATATTTCGTCCCAGCAACTTTTGCCCCCGCCATGCGTAGGCGCGGTTTTCAATCGGCGTGTGGTGCGTTAGCTGGGCAACGGCGCCCTGCAAGAACTCCGGCAGTGGGTCAATCGTTGCCTTGCGGTTGTGCGGGCAAACCTGCTGGCAGATATCACAGCCCCAAGCGCTGTGCATGGCACGAAGCTGCGCAGCGGCTTGTTCGCTGGGTTGTTCTTTGCGCTGCGAAATGTAGGACAAGCACTGTGTGCGGTCAAATTGCGCATGCCCCAGCGCGCCAGCCGGGCAGGCTTTTATGCACAGCCCGCAATCGCCGCAACTAAGTATTGCGCATTGCGTATTACGCATTGGCGGCAGCGTAGCTGATGTTGCGATTTCACCCAGCACAACCCAGCTGCCGTATTTCTCGGTGATCAGCAGATTGTGACGCCCGCGCACACCCAAGCCCGCGTGCTCTGCCAATGCAGCTTCCGGCAGCGGAGAATGGTCGCAGTAGTGCACAAATTCATCGTTGGGGTAGTGCTCGCGCAGTAAAGCACAGGCTTGTTCCAACCGCGCAGCAACCACTTGATGGTAATCTCGCACCACGGCGTAGCGCGCGATGTTGCGGCCGGCATAGTGTTCATCGGGCAGGAAATAGGAGAAGGCTGCGACAAGAACACTGCGCGGATTCTCGGGTAGCGTTTTGCGCGTGGGCAACAGCGCAACGCCGTGGGGAAATGCACAGACCGCCCACAGTGGCAAAATCTCGCTAAGTTCTTCTAGCATGTCATTCACCTCCGCAAAGCGGTCTAAAGTTTTTTGTTTTTTTAGCCCACCAGCGACAGCGCAAGTGCAATCATCGTTGGCATGGTGATAATTGAAATTAGGCTGATGAGTGAAACCACCTGCGCGGCATAGCCCGCGTCGCGCTCGTGCAGGGCAGCGAACACCACCGTGTTGTTGGCGCTGGGCGCCGCAGCGGGAATCATCAGCGCGTGCAGCAAGGTGCGGTCGGCCCGCAGGGCAAGCAACGCGGTGAGCACAATGGACGGCGTGATGAACAGTTTAATCAGCCCCGTGAGCAGCACTTTTTTGTTGCGCAGCAGGCTGTTGAAGTTTGTGCGCGACAGAAACGTGCCGAACATCAGCATGGCAAGGGGAGTGTTCATGCTGGCAATGGTGTCGATTGGCCAGGTGAAAATTTCAAACGCGCCGGCGGGTACCAGTGCAGGCACACGCAACAAAAACAGCGGAAAGCCAATCGCTACCGCGATGGTTGCGGGGTTGAGGAAGAGTTTTTTTACCTCAAACTTTGTCACTCGGTTTCGGCCGCTTGCCGGGTTGCGCACGGCGCCGCCGCTCATCACAAACATGCCGTGCGTGAAGGCGAACATCGAAAAGGTGAGCACCACGATGGACACATAAAACACGCCGATATCGCCCACCATGGCCTGCGCAAGCGGCAAGCCCATGTAGCCGTTGTTGCCGTAGATGCTGCCGTAGTGCAGCACTGGGTCGGTGTCGGGGTGTTTGCGGCCACGAAAGGCATGCCAAGTGAGTGCCATGCCTGTGCCGTGCAGCAACAGCCCGCCCAGCAGTGCTATACCAAGATTACGCAAAATCTCGGGGCTATATTCCATGACCAAAAACGAGCGGATGATAATGCACGGAGCCACAACGAACATGAGCAGCTGTGCGCAGCGTTTGGCAGCTTTTTCGGGGAACCAATTGAGGCGCTCGGCAACCACGCCAACGGCCACAATCAGATATAGCATCATCAATTGCCGCAGCACAATGAGCGCATTTTGCAGGAAATAGGACATGATGTTAGACTTCCTCGAGGCTTACTTGCTCTTCGGCTGGCGTTGCATCTGCTGAATCGGATTCGGGTGGATTTGCATCCGTCCCTACAGCAGCTTCTTCTTGTACAGGTTGTGTTTCAGCGGATGCTTCTTCTGCGACATCTGCTTCGGGCGCAGTTTCTTCGGCCAGCACAGGTGTTTCTTCTGCCTCTTCCGGCTTGGCGCAAATGCGGGTGATCATAAACACGCCAATGAACGCGGCCATGCCAAGGTCGGCGAGGTTAAGCATGCTGTCTTGCGAGGGATGGATGTTGGTGAAAAACGGGAAGGCAACCAGACGTGGCAAAAATGCCAGCAGCAAAAACGCTGCCGCGGGCAAGCCCACTGCCACTAGCCGCCACATTTTTTTCTCGGCATTCACGCCGCTGATGACCTGTGCCGCCGCCATAAAGAATAGCAGCAACAATACCATGGACATGATGTTCAAGAATAAATCTGACACGCGCAAGTAGGAAATCGTGCGCGAAAAATGACCAAGCAGGCGAGCGATACCCCACAGCAAAGGCATGAGCGTGAGCACGCGGTTGAGATAAATATTGCTGAGGGGGAACAGGTTCACGAGGCCCAGATTGACGAAAAACACCACAACACCTAACCCAAAGATGCCCTCCATGAGGCCGGCGAGCATGCCTGCGTCGAAGCTACCACCGGCAGCGCGCGCGGCAAACACTTGCAGCAACGCCAGCACCGCGCTGATGATCATGCACAATGCGGCCACTAGGCAAACATAACCTTCGGCTTTGCGCGTTTGACGGGTGAGGTCAAGCACAACGGCTTTGTTTGTGAGCAGCGCGACTGCCAAGGAGGCCACCACCGGCAGCGCCAAGAAAACATACAGCACGATAATGCTGGGGTGGCTTGCGTTAAACCAAAAGCCGGTGAAGTCCTCCACCAAAAACAGCTGTTGCCAAATGCGCAAGGGCAGGGCAACGGCCAAGCCCGCACCAGCGGCAATCAGCAGCCACAGGCGAGGGTTTTGGGCAAGGCGATTTTTTATGTTTTGCATGTTATCATCTCACTTTTGCATATAATAGAACTCACAATACATTATACCTGTTTTGACGGGAAAAGTCAAGTGCAAATATTGAAGAGGATTGATGGATGCGACAACATTTATTTTTTGGTTTACTTGTTTTGTGCCTGTTGCTGTTGGTGCCGCTGCTGAGTTTAGCTTGGCGTGTGCCTAGTGATGTTCAGCCGCCGCAACCGCAGCAGCAAACTACCCAAGCGCAACCGGCACAGCAAGAAAGCTCACGCACAGTGCAGGTGCTGCGCCAAGCCACTGGTGAAGTGGAAATCATCAGCCTTGAAGAATATCTGATTGGCGTGGTGGCGGCCGAAATGCCCGCGCTGTTTCACGAGCAGGCGCTGATGGCACAAGCCGTGGCGGCCTACACTTTCATGCGCTACCGCCTTGAGGTAGGCGGTGCAAACACCATCAGCGATGCGTGGGAAAACGATCAGGGCTATCTTTGCCCCGAGCAACGCCGCGAACGCTGGGGCGCAAGCTTTGCGCAGCATGAGGAAACCATTACCCGTGCAGTGCGTGAGGTTTATGGTTACTCGTTGCAATTTAACGGGCTGCCTATTTTTGCGGCCTACCATGCCATGAGTGCTGGGCAAACCGAAAACGCCGGGGACTACTGGGGCCGCGACCTGCCGTTTTTGCGCAGTGTGGAAAGCCCGGGTTGCCGTCTCGCGCCCAACTTTGAAGTGACCACATCCTTCACACTCACAGAGATTCGTCAGGCGCTGGGCAAACTGCCGGGAGTGAGTCTGACTGGTGAACCAGTAACGTGGTTCGGCACACCAGTGCTCACGCATGCGGGCACGGTGGCGCAAATTCCCGTGGGCGACGCGATGCTCACCGGTCGGCAGTTGCGGCAGGCCCTTGCGCAGCGCAGCGCGAACTTCACTATGGAATTCACTGACGGCGAGTTTCACATCACCACGCGAGGTTTTGGTCACGGCGTGGGCATGAGCCAAACCGGCGCGGACTACATGGCGCAGCAAGGCAGCACATGGCGTGAGATTTTGGCACACTACTACCAAGGGACGGACCTAGTGAGTGCTAGCGGGACTTGACAACAGCCCTCCACATCCTGTATAATAGATTCCTATGCTACATAACATGGGGGTCTTTTATGTTGGTGAAAACTTATCGCGGCACGGCAAGCGAACGCTGTGTGGTTGCGCTGGAAAATCAACGGTTCATTCTGCAACAACCAGCCGAGCTAGTGCTGGCGTTTTTGCACGATGACTACAGTGCGCTGTGCGATTGCAACGGCAACCCGCCCACCGCCGAACAAGCCGAGTACTATCGCGAGCAATTTGCGCGCCACAGTGCTGCGCCGCTGCTGCGTGACATGATTAATCACGTGCTGGTGTGCGAACAGGAGCGCGGGTTTGATCCCGTGGCGCGGCTGGCGGCTTACGCCTTTGCGCACGACATGTTTGACCTAAGCCGTGTGGCTAGCTTTAGCCAGCGCGTGACGCTAGAAACCAGCGTGGACAGCCAAAACCGCGATATGCTTGAGCGTTGGCACCAGCTGCTGCAAGAGGGCAAGGGCGAGGCAATCACCACGCGGGGGGAGCTGTTTGATGCACTGCTGGCGGATGCGCAGGCGGCAGGTAGCCCGTTTTCGTTAACCCTTGCAGCGGAGTTTTCGTCGCCGTCGCAGCTGTTGAAATCCTTTGTGGTGGAGATGGTGCACACGCGTGTGTTGCTGCATCGCTGCGCCTGCGGGCTGTATGCATTGGCGGGCGAGGCGTTGCCTTGCAGCTGCGATTAAAAATTTCGCAAAATGGTGAGGAAAATTTTACATTTGCGCGACAAAGTTCTGTACCCATAACATATGAAGGAGAAAATTCCATGAAAAAGATACTTAGCGTTGTTCTTTCCGCCGCGTTGTTGCTCACCGTGTTGGGCATTGGTGCAAGTGCTGTTGTTGACCACAGCTTGCAGTTTCAGCTGCCGGTGGTGACACACATTGAAGCCGAATGGAACGGGGAAATTGAACTTAGGACTATTTGGCTTGGTTCAACTTTCCTTACGCCCGCTTTTAATCCCAACAATGTTGCCGTGACTGCACACTTTGATGATGGCACATACGAAGTGCTAACCGAATGGGATGGTTTTTTTGGCGGCGGTAGCCGCTGGGTGGAATGGCGCATTTCTGCTTGGCTGAACCCCGAAACTAACTTGGTTACTATAAGTTATTTCGACTCGCGCTTGTGGGACGAATGGGTTGATGAGGCCGAGTGTTGCTGCGAGGTAGACTGGGATGGCTTTCAAGCTAGCCTGCCGCAAGATACATTTGAATTCCCCGAAAACTTTGTTGAAGTGTTCATGCAAGAGCATGCGCCCTTTGCTGCGCTTGAGCTGAACGAAGACGCCGAAACGTTCATCAACACGCGTGTGTTCGCTTTCACTGCGCCCGAAACGCGTGTGTATCGCTTTGGCTTTAACCAAGGCTGGGGACGCATCATCATCATGGATGCACAACATAATTTCGTTGCAGGCGGCAGTAGCTCTACACAAGTTGAGCTGCAAGCAGGCGCGACCTATTACATCATTGCTACACAAACCGAGCATTGGGGCGATGATGGACGCATATTTGTGACCACCGAGCTGCAACAGCAATGGATACCCACCCTGTATCGTCGCTGGCGCAACTGGGCGAACAATGTAATGTGGAACTTAGACGGCTCTGTGTTTGGCCGCATTGTGCTGGTGTTGCTGACTCCGTTTTACTGGGCGATAACCGGGGTGGTTTCTGTCCTTTCGTGGATTATTCACGGTCGCTGGTGGTAACCACCTGCGGTGGGGCTCCCTCGCGCACTTATTTTTGTGTGCAAGCGACTTTGCGGCACGCGAAAATAAATTAAGAACCCCTGTCTTCACGACGGGGGTTGTTTGTTTTGGTCTATATCTTCCAGATGTCGCGGGCATAGTCAGAAACTGCGCGGTCTGCGGCGAAGATGCCGGATGAGGCGATGTTGCGCAGTGCCATGCGGTTCCAGTGGGTGGGGTCGCGGTAGGCGGCGGAGGCTGCGGCTTGAGCAGTGCGGTAGTCTGCGAAGTCCGCCAGCACGAGGTAGGGATCCCAGTGAATGGTGCTCCACAGTTCGCGGAACTCACGACCGGCCACGCCGCCGTTGATGAAATCAAACACGCGGCGGATTTCGACGTTGTTGTTGTGGAAATCCATGGGCGTGTAATCATGACGCAGGTGTTCAACTTCATCGGTGCGCAGGCCAAAGATAAAGATGTTGTCGTCGCCCACGGCTTGATGGATTTCTACGTTTGCGCCGTCAAGGGTGCCTAGAGTGAGTGCGCCATTCATCATCAGTTTCATGTTGCCGGTGCCGCTGGCTTCGGTGCCAGCCAAAGAGATTTGCTGGCTGACTTCTGCGGCGGGGATGAGTGCCTCGGCCATGGATACGCAGTAGTTCTCGAGAAAATGCACTTGCAGGCGGCCAGCAACATCGGGGTCGTTGTTGATGAGGTCACCCAGCGCGATGATGAAGCGGATAATCTGCTTGGCCATGAAGTAGCCACTGGCGGCCTTGGCGGCAAAGAGATAGGTGCGCGGCACGAACTCACGCGCGGGGTTTTCTTTGATGGCCAGATACTCCGCTAGGATGTGGAAGGCGTTGAGGTGCTGGCGTTTGTACTCGTGCAGGCGCTTGATTTGCACGTCGAAGATGGTGTTGGGGTTCAGCGTAATGCCTTGTTGCTTGGCGATGAGCTGGGCAAAATCTTGCTTGTTGGCGTGCTTGATTTGCGCTAGGGCTTGCAGCACTTGTGCGTCATTGGCGTAGTCGTGCAGTTTTGACAGCTCGTGGCCGTGGCGCACAAAGCCGTCACCAATGAGTTCTTTGAGCAAGTTGGTGAGGCGTGGATTGGCCTGACATAGCCATCTGCGATGTGCGATTCCATTCGTAACATTGCCAAATTTGTGCGGGAACACACTGGCAAAGTCGCTGAACAGCTCTTGGCGAATGAGTTCGCTGTGCAGGGCAGACACGCCATTGACGTAATAACACGCCGCGCAGCACAGATTGGCCATGTTCACGCTGCCGTGGTTGATGATGGCGGTGCGGTCCACTTTGGCGCCGTCGTGGGTCAGTTCCCACATTTGGGTGCGAAAACGGTTATTGATTTCCACGATGATTTGATACACACGCGGCAGCAAGCGACGCACGAGATCCTCGCTCCATTGCTCCAGCGCTTCGGGCATGACGGTGTGATTGGTGTAGGCAAAGGTGCGGGTAACGATGTCCCAAGCGGCGTCCCAGCTGTAGCCGCAGTCATCCAGCAGCAGGCGCATCAACTCAGGAATGGCCATGGTGGGGTGGGTGTCGTTGATGTGAATGGCAGCGTGCTCGGGCAGGGTATCCATGGTGCCATGCTCACGCAGGTGGCGGTGCACGATTTCCTGCATGCTGGCGCTAACGAGGAAATATTGCTGGCGAAGGCGCAGCGCCTTGCCTTCGGGGTGGTTGTCGGCAGGATAGAGGCCCTTAGAAATCATTTCGGCCATGGCGTTTTCTTCCACGCTTGCCATGTAGTCACCGCTGATGAAACGTTCCATGTCAAAGCCTTGTTTTTTCGCACTCCACAGGCGCAGGCGACTGATGCCTTTGCCGTCGTGCCCGGCCACCATCATGTCAAAGGGCACAGCGGTGACGGTTTGCGCACCCACAGTTTTCACGTGGTGGTGTCCCTCGTGCCACATTTCCTCCACGTGCCCTTCAAAGCTCACCGTGCGAGCTTGTTCGTCGTGTTCCACCAGCCACACCTTGCCGCCGGGCAACCAGATGTCGGGCAGTTCGGCTTGCCAGCCGTCCACGATTTTTTGCGCGAAGATGCCGAATTCATATAGAATACTGTAACCCGTGGCGGGGATTTCAAGCGTGGCCAGTGCGTCGAGATAGCAAGCTGCTAGGCGGCCAAGGCCGCCATTGCCGAGGCCTGCATCTGGCTCGCAGGCATAGAGATTTTCCAGCTGCACACCCATGTCGGCTAGGGTATCTTTGGCCAGTTCCGTTAGCCCCAAGCTATATAGAGTGTTCTTGAGCGAACGCCCCATGAGAAATTCCATGCTGAGGTAATACACACGCTTTTTGCCGCGCGTGGCCTCGCTGAATTC
>Ga0131853_10000698_pt1 | contig 60718 bp, 43 predicted proteins | sample TergutLab28metaG_FD_92764 | JGI IMG/M metagenome (GOLD analysis project Ga0131853, IMG submission 92764) | Labiotermes labralis P1 segment gut microbial communities from Petit-Saut dam, French Guiana - Lab288 P1 (version 2) (version 2) | ecosystem: Host-associated > Arthropoda: Insects >...
TATGGCCGGGGCGGCGGAATTATTACCAATAACCAAAAGCTTTTTGACCAGATGAAAGAGTTAGTCCCTTTATACGAAGGATTTATGACTTACGGCGGAATGTCGGTGCGGGAAATGGAAGCTTTGACAATTGGCCTTGATGAAACGATGGATGAAGACATGATTAACCAAGGCCCGCAGTTTATTGCTTTTATGGCTGAAGAACTGCTTAAGCGCAATATTCCGATTATTACCCCGCCCGGCGGCCTTGGCTGTCACTTAAATGCGATGAAATTCCTTGACCATATCCCGCGCGAAGAATACCGGGCCGGTGCCTTGGCCGCTTCACTTTATCTAGCCAGTGGTGTCCGTGGTATGGAACGCGGTACCGTTTCTGAAGACCGTAACCCTGACGGGACAGACCACCTTGCCAATATGGAGCTTCTGCGGCTTGCTTTGCCGCGCCGGGTTTTCACTATGTCACAGGTTAAATATACAGTGGACCGGATCGCCTGGCTTTATGACAACCGGCACTTGATTGGCGGCCTTAAATTTGTTGAAGAACCAAAAGTGCTCCGCTTTTTCCTTGGGCGCCTTGATGCAATAGGGGATTGGCCGGTCAAACTAATGGAAAAATTCCGGGCTGATTTTGGTGATAGCTTATAGAGCAAGATAGTGCTAAAACTAAGCAATATCGGATAACTGAATATCCTTAATTTGCCTGCAATTACTTTACATTATGCAAAAAAGATGTTATAATCTTCATGGTAAGATATAACAATTCTTTTGGATGAAAATATGGATTGTGAAAAAAATCACGAAGTATTATTACATAATTTTACCCTTGAATGTGCCAATGCAGTCAGATGGGAATACTGTTGCAAAACGAATACCATTTGGTTTAGCGATGAGTTTTATCAAATGACCGGTTTGGACGGGCAGAGATGGCGCTCAATTGTCAATCCTTATCTTAATGAAATTAAAGAGCAGGTAGTTGAGATTCTTGATGGAAGCCGGATTTTACTTTCGCTTATTGTAAATATTCAAGGTGCTGATGGAAAAGAGCATTGGTTTAATATCCGGGGCAAGTTTTTTGATGATGATAAGGCGATCTTATTCGGCGTATTAATTAATATCAACGAGCAGAAGAAGATAGAAAAGCGGCTTTGGGAATTGGCATATCGTGACGAAATGACCAATCTTTATCAATTAAATTATATAAAAGATCTTATTGCCGGCCGGATAGATGGTGTTAAATTAATCTATCCGGCTTTTATGACTCTTGATATTTGCGACTTTAGTGCCGTGAACGAAGCGTTTGGCCATGACCGTGGTAATCAGGTACTTGCCAAAGTATCAAAGCGGTTGCTTAAGTTATTTAAAGATGAGATTATTGTCCGCGTTAGCGGTGATGAGTTTTTAATTATTTTTAACCAGGTCAGAAAAGACAGTCAAATTATGAAAGCTGCCAAGGCTATCCTTTTCGATTTCAAGAAGCCGGTTAGTGAAGGTGAACATGATTTTTATCTAAGTTTCAAAATCGGAATCACTGTTCCCGGCGAAAAAGAAATTGATAATGCCCGGTTTAGTGTTCACTTACAGGATGCGGAAATTGCCCTTCAGCGGGCGAAAGATGACGAGCGTAATGATATCTGTATTATTAATAATGATATCCGGAAAAACTTTGATGAAATGAATAGCTTGGCTTACAAACTTCGCAAAGCGGTTGAAGGAAATGATTTTGTCGTTTACTTTCAGCCCATTATTTCAACCAAAACGAAAAAGCTGATTGGTTGCGAGGCCTTAGTCAGATGGGTACAGCCGGACGGAAGCCTTATCAGCCCCTTGCGTTTTATTCCGGTTGCCGAAGAGCTAGGGTTAATAATCGACATCGGTGAATTTGTAATGGAAGAGTCAATGCGGGAGTTAAGCAAGTGGCTCAAATATGACCCTGATTTTTATGTTTCAATAAATGTTTCTTACCTTCAGTTTATTTCTGAAGGTTTTGTCAAGCGGTTAAAAGAACTGGTGAATTTTTATCAGGTACCCTATTCAGCAATTGATATTGAATTAACCGAAAGTATTTTTATAACTGATATGGAACATATGACGAAGTGTTTGAAAGAATTGCGGGATTTGGGAATTAAGGTTTCATTAGACGATTTTGGGACCGGATATTCATCACTTAGTTATTTAAAAAGGATTCCGCTTGATAATCTAAAAATTGACCGTGAATTTTTGCTGGATGTAGCCGAGAATGCTTCTTCAGCGGCGATTCTTCGGACTATTATATCTTTAGCCCGCGATTTGAACCTTTCGATAACTGCTGAAGGTGTTGAAACCATTGAGCAATTATCATTGCTGGAAGAATATGGCTGTGATTTGCTGCAAGGTTTTTATTTTTCAAAGCCGGTCTTACCGGGGCAGATTGATTCGTTTCTTGCGGAAAAAGGAGAAAAGGTACTGATTGCATGATAAAAAATATTGTTTTTGATATTGGTAATGTATTAGCCGGATTTAACTGGCAGGAATTTTATTCCCGTTTTGGCTTTTCTGATGAAATCCAGGAGCGGTTGGCTGATTGTACAGTTCGCGGCCCGCTATGGGCGGAGATGGATCATGGCGTAATGGGGCACCAGGAGATTCTTGCGGCTTTTAAGCAGTATGACCCTAGCCTTATCAAAGAGATTGATATTGTCTTTCAAGATTTAAAGGGAATGATTAAGCGTTATGATTATACTATTCCCTGGATTAATGAATTAAAAGAACAAGGCTACAAAGTCTATATCATTTCAAATATATTCGCCAAGATGATTCATGATTGTGCAGAAGAGTTAAACTTCATTTCTTTAGTTGACGGGGCGGTCCTGTCATATCAGGAAAAAGTTATTAAACCGGATTCAAAGATATACCGCCTGTTTCTTGAACGTTATGACCTTAATGCAAATGAGTGCATCTTTATTGATGATTTGGAAAGAAATATCAATGCCGCCCGTAATATCGGCATTCCCGGTATCGTTTTTGAATCTTATCAGCAGGCATATGCCGACCTAAAGCGAATGACAATGGTCGAATCAAATCGGGTATGAGTAGTCTCATCCGCTGTACGAGCTGCGTTTTTTTCAGGATTTATATAAAACAAGCAGGCATTAAGCCTGCTTGTTTTATATAGTAGTGAAAGGGTTTCCTATTTTATTTATAACTGAAATTTGCCAACCGATTCTGATAATTCGTGAGCTATATTTGATGTTTCTTTCATATTGCCAACGATTGTCTGGGCATTCATAGAAATATCGGTTGTTTGTTCGGCAACAACACTGGTCGTCCGCGCGCCTTCCTGTGCGGCGGAGGATACTTCATTAATTGCCCGCATTAATACTTGGACAGAGGCAAGTAACTCTTCGGAAGTAGCACTTAAGTCACTGGTCATATCACTAATATAAATAGCATCATTGGTATAAGAATCAGCGGCTGTTAACATGTCGTTATAATCTTTCATAACATCTTGAGAAACAAAGTTAAGGAGATTAGAAGAACTTGTTGCAAGCGCATTAACTGCTGACATAACAACTTTGGTGATTGCCTGAATTTGGGTAACAGTATTCTTTGAGTTGTCGGCAAGGGCGCTGATTTCATTAGCAACAACCGCGAAACCACGGCCTGCTTCACCGGCTCTTGCTGCTTCTATTGAAGCATTAAGGGCAAGCAATGTTGTTTGGCTGGTAATACCAAGAATAGCATCAGCCAAAGCATTAATTTCGTCAACGGCTTTAGAATCTTCAAGAGCCTGCTCAAGTGATTTCTTAATGTCGCTAAAAATTTGGTTTGATTTGTCAATTGAGGAATTGACATTCCGGCCAAGTTCAGCAGCGCGGGTATGAATATCGCCGGATTTGGTCGCCCCGTCTTCAGCTTTTTCAGCAACGGTTTCAACGGCACGTTCAATTTCAGCAGCGGTAGCATTCATTTCTTCAGCGCTGGCACCGGTTTCTTCCATTCCGGCACTAAGTTCTTCGGTGGCGGCGGAGGTATCGGTAATCCGGTCATTAAGTTCATTTAAGGTGTTATTAGTGCTGTTAACTGAATTATCTAAAACATTAGCCGCATGTTTAATTTCACCGACAGTTTCCACGAGTTCTTCACGCATTTTATGGACATTGCGGGCAAGGGCACCAAATTCTTCCTTTTGCTTTCTAAAGTTTTCTTCTACCTCGACTGTTAAGTCGCCTTTGGCAATTCTATCGGTGACATGGCTGACTTTTTTCAGTGAACTGGAAATGATAGTTGAAATCAGGATGCCTAAACCAATTGCAACGATTACCATTGCAATGATAATGATGATGGTGGAAGTAGTTGCGCTGTCAAATGCATCTTCGGCTTCAATAAGTTTTTCTTCGGCAAGATATTTTTCATAGGCAAGCATCTTATCAAGCTGTACGCGTAAGTCAGCAAGAATGCCGACGTATTCTCCGTCATTTAATTCAGAAGCAGCAGCATAATCCCCGGCGGTAACTAAATTAAGGACATTAGTGCGCGAGGTCCGGAATTTGCCGAGAATATCTTGCAATACTGCAAAATCGGCGGTGAGGACCGGGTCATTATTAAGGATACTTTCATAAAAAGAAAGATTTTCATTGTTGATGTTAGAAAGATTGTTGATATTGTTAATGCTGTCTTGAACAAGATGTGCATACGTTGGGTTTAAGGCCCGGTTAGTATTAGAGGCAACTTGGTTAAGATTGGATTTGACTTCTTCCAATGCAATAGTCCCTTGCATATTAATATTGAAAATTTCCTGGCTGTAACTGTTAAGTTCACCCATACTTTGGATACTGATGAGACCAATTGCAACCATTGCAATAATCATAATAAAGAAAGAGCCTAATAACTTAACTGACATCTTAAGGTTTCTGATAAATTTCATAATAAATTCCTCCATTAATACACAAATATTAAGGTAATATATTTCCAAAACTTAAAATTATTATAGCCCAGCTAAGATTAATAGTCAAGTTAATATTTTCAGGCATTATTTAACAGATTATTTAAAATTGTTTAACAAAGATAAGAGGATGGACAAATAATTAAAATTATGTCATTATATTTATATGTAGTAATCGTGTCAATGTGTCGGCCTGCAGTGGTGCTTGGCAAGGATACTTAGTTTTTTTGTTGAGAGGATTTACATAATTGCGTATTTCCTGGCAAAAAAGGGAAATGAGGTTGGAAAATCATGAAAAAAGCAAAAAAAAGCCGGATTCTCGTTGTTGATGACGAAAATACGAATCTTGTGATGTTGAAGCATATTTTGAGTCCTGAATATCATGTTTATGCATCAACAAACGGAGAAGATGCAATTGAGGCGGCGGCCGAATTACTTCCTGATATTATTTTGCTTGATATTGTTATGCCTGGTTTGGACGGATATGATGTGATCTCCAAGCTTAAAATCATCGAAGGGACGAAAAATATTCCCGTGATATTCTTAACCGGAATGACAACTCCCGAAGATGAAATAAAAGGGTTGAACTATGGTGCGGTTGATTACATATTCAAACCTTTTTCCCGCGACCTGCTTTTGAAACGAATCGAAATTCATCTCTTATTGGAAGCGCAGAAACTATCATTGAAGCTCTATAGCAATGCTTTGGAAAAAACCGTTGCCGAAAAATCGCGGGCGATGGAGCAGGCGAAGCTGGCGAGCAAAGCAAAGAGTGATTTTCTTTCTACGATGTCTCATGAAATCAGAACCCCGATGAATGCGATTATCGGGCTTACGGCCATCGGGAAAAAAACACGGGATATTGATGAAATTCATTATTCCTTAAATAAGATTGATGATGCTTCATCCCACTTGCTGGGAATTATTAATGATATTCTTGATATGGCAAAAATTGAAGCCGACAAGCTTGAGCTTTCTCCGGTTGAGTTTATTTTTGACCGTTTGATTCAAAAAGTAACGCCCCTTGTTAATTTCCGGATTGATGAAAAACAGCAAATATTAGCGGTCAATATTGATCAAAATATACCGCGTTTTCTAATCGGCGACGATCAGCGCCTTGCCCAGGTAATTATGAATCTGATGGGTAACGCGGTGAAATTCACACCTGTGGGCGGGAAGATTTTATTTTCAGCTTCATTAATTAAGGAAGACGATAATGGCTGTGAATTAGAAATAGAAGTTTCCGACAATGGTATTGGTATCCCGCCGAAAAAACAAGAAAAGTTGTTCAATATGTTTGAACAGGCAGAAAGCGGGACCAGCCGTGAGTATGGCGGGACAGGGCTTGGGCTTGCTATTTCCAAACGGATTGTTGAACTGATGGGCGGCCGGATTTGGGTTGAATCTGAACCGGATAAAGGGTCACGGTTTATTTTTAGGATAAAGGCAAAACGCGGTGATACAAATCCCCGCTCATTACTTGCACCAGGTGTCAATTGGGAATCGGTCCGCATTCTTGTTGTTGATGATTTGTCTGAAACCCGTACTCAATTCAGTGAAATGTTCGGCCAGTTGAATATTAGCTGTGATTTAGCAAAAGACGGGCTTGAAGCTTGCCGCTTAATTGAAGAACGCGGCGAATATGATATATATTTTGTCGATTGGCAGATGCCCGGAATGAATGGAATTGAGCTGACAAAACATATTAAAAGTCTTAAAGGCCGGCCTTCGGTAGTGGTAATGATTACGTCAATGGACTGGGAACAGATTAAAGGTGATGCGATAAAGGCCGGTATTGATAAACATTTGCTTAAACCGTTATTTTCTTCATCAATTATTGATTACTTGAATGAGTATCTTGGTGCGGTACCCGGCCGGAATACTGATATTGAAAATGTAAGCGATTTATTTGAAGGAAAAAAAATGCTTCTTGCCGAGGACGTAGAAATTAATCGTGAAATACTGATTGCCTTGTTGAAAGATACCGGACTTGACATTGACTGTGCCGAAAATGGCGAAGAAGCCCTGAATAAAATCAAAGCGGCCCCTGACAAGTATGATATCATATTTATGGATGTGCAAATGCCGAAAATGGACGGGTATGAAGCAACACGCAATATTCGCGCCCTGCCTGACCCGCATATCACGAAATTGCCGGTGATTGCAATGACGGCAAACGTTTTTAAGAGCGATATAGACGAATGTATAAGCGCCGGAATGGATGACCACCTTGGAAAACCGCTGGATATCGGGCGGGTGATGGAAGTACTTAGGTCTTATTTGAAAAAGTGACATATTAAGGACGGAATATCCCCACATTCGGTGCCCCATACAACGAGGTCCGGTAAGTTGTCACTTCATCACCGAACTCTTGGAAATATACATATCGTGAAGTCATGTTGATATTATTATGGTTGCCTTCGCGGATTATTTCCTGATTGCGCCCGTCAAGATCCATTCTAATCAAAGCCGGTTCGCTGCGGGAATTTTTCTGATAAAAGATAACCCCGTTCCCGATGTTGTAAAGGTCAACCCGGTCGTTAGTAAGGATTTCGATAGTATTATCAAAAACCGAATAACGGCACAACCGGTAATTATTATCAAGATCCATGAAATAAATATAACCACCCTCATATATTGCTTTATAAGTATTAGCTTCAAATATAACCTGGGAAAATCCGGACTGGACATCAAGGGCGTAGACGAAATGGTCAGTTTCAGTACGGGAATAATAAATAAGGCCGTTCACGAATGATGAAGGGTTGATGATTTCGCCGCTTACCTGCCGGTCGCCTTCCCCGTCTGTGCCAATCCGAAAAAGCTGATTCTGGCGGCGGTTATCTCTTGGGTCAAAATTCTGATAAAAAATTTCATTGCCGCAAAGAGTTGCAGTCACAACTGAATTAGCTTTTAAAGTTTTGATATCCCGCCCGTTTATCCGGCTGCGGTATAAGCCGGGCTGGGCCCGGAAAAGGCCAAAACCTTCACCGGTAAAGCGGCTCGTACCCTGGCAAAAATAGATATAATCACCGCCGACATTAATCGAAGAGACATTTAATTCGTTTAATCGTTTTACTTCCGTTTCATCAACGTTCATAACATAGAGATTTCCATTATCATAACTATTAGAAAAATAAACCTTACCACCCGCTTCACAAAAAAGTCCGCCATTGTGCAAATTGCCGGCTGTATTTCCGGCAAGATAAGCCGGGTTTGGCACCATCGTTTCCGGAAGAAGGCTGTATATAAGCCCGCCAATCAGCGCGGCGGTTATGATAATTGCGATTGAGGAATAAATTATTTTTTTCTTCATGATACCATTATATATGAAATCTTTATCCACTTGCAAGCGTGAGTTTTATGGTTTAAAATTGTATTATGAAAGTATGAAGAGATTTTCTAAGTTTGCATCCGGTGGAATGCAAACAAAGGAAATCTAAAACTTCATGGTAATTGGAGTTAATATGGAACTAGGTGAATTACGAAAGCAAATCGATGAAATTGATGACAAGATAGTATCATTATATAAGCAACGGATGGCGGTATCCGGGCAGGTGGCAGAGGACAAAATCCGGACCGGGCTTCCGGTTTTTGACCCCCGGCGGGAAAAAGAAAAAATAGCTTGCCTTACTGAAAAAATTGAAACGGACTTCGAACGAAAGGCAATAGCCGGGTTATTTTCCCAGATAATGGCAGTCAGCCGAAAATTACAATATCGCCTTATAGCGGAAAAAGGACAAGCGGAGTATGTTTCCCTTACGGCAGTCGAAAGTCTTGATTCCAAAAATGCCCGTGTTGTTTTTCAGGGGGCCGAAGGCTCATTTTCACAAACAGCAATGGAAGCTTATTTCGGGCCGGAGGTTGATAATTTTCATGTTGAAACTTTCAAAGATGCGATGGCGGCGCTTGCCGGGGGAAAAGCTGATTTTGCGGTTTTGCCCCTTGAAAACTCGACAGCCGGTTATGTTGCAGAAGTTTATGATTTATTGACCCGGTTCGATAATTATATCGTTGCTGAACAAGAGTTATTAATTGAACATTGCCTGTTGGGGCATAAAGGGAGCCGGATTTCCGATATCACAGCCGTTTATTCGCACCCGATGTCACTTCTTCAGTCGGCAGAATATTTGGACAAATTTCCCAAGTGGCGGAAAGTTGCCTGTGAAAACAATGCCTTTGCCGCCCGGATTGTTGCTGATAGCAAAGAAAACATCGTAGCAATAGCCGGGAAGAAAGCGGCTGAAGTATATGGTTTGGAGATTTTAGAAACCGGGATAAACCATTCAGCGACGAATACAACCAGATTTATTATTGTATCGAATGAGCGGATTTACCGTCGTAATGCTGATAAAATTACTATCTGCTTCGAAGTGCCGCACCAAAGCGGTTCACTTTATCAGATGTTATCACATTTTATCTTTAATGGCTTAAATTTGAGCCGGATTGAAAGCCGGCCGATTCCTGAACGCGATTGGGAATATCGTTTTTTCGTTGATTTTGCGGGCAATCTCACCGATAGTTCGGTTAGGAATGCCCTGCATGGCCTCGCGGTTGAAGCAGTGAATCTTAGGATATTGGGGAATTATTAATAAATTTTATTATGAAGAGAAACTAATATGGCAGTGAAAACCTTCGCCGCAATCGATGTCGGCTCATATGAAATTTCCATGAAAATATATGAAATTTCTCCCAAGCACGGAATGCGGGAAATCGACCATCTGCGCCGTAGTATTGATATGGGGACCGATACTTATACCACCGGAAAATTGAGCTATGAACGGGTTGATGAGTTATGCCGTATTTTAAAAGAGTTCCGCACTTTTATGGATGGTTACAAGGTGGTCGGTTATCAGGCTTATGGGACAAGTGCTTTCCGCGAAGCCGAAAATGCCGTAATTTTGCTTGACCAAATCAATACCCGCACCGGAATCAGAATTGTTATCCTTAGCAATTCCGAACAACGTTTCTTTCATTACAAAGCAGTTGCATTTAAAGAAGAAATCTTTACCGGCACGATTAAATCCGGGGCGGCGATTATTGATATCGGCAGCGGAAGCATTCAGATTTCATTATTTGAAGATGATACCCTTGTTTCAACCCAAAACCTGCGCCTTGGTGTCCTAAGGCTGCGGGAACACCTTACTCATCTTGATGTCGTCCCCAGCCAATATGAAGCGTTGTTAAACGAAATCATCGATTCACAATTAAGGGTTTACAAAAAGCTTTATCTTAATGAAACCTACAAAAATGTGATTATTGTTGATGACTATATTTCCGCAATTATCATCAAGAGACAGAAAAAAGCGGCAAAAGGTAAATCCAATAAGCTAATGCTTGAAGAGCTTTTACATGCCTGTAATACTACCCCTATTTCCGAGCTGGCCCGTATACTTGATGTACCGGAAGAAAATATCATTCTTTTACAAATATCCGGGACCCTGCTTTTGCGGATTATGGAAATGGTGGGGGCGGAATTTATTTGGGCCCCGGGTACGACTTTGTGCGATGGTGTTGCTTATGATTACGCCGAGAAGCAAAAAATAATCAAACCGTCACACGATTTTGAACAAGATATTATCACTTGCACCCGCAATATCAGCAAGCGGTACCGCGGTTCCAAGCGCCGCGGCGATACAATGGAAATGATCTCACTGACTATTTTTGACAGCCTTAAAAAGATTCATGGAATGGGCAAACGCGAGCGTCTTTTATTACGGCTTTCGGCCCTGCTTCATGACTGCGGGAAATATATTAGTATCGTTAATTTGCCGGAATGCTCTTATGGTATTGTGATGGCAACCGAGATAATCGGTATTTCCGAAGCGGAACAGATTATTATCGCCAATATCGTTAAATATAACCATCAGGATTTTGATTACTTTGACCACTTTGCCGAACAGGATGAACTTGACCGGACATCATACTTAATTGTGGCTAAACTAACGGCAATTCTGCGTGTCGCCAATGGCCTTGACCGGAGCAACAGGCAAAAAGTCCATGATATCAAAGCGGCGCTTAAAGAAAACGAGTTGATTCTTACGATTGATACCGACAAAGATATTGCCCTGGAAAAAGGGTTATTTGAATATAGTTCGAATTTTTTTGAAGAAGTTTTTAGCATCCGGCCTACTATAAAACGAAGAGATTTTCTAAGTCAGCATAAATACGCCGACTAAGAAAAATTAAAACTTCGTTTGGTAAAAAGTTACTATAAAAAGAGGATAAATATTTGGATTTTTCCCATGCTTCCAATTACAGCAACCGCGAACTAAGCTGGTTATTATTTAACCAGCGGGTATTAGGCGAGGCCAAAGACCGGAAGAATCCACTATTTGAGCGCTTGAAGTTTCTTGGAATTACCGCTTCTAATCTTGATGAGTTTTTTATGGTCAGGGTTGCAACCTTAAAAGATATGGTTGGCGCCGGGATGAAGCGCACTGATATTTCGGGGAAAACTCCTGATGAGCAGCTTAAAGAAATCAATCTTGCGGTTCACAAGCAGGTAAAACAACAGTACAATACTTATAACCGTTCACTTTTGCCCGGCTTGAAACAAAATAATTTGCGCTTTATCGAAAAGCACGAGGATTTAACTGCAAAAGAAGCCGCTTATGTTGACCGTTATTTTATGGAAAGTGTTTATCCGGTTTTGACCCCGATGGCAGTTGATTCTTCGCGCCCATTCCCTCTTGTCCGTAACCGGTCATGCAATATCGGGGCTTTGATTAAGGCAAAGGCAAGAAGTGAAGAACCTGAGTTTGCCACCGTTCAAGTCCCTAGTCTCTTATCACGGATTGTCACCTTGCCGGCAACAGAAATAACAACTGTTATTTTATTGGAAGAAATCATTGAAAGAAATATTGATAAATTATTTTTAAACTATGATATAATTTGTGCCCAACATTTCCGGATTATGCGTAATGCCGATCTGAATATTGAAGAAGATGAAACCGAAGATTTGCTTGAAGAAATCGAAAAGCAGCTCAAAATGCGGCAATGGGGCGAGGCAATCCGCTTAGAAGTCGAAGCGGGAATTGATGAACGTCTGCTCAAAATTATTACCGATGAATTAAATCTGGACAAAGAAGATATCTTTTTTGTTGACGGGCCCCTTGATTTGACTTTCTTAATGAAAATGTACAATTTACCCGGCTTCGATGCTTTGAAAGAAACGGCTTACCGGAAACCGGTACCTGTCCCCGGCTTTTCAACCGGGACAGATATATTCGCGAAAATCCGCGCCGGTGATATCTTGCTGCATCACCCTTATCAGGATTTTTCCCCGGTGGTTGAATTTGTCAGGCAAGCGGCTTCCTGCCCCTCTGTCCTTGCTATCAAACAGACCCTTTACCGGGTCAGCGGAAACTCGCCGATTATCGCCTCGCTGGCGGAAGCGGCAGAGAATGGTAAACAAGTTACCGTCTTAGTTGAATTAAAGGCTCGTTTTGATGAAGAAAACAATATCGTTTGGGCGAAAAAACTGGAGCAAGCCGGCTGCCATGTTATCTACGGGTTGGTCGGGTTGAAAACCCATAGTAAAATTACATTGGTGGTCCGACGGGAAGAAGACAGTATCCGGCGCTATGTCCACCTTGGTACGGGAAATTATAATGATGCAACGGCCAAATTTTATACTGATTTGGGGCTCTTGACTTGTCAGGCGGCAATGGGGGAGGATGCGACTGCTGTTTTTAATATGCTTTCCGGTTATTCGGAACCACTGAATTGGAATAAGCTGTCACTTGCGCCATTATGGTTAAAAGACCGGTTTTTATATTTAATCGACCGTGAGCGGAGAAATGCCGCTGCCGGGCGGCCGGCTTATATTATCGCCAAGGTTAACTCTTTGTGCGATAAGGATATTATTGAAGCCCTATACCGGGCGGCTTTTGCCGGGGCGAAAATTGACTTAATCGTGCGGGGGGCCTGCTGCCTTATAACCGGGATAAAAGAGCTTAATAACCGTATTACCGTCCGCTCAATTATCGGCAATTTCCTTGAACACAGCCGGATTTTCTATTTTGAAAATGACGGGAACCCCGAATATTATGCCGGTTCAGCGGATTTGATGCCCCGGAATCTGGAACGGCGGGTTGAGATATTATTCCCGGTTGAACAGCCGGATTTGATTGAAAGGCTGGAATTTATCTTCGCCGCTTTGCTTGCAGATACGGTTAAAGCGCATATCCTGACCGGAAAAGGTACTTATGAAAAAGTTGATAAACGGGGAAAAAAGATTCTTAACTCCCAATTAGAATTTGGACGTAATGCGGCAACGTTTACTAATAAAAAAGTGTCACCCGAAAGGAAAAACAGTCGGGTCTTTATCCCACAAAAGGAGGGCAATTTATGAACATCTTACTAATCGGGGGAACCGGTACAATCAGTATGGAGATTTCCCGCAAATTATTAGCACAGGGGCATACTTTATATCTTTTGAACCGTGGTTCGCAGAATCATCGTTTTATGGGTAACAAAAATTTGATTGAATTAACCGCCGATATCAATGATGAGGAAACTGTCGCGGAATTAATCAAAGATTTAAAATTTGATTCAGTGGTTGATTTTATCGCTTTTGTCCCGGCGCATCTTGAGCGTGATGTCCGTCTTTTTGCCGGGAAAACCAAGCAATTTATTTACATTAGTTCAGCTTCTGCTTACCAAAAGCCACCGGCGGATTACCATATCAGCGAGGGTACCCCTTTAGCAAACCCTTTCTGGGCATACTCCCGCAACAAAATTGCCGGGGAAGAATATTTGATGAAACTTTACCGTGATGAAGGTTTTCCGGTGACAATTGTCCGCCCGAGCCATACGTATTTCAAAAATTCGGTCCCCCTTGGTGTACATGGGGCGCTTGGCAGCTTTCAGGTAGTTAAGCGGATTATGGAAGGCAAACCGGTCATTATCCATGGTGACGGCACCTCGCTCTGGACGATGACCCACAGCAGTGATTTTGCCGATGCCTTTATCGGTTTACTTGGAAATATCCATGCAATTGGCGAAGCGGTGCAAATTACTTCCGATGAAAACCTGACCTGGAATCAAATTTACCAGACGATTGCTGATGCGCTGGGAGTCCCGCTTAAACCTTATTATGTTTCCTCGGATTTCCTTGCTAAATGTTCAACTTATGATTTCCGCGGCAGTTTGCTTGGGGATAAAGCAAATTCAGTTGTCTTTGACAATACAAAATTAAAACGCCTTGTCCCGGAATTTGTCGCGAAGAAGCGCTTTGACCAAGGCATCAGAGAGACCTTATTTTACATTCTTTCGCATCCCGATTTACAAATCCTTGACCCTGAGTTTGATGCCTGGTGCGATAAAGTGGTAAAAGAGCTTGACGAAGCTGCCGAACGGATTTTGAAAGGATAGATACTTAAGTAAGGCAGATAAAATATCTCGCAGGAACCTTAGGCCGCCTTCTTCCCGGGATAAAACTGAGCGGGCAAGCCAATTAGGCCATAGTGACGAAGAGATACTTTATCTGACTTACGAGATTATTATTACATAAATATAAATACAGAAAGGCTCAACAAACCATGAAACTTAGAACCAGATTCGCCCCAAGCCCGACGGGTAAAATGCATGTTGGCAACTTACGCTCGGCACTTTATGAGTACCTGATTGCCAAACACGCCGGCGGCGATTTTATTATCCGCATTGAAGATACCGACCAGGAACGCTTTGTTGAAGGGGCGACCGAAATTATTTATGCAACCCTCGAAAAAGCCGGCCTTAAATATGATGAAGGCCCGGAACGCGACGGCGGTTTCGGCCCCTACGTACAAAGTGAACGCAAAGTTTTAGGAATTTATCATCAATACGCTGAACAGTTAGTTGAAAAGGGCGAAGCTTACTACTGCTTCTGTGATAAAGAGCGCCTTGCTTCTTTGAAAACCGAAGTTGTTGCCGGAATGGAAGTCAGTGCTTATGACAAAAACTGTCTGAACTTTTCCCCGGAAGAAGCAAAGAACAAAGTTGCCGGCGGACAACCCTATGTCATCCGCCAAAATAATCCGCAAACCGGGACAACAACCTTTCATGATGAACTTTATGGTGATATCACGGTTGAAAATACCGAGCTTGATGATATGATTTTGCTGAAATCAGATGGTTTCCCGACTTACAATTTTGCCAATGTTGTTGACGACCACCTGATGGAAATTACCCATGTCGTACGAGGTAACGAATACCTTTCATCATCACCGAAATACAACCGCCTATATGAAGCTTTCGGCTGGCCGGTACCGGTTTATGTGCATTTACCGTTAATTACTGATTCCGACCACAAAAAACTTAGCAAACGGAGCGGGCATTCATCGTTTGAGGACTTATTAAACCAAGGTTTTATCCCCGAGGCAATAGTGAATTTTATTGCTTTATTAGGCTGGAGCCCGGAAAGTAATCAAGAAATATTTACATTGACTGAACTGGTCAATCAATTCGATTACAAACGGATTTCTAAAGCACCGTCAGTCTTTGATATCGGCAAATTGCGGTGGATGAATGGTGAATATATCAAGATGATGGAATTTGAGAAATTTTATCAAATGGCCCTTCCATATATCCGGCAAGTGATAAATAAACCGCTGAATTTAATGAAAATCGCCGAAATGGTAAAGACTAGAATAGAACTATGGTCAGATATCCCGGCTTTGATAGATTTTTTTGAAGAATTACCGGAATATGATACTGCGATGTATACGCACAAAAAAATGAAAACCGATAGTGAAAGCGCGCTATTAATATTACAGGAAATTTTGCCGATACTTGAAGTAGTAGAAGATTACAGTAATAAAACTTTGTATGAAGCGGTAGTAGATTTTGTCGCGCATAAAGAATACAAAAACGGCTATGTAATGTGGCCGCTTCGGACCGCTGTTTCCGGTAAACAAATGACCCCGGCCGGCGCAACCGAAATCATGGAAATATTAGGAAAAGACGAATCATTACGACGGATTAGGACAGGGATTGAGTTGTTGAGTAAGTAAGGTAAAAACATCTCGTAGTTGCCTTAGGCCGGGGATTGAGTTGTTGAGTAAGGAAGATAAAGATATCTCGCAGTCACCTTAGGCCGCCTTCTTTCCGGGAGTAAATTTGTATTTTACTTCAATTAGGCCGTAGAGACGAAGAGATATACTTTATCTGACATATTCAGGTATAAAAAAGACACACTTATAATAAAATACATTAGCGAAATACAGAATATGAGGGTTACACTATGAACGAATTTGATGATGCAGTACTAGGTTGCTTTTTGGCAAAACAAGAACAATTATTTCCGGAACCGGTATGCGAGAGTTTCGACGAAGCGGAAGCTTTTTTGGAAGAGTGCATGGCTATCGTTGTTAAATCTGCCGATGAAGTATGGGAATATTTCGATGAAGAAGGGCTTGACCTTAACGGCCTCACCAAAGACGAATTACTCGAAGCGGAAGAAGTATTTGCCGTTGGGGACGGTCGTTATTTAATTGTCCAAGGGTAGAATGAATTACTATGTATAAACTAATTTGGAGAATTGCGAACTTAGCTTAGCTGAGTTTTGAAAATTCTCTTAAAACTGATGCCGTAGGGTGTCAGTTTTTTGTTTTGTGAAAAATACGGCAGCATATGCGTAAATACTTCCATCAAAATAAGATGGTACTATAGTATAATATTGGTATAGATTTACTAAAGAAGGGAATCAGATGCTTCTAAATACTCTCGAATTATTCGATAAAACAAAAAAATTGGATGTGTATATAGCTTACAAAGGTATTGTCAGAATCGACAATATTGAAGAGTTAAGTGTCGCTTTGCGTAGTCAGATGGCTTTCGACAAGCTCTCGCAAGATACGTTTAGAGCGGTCTTTTCGATATTCGTTGAATTGATGGAAAACGTAAAGATGCATTCGGCTGTGCCTAAGGGGTGTATAATCGTAACATCTCAAGACAAAATTTATCACGTACAGAGCGGAAATCTTATGGAAACCCAAAATATCGAAGAACTCAAAAAGCGGATTAACCATCTTAACTCCATGGATAAACAGTCATTGCGCAATTATTATATGGAGCGGATAAAGAAAAATAATCCCAACCCGCGAAGCAGAGGTGCCGGGATAGGGCTGATTGAAATTGCAAAGCGGGCAAGCGAGCCGGTTGAATATGATTTTATCCCATATGATGAGCATTTGACATTCTTTACCGCAAAAGTGACAATCAATAATGACAATATAGAAAGGGGGGCGGTCTGAATGGCTTATTTTATGGAAAAAGTGAAAACAAAATCAACACCTTATGTACTGATTGATGAGGCGAAACAATATATGAAGCTTGAGGGAGATTGTTTCCCCGATGATACGCTGGAATTTTTCTGGGATATAAACAAATGGTTGTGCGAATATCTTGAATCCGGCAATTATGATAAGCTTACATTTGATTTCGAATTAAATTACTTCAACAGCTCTGCTTCAAAGATATTATTCGACATGCTTGAGCAAATGAATGAATTTTCAAAAAACGGTAAACAAGCGCAAGTGAATTGGCATGTTGAATCCGGTGATAGCCTGTTGCGGGAATTATATGAAGATTTTGAGGAAGATTTTACCGACTTGAAAATAATACTTATAGAAAAATAAACGGAGTGAAAATATGTATGCAAAGAAGATCGTTTTATTAATAATTGTTATTACGGTTTTTTTTCCTGCGGGCTGCTCAGCAAAGCAGGCAGAACCGTTCGATGAGCCGGCAGGGGCAGTAAGTCATTCCGGGCAATCGGTGCAGGTTGAACGGGCGCCGGCCGCTCCTACGGCACAACCGCATGAAAGCAATACGGGGCCGCAGACAGATTTGCCGCCCCCCACCCCTGATATAGCCGTTGAAGATTTGAATACCCTTTCCGTACCGGTGGTAAACCAGCCGTCATCGGGAATCACCGTCACCGCCGGGACAGGCGGGCGCGGATTTGCTAACGGCAGCTTTCAGGATGCGCGTTTTACCTTGCCTAATAGCCTGCTCGTTAATCCTAACGGTACAGTGATGGTATTCGATACTTATAACAATGCGATTCGTACGATTACTTCAGGCGGCACGCAAACACTCGCGGGCAGCGTGGAATACTATGATGAATATGGCTTCCCCAAGGGATACTATTTGGATGCAGCTCTGGATAAAGCTTTGTTGAATCGCCCGGCGGACGGGGTTATCGATTCACAAAACAATCTCTTTATCGCCGACAGCCAAAACCATGTTATCCGGGTTATCCGGGATGGTTCGATGTATACATTCAGCGGTTCTTCAGGTGGTTATGCCGACGGAAACCACAGCACGGCCCGGTTCAATACCCCGATGGCGATAGCAATAGACAGAAATGACAATCTTTACGTTGCTGATACCCTTAATAACTGCATCCGCAGAATTGACCCGCAAGGAAATGTCACAACGATTGCGGGCGTACCCGGAACGGCCGGGGCATTGGATGGCGCCGCCAATCAAGCCTACTTCCGCGACCCGGCCGGGATTGCGGTCAGTGCCGACGGAAATGTGATTTACGTTGCAGATACCGGCAACCATCTCATCCGCAAAATCGAAAACGGCAGGGTGACTACGATAGCGGGAAACCTAAGTGCGGCAACCACCGAAGCCCCGCTGGGCGGTTTTGATAATGGTCCGGCACTATCCGCGCTTTTTAACCTTCCGCGCGGGCTTGCCTTGGCAGACGGAGTGTTGTACATAGCTGACAGCGCAAACCATATGATCCGTGCCATCACAACTGCGGGTAATGTAGTTACGATAGCCGGTGATGGTGAACCGGGGCTTTTAAATGCCCCAAGCGGGGTAAGCATATTGAATAAGATACTTTATATAGCTGATACGAATAATAATCAAATCAAAAGTGTGACGATTAACTAAGGAGAATAGCTATGCTGAAAAGAATGATTTCTGCCTTGCTGGCAATATGCCTTATCGTACCGGTGATACACCTTGATGCTTTTGCATCGGAAGTGGTTGCATCTTCACAAACAGTTACGATATTTGAAATAGAAGGGGATAATGTCAGGACGACACGCGGGACGGCAAGGGAGTTTGCCGCAAGAACGGGCACCCGGCTCCATAACGGTTACACTGTCAATACCGGTGCGGGTTCATTCTGTACTCTAAGGTTAGATGATGGGTCGCTTCTTAAGATGGACGAGAAAAGCACGATCCAAATCAGTACGGCTTCCCGCAACAAGCTATCCGTTACCGTTTTGAACGGGGGGCTTCTGGTGGATGCTGCCCCGCAGCAGGATACAAATACGGTTGATATACGTGTTGGCAGTTCCGTATTGTCCATTCGCGGTACCTTTTTCGCCGCTGAGAACCATCCGGACGGCTCCGCTATATATACGATGTTTGAGGGTTCGGGTGATGTAGACGGTGTCAGGCTGTCTCAACGGCATATTATGAATGTACATGAAACCGCTTCATCCGGCAGAACCGGTACCTTGGCCCGGCGTGACCGCGAGCTTACCCCGCTTGAATTTTCAAATTCAAGCGTATTTGTATTGGGGGCCATTCTTGCTGATACCGACCGTTTTATTGGCAACGGAGTTATAACTCAAGGCGATATCCCGGGGCTTGCTGCGCTGCTTAGCGAAAGACAGGAAGAAGAGCGGAACCGCCCTGTCCCGCCTGCGATAGATGGTGTACGCCGATTCTTTAGCTTGCTCGAAACCGGTTCCGGCCATAATGACAGCGGAAACGGCGGTAATTCGGTTTCAATCAATTACGCCCCGCTGCATACGGCTTTAAACAACGCACGCAATGCGAAATTAGGCGTATTTGTTGATACCTCGGCTTTTAATGTGAGCATTGGCAGCCATTGGGTGACCAGAGCGGTGATGGATGATTTCGATGATGCAATAGATGCTGCCGAAGCCCTTTTAGGGACAAAAATGACAGTAAACCAGATATCCGCCGCCGCTGCCGCCCTTGATGCACTGCGTACTGCTTTTATTGCCGCCCGGAATCATGGTGCAAAGCCTGACGTTGATAATATCCATGCGGTACTTTATGGTGCGGGCGATTTTATTGATATGCTTAATATTAGCGTAAATGGCATGGATATACCTTTCGGGGAACCATGGATAACCCAGGATTTGCACAACGAGCTGAATACTGCCCTCGCAGCGTTCGAAGCAGCCTTACAGGAATTTGAACTTGCACTTGCGGCAATGGGCATTCAGTGGCAAATCCGCGCTTTCTCTTTTTTCGAAATGAACGACGAAATTCTTCAGGGGTTATATCAAAATCTTTTGGCGGCCATCGCGCATCTTAATGAATTAATAGATACAGTCGAAGCGGCGATTGCTTCTCCGGCCGGCGCCGGAGGCGGTATCGGTGAAAATACGGCAATCACGATTGATAATACCGCAAGGGAAGTTGTCAGTACCGCAAATGATGCGGTACGCGGTGTGGTTGTTGCTTCTGCCGCCAATGATGTACCCGCGGACCGTCAGTGGGTAACCCCGGCTGCTATGAACACCTTGAACAATGCGATTGAAAAAGCCAGAGAAGATTTAGCAGAAGACCGTACGCAGCAAATAACCGAAGTAGAGGCGGCATTTACCGCCCTTGAAGCGGCGCAGGCGAAGGTAGCGGAAGCACAAGCGAAGCTTGAAGCAGCTCTTGAAAAAGCAGCACAGGCTATTATAGAGGCGCAGGAAGAAAACGAAGAAACTCTTGCGCAAAAACTTAAGTCCGCCTCCGAAATTGACTCGGATACAGTCAATCGGCTGATTGAAGATGCTATGGTTGATATTACTGCGGCAGCACATACCAAACTTGCTCCCGTGCATACGGAACTCGCGGCGGCACACGCCGGGGTTGCTGTTCAATTTGCCGCATTAACCGAAGTAAGAGAGGAGGCGGCAATAAGGCAAAAAGCTATTGCCGACACTTTGGACGAAGCGATTATCGACTTCAACAGTACAAAGCAATGGGGTACAATTCCTGTTCATGTAAATAAAACATTACTTTCTGCTGCGATTGTTAATGCTTACGATGCCAAAAGTTTGGTCAATGTAAGCAATGATTCTGACGGTGTTTTGCGGGGCGAAGAATTTGTTCCCCGACAGGCACTGACCGCGCTGAATACCCGCATCAGGGAAGCGGAGCGGGTTTGGCAAGATTCCGGCGCTGTTTTAGCGGATATTGAACGGGTGACGGCAGCGCTTAATGAAGCGGTTATCCTTTTCAAGGCGGCTAAAGAAACCGGAACAAGAGACTTAGAAATCGGCCGGTTGATGACGGCAATCATGTCGGCTGTTGAATTTGTAACCGATACCAATGTTGATGATGATAACGGCAAAAATACCCCTTTCGATGAGCGCTGGGTTTCCGCGGCATCCATGACAGATTTTGCTGGTGTCAGCCCGAAATTCCCCATCACAAACGGAGCTATAGATTTTGATAATATTATAGTTGGCGGCATCCTCGAACAAACTTTTATAATTTTGGAATCGGCTTTTGTAGGCGATATTATGCAGACTGATGTTGACGATGCGGCAGTGGAACTTAATTTGGCGCAATGGGAGTGCTATGCCTCGGGTGATTGGGGTAGTGCCGGGATTGACCTGTTCCCCGAAGACGGCCCGGCGGTTTGGCAAGTTAAGCGGGCGGACGGCTCTTATATTGCAAGAATGTTTTCAAACCCGTACAATGCCCAAGTGGCCGCCGGGAACGGCGATACACTCATTCTCACCGGCTCTGCCAAAATTGATGGTATGCTGCTTCTCTTTAAAGATATTAATATCATTGTTAATGCTGATATTGTGCTGACCCTTAACGGAAGTATAGCTTTTCGCGGCACATTTACCAATAATGGTACGGTGCATCTTGCCCCGGCAGCAGATTCGATGATGTGGCCCTGGCTCTCGGTAGTATCGGGTGCAACATTTATCAACACAGGAACAGTTATAATCGAACCTTCGTTGCCCGGAGCCTTAAGGCCTCCCGCGCTTGATATAAACGGTAAAACCCCGCAGACTGTCTTTGACCCGAATAGTCAGGCTATCGCTTTCACATCTTTTGGGTTCCGGTATGCCGAAGGCATGTTCTGCCCGACCGGTGCAGGCACGCTTGAAGACGGCCGATTTATAAACGAACCGGCCGGTACAGTAATAAACCGGAGCAGAATCAATATTACCGGCGAATTTGAAAACAAAGGCACGCTTCACAACGATGGTTTGATTAGTTTGGAAGAAAACACAATTGATGTTGTCTCAAACCCGAATTGGGCTTTTGTCATGGAAAACAATATACCTGAACCGGCATTGTTTGATGTTCCGGCAATATACATCTCTAACGGAAGTTTAAGCAGCCCGGGTAAAATTATTAGCGGCGAGGGTTCAGAGATCCGGATTAAAAGCGCCGGACTTAGTTATTCGCATCCTGATGGTTTTACCAATAACGGCGAACTGAATATCTTAAGAAGCGGCACATTCAGAAGCGGCATCGGCATTTCGCAGCCCGGCGGTTTTCCAAATCTAATCAACCCGCTTGGCGGAAGCTTTGAACTTGCCGCCGGAACTTTTACCAACAATGGAAGCCTATTCGTTGATGGCGGCAATTTCGGAATAAGGGCTTCATATATTCATAGTTCAACATCAAAAATCTTTACAAATAATGGCAGAATAACGATTGTTGGAAGCGAAGAAGCCGGGCCGGGGCTTATGACACCGGGTTCAGATGTTCAGGCGGCCGGCGTTACGTTTACGAGTAGTACACCGGGCGCAACGTTCAGGGTTTTACGCGGCGAGTTTGCTTCTCCGTCGTGGAATATGGATAAGTTCCGCGAAGCGGACGGTTCCCCGCTGACCGATAATTCGTTCCTTCCGGCGGCGACATTCACATGGGATGGCGGAAACTGGCTTTTGGTTACCCCGCCAACCCTTGATACGGCTGCCTTGCAAGCATTAATTGATCATGTCATGGCAAGTTTTTTGCTTAGCATATTATTTGGTGCTGATGCAATTGCCGCCCAATCAGTACTCGAAACCGCAACAACTCAAGAAGAGATTGATGTAGCTTTTGATACCCTGTGGAATGAGTTGGTGCATAACCTTTATATACCGCCGGCACACCTTTTGCCTTCCGACCGGACCGCGCTGAATACTGCCCTAAGCACGGAAGAGACATTAGGGCCTCGTTTAGCAATGGAAATATTAATGTTTGGACGGATTGAGTTGCTGGGAGTTTTAGGAGAGTTAAATGCTGCTTACGAAGAGGCAAAGGCTGTCAGGCCATCGGCATCGCAAACAAAGGTTGATGAGGTAACAGCAGCACTGAATGCGGTTATTATGACAGCGGAAATCGCCCTTGCGGACAAAAGCTTGCTACAAGTGTCAATCATTGAGGCAGTTTTATTAAAAGAACAATTTGACGGAAAGCCTGAATTGCAGACGGAGTTGGATGATTTAACCGGTGCAATCGAAGCAGCCGAGGCTGTAAATGCTTCAACAACCGCAATACAGTCACAAATAGATACCGCAACCGCAACACTTAATATCGCAATAGTGACGGCAAGAAACGCCCTCGGTATCGCCAATATCGATACAAGCGAATTGCAAAACGCAATCGACGAAGCGAATATCATTGTAACTGCTTTGTACGAGGAATTTTCGGCTACTTGGGATTTGAGTTTTGCGTTTGCAGCAATTGATTTAGAAAATGCGATAACCGCAGCCGAGGCAGTCCGCGATGCACCTTTGTCTATGCAAACCGATATTGATGCGGCGGTCTTAATGCTGCTTGATGCTATTGCATTAGCGGAAGCATTGCTCGGCCTTTCCCTCAATTTGAATATATCATCGTTTTCTTTCATAGATGAAGGAATTGAAAAATCGGAAGATATAGAACCGGAAGACACCGAGCCAGAAGATACAAAAGCGGAAAACATAGAACCATGAAACTTTCGGCTAGAGTAAAAAAGTTGATTATTGATATAATTATCGCGGGAATTTTGCTTGCGTTCTTCGCGATAGGTTTTCTTTCATATTTTGATTTCCAGATGCAGGATGCGTTGTTTCAGCGCCAAGGTTTGCCGGATCCGAATATTGTGATCATCGGTATTGACGAAGAAGCTATCGCAATGTTTGGCACACCTGACCAATGGAGCCGTAATCTGATGGCTGAGGCAATTGAGATTTTGAACAGCTCACCGGAATACCGGCCTGCCGTAATTGCCTTGGATATTTTGTATGTCGGCGAACGTGAGGATGCTGATGCTGATGAACGTTTGACCCTTGCGGCCAAAGATGGCGGCAATATTATCGCCGCCGCCCGGGCGATTCCGGGTTACAGATATTCCGGAACCAGCCGGGCAAGGGCGGTAGAATCAATTGTTGGATGGGAGAAGCCGTATGACAGCTTCGCTGTTTATGCAGATTTTGGAATTGTAAATGCCCTGATGGACAGCTATGGGCGGGTCAGAAGCACTCGGCTGCTCTACGAATATGAAGACGAGGTTTTATATAGTTTTCCGTATGAAATATACCGAAAATATACCGGGATCCATGAACCGCAGCCGTGGGCGAACTATTACGAAAAACATATTACCTACAGCGGCGGCCCGGGAACATATACCTATATTTCGTTTGCGGAAATTTTCGACGAAGATTTTGAACCGGAATATTTCGCGGACTTGGTTATCCTAATTGGTGCATATGCACCGGGATTGATGGACGATTTCTACATCCCCGGTTATGCCGACCGGATGAATGGTGTTGAAATACATGCTAATGTCCTGCAAATGCTTCTGGATGAAACCTTTAAACAAAACGCACATCCGCTGGTCAACTGGTTGGTATTGATTCTTGCAATTACGTTAGCGTTGGTTTTGGCTTATTTTTTGGAAATCCGGGTTCTGCTCCTGACATATGCCGGTTTGATTGCCGTATTAATCGGCACAGGGTTATTTATCTTTTATAATGGATATATTATCTCGCTGTTATATCCGGTTTTTTCGCTTGCGTTGATTTATATTTACCACTTAATCTACAGTTATATTGTCGAGAGGCTCGAAAATCAGAAAGCTCAATTAATCGCGGAAAAACACCAGATTTTCATGGATAGCATTAATTACGCCAGTGTGATCCAGCGCAGTATCCTACCCAAGGAAAACGTATTTGCTGAAGCGTTCGCCGATTATTCCGTTCTCTGGGAACCACGGGATAAGGTAGGCGGTGATGTCTACTGGATCAAAAATTTTGAGCCAGGGACCCTTCTTTGTGTCTGTGACTGTACCGGCCACGGTGTTCCTGGTGCGTTGCTCACTACGCTGGTGGTATCATCATTTGAGGAAATCATCACTGCCGAAACTTGCGGTGACCCCGCAGCAATTATGATGAAGCTTGATCAAAGGCTCAACCGTATCTTTGAAGCCGATACATATGAAAAAAAATCAAAGCGCCAGCTTCACATCAAAAACGGCTGTGACCTTGCGATTTTATTTATTGCAAAAAACGGCGAAGTTTTAGTTGCTTCCGGGAATTTTAATGTGTTCATCTGCGATGGGGAAGAGGTCACGCGCATAAAGGGCCAGCGCCTCTACATTGGTGAGGGCAGGGTCAAAAATAGTGAGGATGTGCGTATTACGAAAATCCCCGCCAACATGAACAACAAATTCTATATCTCATCTGACGGCATGTATGACCAACTCGGCGGGCCTAACGGCCACTCATTCGGATACAATATTTTCAAGCGGCTGATTCTGGAACAGCACAGCAATGAGCAGAAAATAATATCGGCAAAAATTTGGGAAGAATTTGAAAAATACCGCGGAAAACATGCAAGATTGGATGACTTTGAATTAGTTACTTTCAAGCCTCGTTCGATAATCCGTTAAGTTGCTGCCTGGCATCATTTTTTAATCCAACTTGCCATATCATCTATTACATAATTCGCAACATGCTGGGGTTTTGAATATTCTTCTTTCGGCGACTTAATTCCCTTGCAGACAACCGGCATAAATAAATGATTCAAACCGGGATATAACTTGAACGTTGCATCGGGATGACCTTTTAAAATACGCTTATATTCGTTAAAATCACGTTCGGTTGAAACTTGAAAGTCTCCGTCCCCGTGCATTATCAAAATGGGTTTTGTTTTACCCTCAAGATAATTCCTTGCTTGCTTTCGCCCCATATCCTTAAAGTAAAATGCTGTTGTTCCGCCCATGAAAGTGATAATCTTTGCTTCTTCATCGCTTATCTCATAGAGATTGTCAAGCTTTGCAAACAGCTTGTTCGTCTGTTTTTTCATAATCCAGCCAAGTAAACCACCCGGCTTTTTCAAATCCGGGTTCTCCATCTGTTCCTTCATCAGCACTTCCAGTCTTCGGGCAGGCGCGGCGAGAAGAATCAAACCGGCAAAATTGTCTCCCTCTTCATCTATCCGCGGTACCAGCAAGCCGCCCATACTGATTCCGGCAATGAAAATTCTGTTTGAGTCAATTCTTGAATCATTTCGCAAAATATCTGCCGCAAGAAGCGCATCTTCAATTGCTTCTTCTTTTACCGTTATCATAATTTTTTGTTTCATCATTTTTCTTGCGTGAACAAAACTACGTTTGTCATGACGGATGCTCGCAATCCCGTGTTTGGCAAGACCTTCGGCAAAATCCTTAAAAGGCCTGACCGCATACGCTTTTGAATCCATATCCGATGATCCGGAGCCATGAACAAAAACTACCGCCGGAAATGGGGCATTACCGACCCCCGGAATCGTTAACATCCCGTTTAATGGAAACTCACTGCCGTTGCCGACTACAATTTTTTCTTCCAACATATGTTCTTCCTCATTATTAAATATCAAATTAGTACCTACTTCTATAGTATAATGAAAAATAATTCCGTTTTCAATGGAGCCGTAAGCAACATTAAGAGATGAAATTAACTAATGGGAAACAACCGCTTTTTAATTTATTGAAATTGTTTGCCTTATTAAAGTCTGCTATAATAATAGGAAGGTAATCTAGGAAATGAAGGAAGTATATCTGATATGCACTATTGTATAAGAGGTGAATTGTGAAGCTTTTTGCAAGAATAATCTGTTTATTAATTGCAATTGTATTTTTAAATGGTTGCAATTCGGATGCTGTAATTGAGGCAACAAGTTATAATATCGTATTTGATTCCGCGAGTTCTGATATTGTAGATAATGCACATATAGAAAATCAAAATGAAATAATTATTACGATTGATGAGCAAATAGAAATAACCATACCTTATGAACTGACATTAAACGATGTTTTGGCAATAGCCAATAAGCGGCGCCAAGGAATTAAGCAACCCGATATATCTATAGCACAGGAACTAACTAAAGGCTCTGCAACCGGAAGTATTAACAGCCAGGTTTGGTTAAGTAGTGTTGCAAGATTACTATTGTCCCAAGAAGAAGCTATATATGATGCGGAGACGTATTTTGATATGTTGCGTTACGCTTACGGGGCTTATACTTATTTCGGCGGTGATGAAGTCTTTTTACCTATCTTTGATAAAATTATTGAGGCTCTTTATAAGCAAGAAAAATGGACACCCCTTGAGCTTGCAAATGAAATTCATAGTCAGCTATCCACCGTTATTTTTGATAACCATTTAAGCATTAATAGGAAGTTTTACACCGCAGAATATAATTTTTTTGTTTGGGAAGCACCTTTTGATAAAGACAACAGCCGGTTCCGTAAACGGGATACCGGCTTATATGTTGCCGAAATAGCGGGTTATAATCTTGATGATGTTTTCCGTTTATCTATGAATGAAGAAGGTGAGTTCTTTTATTTGTCTGTTTTTGCGGAACCGGAAGATAAAAGCAGTAATTTTAGTATTAAGGTGATTTATGAAAATGGTGATAAAGAAATTGTAAATATACGTAAATACAACCCCCGCCGGTGGCCGCATCAGGATTCTTCATTGAGATATGAAAATAATATCCCAATAGTTACTTTGAGAAAGATGTTTAATCCTTTTACAGAAAATGATAGTTATGGGCTTGCCGGTAAAGAATATATCGAAGATACTGTGCGTTTTCTATCATTCGCAGAGCAACTAAAGGATGAAGAGATAATCATTATCGATTTGCGTTCAAATCAGGGGGGATACGATGTTTTGGCAAAGATGTGGTTATACTCCCTTACCGGGGAAAGTATACCCGGCAATTATATATATTTGTGGAGACATATAGTACCGCCTGATTCAGGAATTGATGAAAGGTTACTTGAATTAGAAAAAATATTACAGCAACAGAGAGAGGGTTTTTTAAATAGTCCCTATATTGGGTTGGCACTACCTTTTTCACAATATTCACCGCTTGGAGAAAATTGGATAGTCTCTTATCTCACTGACAGAATTGTTTCAAACGACAAGTTGATTGTTTTGCTTATTGACCGCTATACACTATCAGCCGGTGAAGTATTTACCGACCTTTTATTTAACATGGAAAATACATTAGTTATTGGTCAAAATACCGGCGGTTGCCTTATAACATCAGGTTCAATGAATTATTATCTGCCCTATTCTAATATACGGTTTGATATGCCGCCTGCGCTGCACATATTTGACGAAACCCATTTCCGTGAAGGTATCGGTATCGCCCCTGATGTATGGGTGGTCGGGGATGCGCTAAAGGCGGCGCTGGCGATGTTGGGGCGGCGGTGAAAAAAACCTCTTGACATTTCTTAAAATACATATTAACATTGTCCTATCAGATGAAATTCTATTTCATTATTATTTATTTCTTTTTACTAATCAGGCAGTTTCTGCCGCATAAATCACTAAAAACGGCAGGGCTGCAAATGAAAAACATGTATGAATCCTGCCAATAAGGAGGTGCCATGCACGAAAAATTACAAACAATTAATGGTAAAAGTAAGGATACTAGTGGAGTAGCTACTGTTAACTTAAGCGACTTTGCCCTATTTTTATCAGTTATGAAGGAAAAAGAAGCTTACCGCAATGTTTTGAGTATTATTTTAGACGAACCTGATTTAGAAATAATTGAAGTTAATGTAGAAAAAGTTATCTTAAATAAATCAGGGCAACGCGCCATCAGACTGGATGCGTGGGCGATTGATGAATTACAACGTCAGTTTGCCATGGAAATGCAAAATGAAAGCCATTCCGATTTTATCCCTAAACGGGCAAGGTTTTATCAGAGCCTTATAGACAGCCCGATATTAAAAGCAGGAAAAGAATCAAAATATAGAGATTTGCCAACCACAGCAATTATCTTCATAACTCAGGATGATATTTTTAATAGAGGCCTTGCCCGCTATACATTTGTAGAGAAATGCGTAGAAATAGGCGATTTAGAACTAGAAGATGGAACCAAAAAGATATTTCTTAATATGACGAGTTTAAATGGCCCGGATGAACTAATCAGTTTATTGCAGTATATGAAAGATAGTAATTTAGATAACCCTAATATAATTATCAACGATAAACGAATCGAATTACTTGATAATATAGTAAAGGAAGTCAAAGAATCTGAAGAGTGGGAGGACTTGAGCGTGAATTTATTGGAAAGAGGGCGTGAACAAGGGATAGCGCAAGGAAAGGCAGAATTTATTATTGAGTTGCTTACAGATATCGGCGAAGTGCCGGATGACTTACGTGAGAAAATATTACAGGAAAATGATTTATCGATATTATCTAAGTGGCATAAAATAGCAACAAAAGTAAGTAATATTACAGAATTTATTATTCAAATGTAATATACCAAAACCTCAGCCAGCCCATCACAATTATTATCCTTCTCCGTCACGATATCGGCGGTTTCCTTAAGCGCTTCCATTCCATTGCACATTGCAATGGAAGTTCCGGCCGCTTTAAGCATTGATAAGTCGTTTTCCTGATCACCGGCGGCGATGGAATCAGCAAGCGGAATATTGAGGATTTCACATAATTTTATCAATGCAGACCCTTTACCGGATGAAGCCGGGAAAAATTCCAAATAAACCGGGCTTGAAAACAAGCTTGTTATGTTATCGTAAGTATTTAGGATTTTAGCCCGCAGTTTTTCCAGTTTTGTTTTATCATCAAGTTCTATTGCAATGCACTTGCCGGGTTCCTCTGTAATAGCAAGTGCCAAATCCGTAGCATAAATAACCGGGGTTTTTATTGCCCGCAAATAATATTCAAATTCTTTGCCGTTGGCCGGGGTAATGATATGAGTTTCGCTATATGTATGACAATGGATTCCCATTTGAAGGGCTGTCTCAATGATTGAGACAGCCTGTTCTTTTTTTAGGGCGTTTCTATAAATCGTTTTTTTGGCAGTGCAGTCAAAAATCTGGCCGCCATTATACCCGATTAAAAACATACCGGGAAAATTGAGCCTTAAGTCTTCTTTAACATTACCAATACTATTAATATCGCGGCCGGAACTTAAGGCTAATAAATTGCCGGCTTTGGTAAAATTATCCAGAACATCGTAAGTCCGGCGGCTGATTTGCTTTTTACTGTCTAGCAAGGTACCATCCAAATCAGTAAACAAAATTTTTCTATTAATCATATATGGAAAATCAACCCGTTTCATTCAGTCATTATTTACTGCGAAGCAGTGAATAGTGACTCTTTTGCGGGCCATCGCATCACTTTCAAGATACTCATCATAAGTAGTAATTTTGTCAATCAAGGAGCCGCCGGGCAGAATTTCCATAATCCGGTTGGCTGTTGTTTGGACGAATTGGTGGTCATGACAAGCAAATAAGGCAACACCGGGGAATTTGATTAAGCCATTATTCAAGGCAGTGATTGCTTCCATATCAAGATGGTTGGTTGGTTCATCGAGAATCAGGCAGTTCGCCCCGCTAATCATCATCTTTGACAATAAGCAGCGGACTTTTTCACCGCCGGAAAGAATTTTCACTTTTTTAACCCCGTCTTCACCGGCAAAAAGCATCCGCCCAAGGAAACCGCGGACATAGGTGGCATCTTTGTTGGCCGAGTAACCGGTCAGCCATTCGGCAATCGTATAATCATTATCAAATTCGGTGCCGTTATCTTTGGGGAAATAGGCCTGTGTGGTTGTTACCCCCCATTTATATGTTCCTTCATCAGGTTCAATTTCACCGGTCAGAATCTGGAAAAAAGTCGTGATAGCAAACTCATTGCCGCCAACGAAAGCGATTTTGTCCTCACGCCCCATCGTAAAGGTGATGTTGTCAAGAATTTTTTCACCGTTGATAGTTTTTGAGAGATTCTCAACCGCAAGGACTTCATTGCCAATTTCCCGTTCCGGCCGGAAATCAATATAAGGATATTTGCGGCTTGACGGACGGATATCATCAAGTTCGATTTTTTCTAAAGCCCGCTTCCGGCTTGTTGCCTGTTTGGATTTCGAGGCATTAGCAGAGAAACGGCTGATAAAATCTTGCAATTCTTTAATTTTTTCTTCTTTTTTCTTATTAGCTTCTTTCATTTGCTTAATCAAAAGCTGGCTCGACTCATACCAAAAATCATAGTTGCCGGAATAAAGCTGGATTTTGCCATAATCAATGTCCGCGATATGAGTACAAACTTTATTAAGGAAATAACGGTCATGGGAAACAACAATAACGGTATTGTTAAAGTTAATTAAAAATTCTTCAAACCAAGCAATCGCATCCAAATCCAAATGGTTGGTCGGCTCGTCAAGGAGCAGGATATCAGGGCTGCCAAACAGGGCTTTGGCAAGCAGGACTTTGACCTTTTCACTTCCGGTTAGTTCACTCATAATTGTATAGTGGATATCATTATTTAAACCAAGGCCGTTTAAAAGCATTGCGGCATTTGATTCAGCTTCCCAGCCATCCATTTCGGCAAACTCACCTTCCAGTTCACTTGCGCGGATACCGTCGGCATCACTGAAATCCTCTTTAGCATAAATCGCTTCTTTTTCTTTCATCACTTCATAAAGGCGGGTATTACCCATGATGACAGTATCCATAACTTGATATTCATCATATTTGAAGTGGTCCTGCTCAAGCACGGAAAGCCGCTGGCCGGGGGTAATCACGATATCACCTTTGGTAGTCTCTAGTTTTCCGGCAAGAATCTTTAGAAAGGTTGATTTGCCGGCACCGTTGGCACCGATAAGGCCGTAACAGTTACCTTCGGTAAATTTGATATTTACATCCTCAAAGAGGGCACGTTTGCCCAAGCGGAGGGTGACATTATTTGCACTAATCATTAGGGTAAACCTCACTTTCGTTTATCAGGAAATTACGCAATCGCGTAAATCATTCCAAGGGAGAATCGGAGCATTCTTTTTAAAGGTCCGCTGCCGTGCGGCCCTTTTTCATTATACATAAATAAGAAAAAAATGCAAGGCTTACCAACCTATACCTGTAGATATTTACCTTAATCAAATCACTCCCAAATACTCAAGCAATATCTTAAGCCCAATCAAAATAAGGATAACTCCGCCGGCAAGCTCTGCTTTTGACTTGAATTTCATCCCGAAAACGGTACCTATTTTTACCCCTATCATTGAGAAAATAAGCGTGGTTATGCCAATAAGTGAAACAGCGGGGATAATGCTAACTTGCAAAAAAGCAAATGAGACACCAACAGCCAAAGCATCGATGCTTGTTGCGATGGCAAGCGGGAACATTTCCTTTGGCTTTAAAGATGCTTTTGCGGTATCGCTTTCTTTTTTAAAACTGCCGAGTATCATTCTAAAACCAAGAAATACTAGCAAGCTAAATGCTATCCATGAGCCATATGAAATGATATTGTCGGCAAATATTGAAGCAATCAAATAACCGGTTAGTGGCATTAGAGCTTGAAAACCACCAAAATAAAGGCCGACAACCAACGCCTTTTTTACTGTGATTTTTTCCATCCCTAATCCGATACAAACCGCAACGGCGAAAGCATCCATCGAAAGGCCGACAGCAAGTATAAAAAGTTCATTAAAACCCATTTTGCACCTCTTTTTTTAACCTACATCACATACTACAGTAATACAGCGGGTAAATCAAATAGCTTATATAACATTGAAAAAAATCAATCTGAACAAAATAAAACTTGCAAAAATCTTAGAAAGGTGTAAAATCTTTAACAGAAGATAATACGCATACAGTTAACAGACCGAAAGCAGCTAAAACAATAATAACAGGAGTTTTTTATGATAGCGATACTTAAACAAAATACAACGCCGGAGCAGATTGAAAATCTTACGAAATGGCTGGAAGGGCGGGGGCTTAAGGTTCACCTTTCTATCGGTGAGTTTCATACAATCCTCGGTTTAATCGGCGATACTGGCTTGCTTGACACCGAATTGCTGGAAGGATTGGAAATAGTTGAGTCGGTTAAGCGTATTAGCGAGCCATTCAAAAACGCTAACCGCAAATTTCATCCCGATGATACCATTGTTGAAGTTTGCGGATTGAAAATCGGCGGCTCTCATTTTCAAATTATGGCAGGCCCTTGCTCGGTCGAATCGGAGGCGCAAATCCTTGAGATTGCAAAAAGTGTCAAAGCTTCCGGGGCTTCGATTTTACGGGGCGGTGCTTTCAAACCACGGACTTCACCTTATGATTTTCAAGGATTAAGGGCTGATGGTATTGAGTTATTGTTAGAAGCAAAAAAGCAAACCGGAATGCCGATTGTCACCGAGATAATGAATGCAAATCATCTTGAACTCTTTGAGCATGTTGATATTATCCAAGTTGGGGCGCGAAACATGCAGAATTTTGAGCTTCTAAAAGAACTAGGCCTTAGCAGGAAGCCGGTTTTACTTAAACGGGGGCTCGCCAATACAATCCAGGAATGGCTTATGAGTGCGGAATATATTATCGCCGGGGGTAATCGTAATATTATCCTTTGTGAACGTGGTATCCGCACTTTTGAAACTTATACACGCAATACCCTTGACCTTTCGGCAGTACCGATGTTACGCGAACTCACCCATCTTCCGGTCGTTGTTGACCCGAGCCACGCTTCCGGAGTTGCACGTTTAGTCAAGCCAATGGCGATGGCCGCCGCCGCCGCCGGTGCCCACGGGCTGATGATAGAAGTACATAACGACCCGGTTAATGCAATGTGTGACGGGGCACAGTCGCTTACACCGGAGCAATTTAAGGAAGTGGCGGAAAAAGTAAATAAAATACGCGGGGTGTTATGATGAATATAGGTATAGCTGGCTTAGGTTTGATTGGCGGTTCTTTGGCAAAAGCTTACCGCGATAAAGGATATAACGTATATGGTTATGACCGGGATGAATCTATCCAAGGTTTTGCCCAGCTTTCCGATGCAATTATCGGGCCGTTGGACGTTAATTCAATTGGCCTTTGTGATATCATATTTCTTGCGGTTAACCCGATTGATGCGGTTGTTTATTTGGAATCAATCAGCCCGGAGATAAAGAAAAATGCTGTTGTTTTTGATTGTTGCGGAGTTAAACGTTTTATTTGTGAAAAATGTTTCCCTTTGGCAAAACAATATGGTTTTGTTTTTATCGGCGGCCATCCGATGGCCGGAAGCCATAGTGCGGGATTTAAAAATAGCCGGGCAAACCTCTTTTATGATGCCTCGATGATTCTAGTACCGCCGGTTTATGACGATGCGGCTCTTTTTGGGCGGATTGAGGAAGTTCTTAAGCCGGTTGGCTTTGGCCGTTTAACCATTACCACAGCGGAGAAGCATGATGAAATGATTGCCTTTAGTTCGCAGATGGCCCATGTCGTTTCAAGCGCTTTTATTAAAAGCCCGGCCGCCCGCAACCATAAAGGATATTCAGCCGGAAGTTACAAGGATTTGACCCGGGTAGCGCGGCTTAATTCCGATATGTGGGCGGAATTATGTATGGAAAATGCCGATTATTTAATTAACGAACTTGATGTTTTTATCAATGCCGTTTCTGATTACCGGGATGCCCTTAATTCGCGGGATAAAGAAAACCTGAAAAATCTTTTTGAAGAGGGCAGCCGCTTAAAAGCCGAGGTAGATTAAAGTGAAAGATAAAGCTTTCACAATCCTGATTTATACGCCTGTTAAGGCAGACAGAGAGAGTAAGGTAAACGATGAATAAACATGATATTTATTTATATGGAATGATATGTTATACCTCCGCTTATTTATTACGGGGTGATTTTCCTAAAGCGGACGGATACAGTGAGATAAAAGAAAAATATTTTTTTCCCGGCGGTGAAACCGGTGCCGCCGCAACAGTTCTTGCAGCGCTTGGCCTAAAGGTTAAGGTAGACGGCAACTATACCGGGGCAAAAATAGATAAGCAAATCCGTAACTTCTATGATAATATCGGTGTTGATTCAGCACGCCTTTTTTGCGAGCCGGGGTATGACGGGGCCGAAGATATGGTTATTATCAGCGGGGATACCCGGACGATTTTCGGGCAGTTTGCCTCTTATTTTGAAGATTATTATCATAGAAATATTGTCCGCTGGAGTACCCCGAAGGAAGAAGACATTAAAGGGGTCAAAGCCGCCGGGATAGACCCGTTTTTTGGTGCGGAGGCGGTACTTGCCGCCCGTTTGTGCCGGGAAAATGACATACCCTTTGTGACAATTGACGAGCGGTTTGACCACGAGGTTGTAAAACTTGCTTCCATCGTTGCAATATCAAGCGATTGGATACGTGATTTTATGCCCGATTATTATAGTGAAAACGGAAAAGAAGAATTAATAAAATTATATATGGCTAATACATCGGCACTGGTGATTTTCACCGGCGGCGGCGGTCAGATAATTTATGGGCGCAACGGAGAAATTGAAAAAACCAACGCCTTTAAAGTTGATGTTGTAAGTACCCTTGGGGCGGGAGATACCTTTAAAGCGGGCTGCATCTACGGCTTAGCAAAAGGGTGGGCGGATAAAGAAATAATCAAATTCGCTTCCGCCCTTGCCGCTATTACTTGCACCAAATTCCCGATGGCATATAATCCCCCGACCCTTGATGAAGTGAATCGCTTATTAAATTCATAAATGCAAAAATCCGGCTTTTAACTTATTTAAGGTATTGATACCATGCTCATAGTAGTCCATATTATGATTAACAGTATCTTCATTCATCCCTGAATGCAAGAGTCCCCAGGTAGCTTCCCGGAGCATGTTCATAAACTTCATATCGTTTAATGCGGCAAAATGTTCGGGAAGGGCCTGTCCGAAATAACACTCAAGCATGAATTTATCCTGCCCGGTACTAAAGGCATCATGGAATGAGAGGGTCGCAATATCAAAGAAAATATCACCCATCCCGGAAAGTTCCCAATCAATCACATACAAATTATCGGAATTAAGCATATTAAAAGTGTAAAAATCGTTGTGGCAATAGGCTTTGCGATAAGCAGCCGATTTGTCAAACCGCTCTTTTGCCGCTTCAATTTCCGGTAAGAAATCATTTAATTCTTTTGGAAAAGGGATTCCCAAATTTTTCATTCCCGCAAGATGCTTATCAAGAAGGTCAAAAGGCGAAAAGCTCCTGCCATTATATTGAATGCTATGCAATTTTTTCAGCACTTTCATAACTTTCTTTATAATAGCGGGGGTGAGGATATCATCACGGTTCAAAACCGGGGCATCGACAAATTCAGTAATTAAATATTCCGCAGTACTCTGGGGTAGTACCTTTGGGGCAATGCCTAGTTCGCCGGCCATTCGCATTACTTTCACCTCATCAAGGCGGTTTAACCCCAAATGATCATTCTGGCGGCCGTTTATCCTTAAAACGAAGTTTTTGCCACCGGCCAACACTTTATAAGTGAAATTTACAAAACCGCCATTAAGAGGTTCATAAGAAACGGGGTTTTCACCCCATATTTTATGGATGATTTCGTTGATATTAGTCATTTTTTATCCTGCTTTCAACTTGACATTAAATATATATGAGTTAACTTTTGATGTCAGTTTTTAAAGCTCTTCATTTTCCCATATTTCCCGGTTACAAATCGTCTCAAAACCGATATCGGTATAAAATTCCCGGCCGCCGCCGAAACAATACTCGGCACCATAAGCTTTCGTTTTCTTCATTGCTTCAGTCAGTGCGATAGTAGCAAGCCCCAGCCGTCGGTATTTCGGTACGGTTGCAAGCGGCTCAAGGTAAGCGTATTTATTGACTTCATCAACCCACATTCCCAGCGCACAGGCATATTCGCCGTTTGGTGCAACAACGATAGTTGCTAGAGCCGGGTTAGCATGGGGGGTATTCATTATTTTTACGTTGCCGTCAATATTTACTTCCGGCGGAATTTCATCATGGTCAAAACCACGCCAATAACATTCGGCCAACTTCGAAAAATCTACATCAAGCCCGGAAATCAAATTGAACCCGTCCGGCAGCTTCCGCTCAACAAAGGCATTTTCATAACGGAATATTTTGACCGGTTCCTCATAAACAAGCCGATAGCCACGGCTATTAAGCAAATCTTGTTTTGTTGTTTCTTTATTTGTAATCCAAACACCGAGTAATTTTTTCCCGTCTTTTTCGGTCGCAAGTTCTCTTTCCGCCCAGTCAAGTAATTCAGGTAACAAGTGGCGATATTCGGGTGCCGTATGTAGGTGCGCTTTACCGATTTCCATTTCATATGCGGAGATGGCCACGATTTTGCGCCCGCTCCCGGCTGTTTCGGCTTCCCACAGCCCCATCCGGTGGGCGCGGATATAATCAAACCATTGTAAATACTGGGCATATTCCCAGTAATGGGGCAGCAGGTAGCTATTGAGTGTCTCAAAGTCATAGGTCGCGGTAAGAAAATCAAAAACAGCATGGAAATCACTTAAAATATCATATCTTCGTTGAATTATTTTCATAAAAAAACCTTTCTGGTCAGAAAGGAAAATACGCACAGAATTACAAGATAATAATCTCTTGTTACTTTAGCGTTAATCCAATTCCAACACAAAACAAACCTAATCGGTTATCCTTTAGTTATGTCGGCAATTAGACTAACGAATCATCATAGCACCTCCGGTTATTATTTGTATTTAGTATAAATGAGGATAATAATAAATACAATAAAAATTTTAATTATTGTATCACCTTACATTTAATGATATTATATTTTTATGTATATAATAATTTTTGTCGTGTTTGGTTTAGCCCTTTTTTATCTATTTTTAATCATGCCCACTTTGCGGCATAAGCCCGGTTTTAGAGAGCTTAAAACAGTTTATTTTGCGCATCGCGGTTTGCATGATAATAACCCCTGCGCAGAGGGGGGCTGTGATGCCCCGGAAAATTCACTTAAATCTTTCGAAAAAGCGGTCGCTGCCGGTTATGGTATTGAACTTGACCTTCAGCTTTCAAAAGACGGACAAGTTGTTGTTTTCCATGATGAAACCTTGGAGCGGATGTGCGGTGTCCCGGGTAATGTTTTAGATTATACATATGAAGAGCTTAAGCAATTTACCCTCTTAGGCAGCACGGAGCGGATTCCTCTTTTGGCGGAAACCCTTGAGCTGGTTGCCGGGCAGGTTCCCCTTATTATTGAGTACAAAATCGTTAAGCACAATCTTTCGGTTTGTGAAATTGGGGATAAATTACTCCGCAAGTATCAAGGCGTTTATGTAATTGAATCTTTTCATCCTTTTGCCCTGCGCTGGTACAAGGAAAACCATCCGTCAGTCATCCGCGGCCAGTTAGCCGACCGTTTTACTGAAAAAGAAGAATACAAAAGCTTACAGTATTGGCTTTTGCAGAATTTGCTGCTCAATTTTATCACAAAACCAGATTTTATCGCCTTCAATTTTGAATACGCCGGAATGTGGTCCCGTACCATCTGCCGCAGACTCTTCCGCAACCCCGCCGCCGCCTGGACTATCAAAACCCCAGCGGAGCTGGAGAAAGTTAGGCAGAAATTTGACTGGTTTATTTTTGAGGGTTTTGATATCGATATGTAAGTAAGCCAGTAAAACAGTAAGACAGGCAAAAACATCTTGAAGTCATCTTAGGCCGCCTTCTTCCCAAGATAAAGTTTATATTTTACACCAATTAGGCCGTAATGACGGAAAGAGTTTATTGCCTGGATTACGTATACAGTTTATGTCTGGATTACGTACACATTATGCCTGCCTTACATACACAGTTTATTGTCTGGATTACATATACAGTTTATGCCTGACTTAAGTATACAGTTTATTACCTGACTTACATAGATATTTTAATAAAATTTTATATCTTAAACCCTGTACAAATTCTCAATATATGTTATAGTTATTAAGTATGGTAAAAAGTGAAAAATATTTCACTAAAAATAAATTTATTACGAAAGGAATGGATTTAAATGGCAAAATGGGTTTACAATTTTGAAGAAGGCAGTGCGGATATGCGCAATCTGCTCGGCGGAAAAGGTGCCAACTTGGCCGAAATGACCAACTTAGGTCTGCCGATTCCCCAAGGTTTTACTGTTACAACCGAAGCTTGCACTGATTATTATGAGCAGGGTAAGATAGTTACGAAGGAGGTAGAAGATCAGATTTTTGCTTGCCTTAAAGAACTTGAAACTAAGCAGGGCAAAAAATTTGGTGATACCGACAATCCGCTTTTGGTTTCGGTCCGTTCAGGTTCCCGTGCTTCAATGCCCGGAATGATGGATACGATCTTGAATCTAGGTCTTAACGATGTTTCTGTTGAAGGTATGGCGAAAAAAAGTGGTAATCCGCGTTTTGCTTATGATTCATACCGCCGTTTTATCCAAATGTTCGCCGACGTTGTTATGGAAGTCGGAAAAGTATTCTTCGAGCGTATCTTAGATGAAATGAAAGAAGCGAAAGGCCTCGAATTTGACCACGAACTTACCGCTGATGACTTGAAAGAACTTATCAATAAGTACAAAGCAATTTACAAAGACCATAAAGGTGAAGACTTCCCGCAAGACCCTGCTGTCCAATTAATGGAAGCAATCAGAGCCGTATTCCGTTCATGGAACAATGAGCGGGCGATTTACTACCGCCGTATGAATGATATCCCCGGCGATTGGGGGACCGCGGTAAACGTTCAGGCGATGGTCTTCGGCAATATGGGCGATACATCAGGTACCGGTGTTGCCTTTACCCGTAACCCTTCAAATGGTGAAAACAAAATCTACGGTGAATACTTAGTTAATGCTCAAGGCGAAGACGTTGTTGCCGGTATCCGTACCCCGCAGCCGATATCCGAAATGGAAAAAGGCTGGCCTGAGTGCTACAAAAGATTTATTGAAATTACTCAAATTCTTGAAAAACATTATAAAGACATGCAGGATATGGAGTTTACCGTTGAAGACGGTACCCTTTACTTCCTCCAGACCAGAGCCGGCAAACGTACCGCTCCGGCGGCCCTTCAAATCGCCGTTGACATGGTTGACGAAGGCATGATTACAGTTGAAGATGCAATCCTTAGGATTGATGCGAAATCACTTGACCAATTACTACATCCGACCTTTGACCCGGTTGCCCTGAAAAACGGCACGGTCATCGGAGCCGCCCTCCCTGCTTCACCCGGTGCTGCTGCCGGCCGTGTTTACTTTACTGCTGCGACCGCAAAAGCTGCCGCTGATGCCGGAAACAGAGTTATCCTTGTCCGGATGGAAACAACCCCGGAAGATATTGAAGGCATGCACGCTTCCAAAGGTATTTTGACCGTTCGCGGCGGAATGACCTCACACGCGGCTGTTGTTGCCCGTGGTATGGGTGTTGCTTGTGTTTGCGGTTGCGGTGAAATCACAATTGATGAAGAAGCAAAATGCTTCAAGCTCGGCGGAAGAACCTACAATGAAGGCGATTATGTCTCACTAGACGGTACGGCCGGAAAAGTTTATGACGGTGATATTGCGACTGTTGATGCCAGCGTTGATGGAAACTTCGGTAAGATTATGGAATGGACCGACCGCTTCCGCACGATGGGAGTCCGGGCAAATGCCGAAACTCCTGAAGATGCCGCCAAAGCACTTGAATTTGGTGCCGAAGGTATCGGCCTTGCCAGAACCGAGCATATGTTCTTTGAACCGGACCGGATTCCGCGGATTCGCGAAATGATTCTTGCCCCTACGGCTGAGCTGCGTGAAAAAGCCCTCGAGCATTTGATTCCGTTCCAAAAAGGCGACTTCAAAGGAATTTACGAAGTTATGGGCGAACTGCCGATTACGATTCGTTTCCTTGACCCGCCTCTGCATGAGTTTGTTCCGACCAATGAAGATGATATCGCCGCTTTAGCCAAAGAAATGGGCATGAGTGTCAAAGATGTCAATGATATCATTGTTTCACTTCATGAGTTTAACCCGATGATGGGGCACCGTGGTTTACGCCTTGCCGTTACCTATCCGGAAATTACCCGGATGCAGACCAGGGCCGTTATGGAAGCAGCGATTGAAGTCAATGCCGAAAAAGGCATCAACATCGTTCCGGAAATTATGATTCCGCTGACCGGTGAAAGAAAAGAATTAGCTTTTGTTAAGAAAGTCGTTGTTGAAACCGCTGAATTGGTTAAAAAGGAAAAAAATTCCGACATCAAATATATGGTTGGAACAATGATGGAAATTCCCCGTGCTTGTATCCTGGCTGATGAAGTTGCCGAAGAAGCTGATTTCTTCTCCTTTGGTACCAACGACTTGACCCAGATGACCTTCGGTTTCTCCCGTGACGATACCGGCAAGTTCATTGGTGATTACTACAAATACCAGATTTTTGAGTCAGACCCCTTTGCCCGTCTCGATGCAAGTGGTGTTGGGTTCCTTGTGAAGATGGCTTGTGAAAAAGGCCGCAAGGCAAGGCCTGACCTCAAACTTGGTATCTGCGGCGAACATGGCGGAGACCCAAGCAGTATCGACTTCTGCTTCAAAGCCGGCCTTGACTATGTATCATGCTCACCTTTCCGTGTTCCGATTGCCAGACTGGCAGCGGCGCAAGCAGCATTAAATGCTAAAGCAGGCGGAGCGAAAGTTATTCACGGATAATAATCTTAAGCAAAATGATAAACCGGCGCGGACCCAAGAGGTAAACGCCGGTTTTTTATTTTGAGAAAAATTGAGTGCATTTTGCGAAAATATCCTAATATATTAATTATTAATTATCTGTGTTATACTTAGCTTAATTAAGTTCGAGTTTATAGGAGTTTCCTATGATTGTACAAATTTTATTATACCTCCTCATTTTTTTGGCAAAATTAATCGAGGTAGCGTTAGCAACGGTACGAAATGTCCTGATCAACCGGGGTGAAAAATTACTCGGTGCGGCAATCGGGTTTGTCGAAGTTATGATTTGGATAATTGTCGTAAGTAATGTTCTTGGGTCATTAGCGGAAGACCCGGTTAAAGCTTTGGTATATTGCCTTGCTTTTGCCTGCGGTAATTATTTCGGGGTTATTATTGAAGGGAAGCTGGCTATCGGTACGGCTTGTATCCAAGTAATGATAGTTGATGAGCCTAATACGGCGGTCAGTGTGATGGACAAATTGAAAAAGTCGATTAGTGTGACTGAAGATGGCAAAATTAAAGAAGTTAATTGTGTTGATGAAACAAATACCTATATAAACTTAAAAACCTTGCTCCGTAACCGTGGGTTTGGCGTAACGACTGTGCCGGCGCAGGGGCTTGACCACGAAGTAAATATTATGATGATATATCTTAAACGTAAAAGCGTGCCGGAAGCACTGGATTTAATCCGCACTCATTCACCATCGGCTTTGGTAACGGTAAATGATATCCGGCAAATGCGGAACGGGTTCATAAGAAAATAGTATGAAGAGTGGCAGATTTGAGCCTTAGGGCTCAAAGTCTGCAGACTGTGATAATCATAGGAGTTATTAATGTATATTGCAAATTCAATTCAAGCAGTGCTGACAATGCTTACATTAATCAGTCTCGGTATATTGGCGGCAAAGCTGGGTTTTGTCGGTGAAGAAACAGAAGTGAAATTATCGAAGCTGACCCTAAACTTTTCGGTACCATGTTTACTGTTTGTCAGTTGTTTAAAATACATAAGCCGCGAGCTTGTAAGTGAACTTGGTTTTATCTTATTGATTCCGGTATTGATTATCTTAATTGGTTATTTGCTTGCAATCGGAGTCGGAAAATTATTCCGCATCCCGCGCGAAAATTTTGGCTTGTTTTGCGTGATGTTTTCAATGTCAAATGCGATTTTTATCGGGTTGCCGATTTGCCTGATGATTTTTGGCGAAGAAGCATTACCATTGGTAGCTGCCTATTTTCCTTTTAACGCTCTGCTTTTTTGGACAATCGGCGCGGTAGGGATTGCTGCTGATGCGGGAAAGAAAGAAAAGCTTGGTTTGAATGCAGTCAAAAAAATACTTACCCCGCCGTTACTTGGCGCATTTTTTGGTGCGGTTTTTGCTTTAATCGGAATATCACTTCCGGTTTTTCTAACGGATGCAATGAGCTATATGGGCAGCCTGACAACTCCCGTCGCCTGTATTTTGGTAGGTTGCACCGTGAAAAAAATGGGCAAAGATATGTTTAAGATTTCTAAAGAAGGCAACCTCACTTTAATAGGCCGCTTTATTGTTTCACCGGCAATTGCTTTAGGGTTGTGCCTCTTTTTCCAGGCCCCGGCCTTAGTGACGAATGTCTTTACCCTGGAAGCGGCAATGCCGGTAATGAGCCAAAGCATGCTGCTTTCCCGCAGTTACGGGGCTAATCATCGCCTTGCCGCGCAGATGATTGCGGTGACAGCGGTGATTACGATGTTTTATGTCCCGGGATTGATTTTTTTGCTTTCACGGGTGGTAGTGTGATATAATGACGCATCAGCAGGAAAACAAGCGACTGCGAAGCAGGCATTTGTTTTCACCTGATGTGTCAACAACAGACTGTAAGTCTGGAGTTGTAAGTATAGAGAATCATGATATAATAATAAGAAAAACGGAGAAAATATGAATATTCTTGTCATCAACTGCGGCAGCTCATCGCTGAAGTTTCAATTGATTAATAGTGAAAATGAAGAAACAATCGCCAAAGGAATCTGCGAAAGAATTGGCATTACCGGCAGCCAATTAATTTACGCCGCCGCCGGAAAAGACAAAATCATCACCGAAAAGCCAATGGATGACCATTTAATCGCAACGAAGATGGTTTTAAGCGCATTAACCGACCCGGTTAACGGCGTTTTGAAAAGTTTAAATGAAATCGGTGCCGTCGGCCATCGTTTGGTTCACGGCGGCGAAAAATTCAATAAATCGGCACTAATTACCGAGGACGTTATCCGGGCGACAGAGGAATGCAATGAACTTGCCCCGCTACATAACCCCGCCAACCTGACTGGTGTTTTAGCCTGTCGGGAATTGATGCCCGAGACCCCGATGGTAGGCGTTTTTGACACTGCTTTCCATCAGTCAATGCCGGAAAAAGCTTATCTTTATGGGATTCCTTATGAATATTATGAGATGTACAAAGTACGCCGTTATGGGTTTCACGGGACTAGTCATGCTTATGTTTCACGCCATTCCGCCGAATATTATCAAGCAAAAGTTGATAATTCACGCCCTTTTGAAGATTTAAAAATCATCGTCTGTCATCTTGGTAATGGTGCAAGTGTAACGGCGGTAAAAAATGGAAGAAGCATTGATACATCAATGGGCCTTACCCCGCTTGAGGGTTTGATTATGGGCACCCGTTCGGGGGATATTGACCCGGCGATTATAGAGTTCCTTTCTCATAAAGAAAACAAAACAATTGAAGAAATCACGGCGGTTCTCAACAAAAAATCCGGGGTTGTCGGCCTGCAAGGCGGCGGTTCTTCGGATTTCCGCGACATTACTTCCGACTATCTTGCCGGAAAACCGGAAGCAGCAAGGGCAATGAAAGCCTATGTTTACCGGATTGCAAAATATATTGGTGCTTATACCGCTGCGATGAACGGGGTTGACATCATTTGCTTTACCGCCGGAATCGGGGAAAATAATAGTATTGTCCGCGGTGAGGTGTGCGAATATCTTGGTTACTTAGGCATCACCATTGATAACGCAGCTAATGACATTAAAGGTGAAGACATTATCATCTCTACCGCAGATAGTAAGGTGACGGTTATGTCAGTTCCAACCGATGAGGAACTGATGATTGCCCGCGACACCCGGGCGCTAGTAATGTGAAGAGTTTATCTAAAGCGTTGGGCAAAGGCCCAACACCAAAGATAAACTAAACTTCACATAGGAAGAATGGCTGAAAACGCCATTTTTCTAGGTTTTAGGCATCCTTCCCCTTATAACTAAACCTACTAAAGAGGGCATCACTTGATGCTCTTTTTCCATTTCCGGTCGCATATATCGCATAAAAAGTGCCGGTAAATCCTAACTGATGGCTTTCGGTGGCAACATAGCGGGTCAAGCCTTCACCGAGATAAATTTCATTTCCATCGATGACAGCCGAAAAATAATATTTTAATTTATCCGATTTAATATTTACCGTAATTTTTCCTTCTGTCAAAATCGGTAGATATGCACTCCTGTGAACAATATCGCCAACAGCTTTTTGGAAACAAAGATAATTCTGGCTATACTCCCGGGTGACAAATACGTCCATATGGGCATCATGCTTATAAAAGACCGATACTCCGGCTTCATCACCATTTGCGGTTGGAACAAAAGAAAAATCAATCTTTAACTCACTGGCAAAGTCCTTTTGGCGGAAACCAAGAAACGCCGGGCTATCCTCATCATAAAGAGTAAAACTATTACCGGTCATTGATAAACCTTGGTCAGTAACTCGATAATCTTCCTGGTAAGGGTTACGTAAATGGACAAATGGTAAATCAATGCCTTTTGTGAAGTCTGTCTCGTAATTATTAACACGGGATTGCATAGTGACTGGTTTTCTGTCGACTTCCATCTTTATTTCAATTGCCCGCCCGCCATTTATCAGTGGCCATTCATCGACCCATTCAACGGGGGCGAGAAATGTCTCACGGCCAAGATGATGGAAATAAGGATGGGTTTCGCGATAACCTAGAAAAACCGCCCACCAGTCACCATTAGTATCCTTAAACATATCAGCATGGCCGGTCGCTTGAATTTCATGGTTTTTCCGGTTACGGTGGGTCAAAATCGGGTTGAAAGGGCAGGCTTCATAAGGGCCGTACAAATCACGGCTTCTAGCGATTGTCTCCATATGGCCGAGTTCGGTCCCGCCCTCGGCAATCATTTGATAATACCAGCCATTTGCTTTATAAATATGGGGGGCTTCCGGGGCGCTTTCGCCGATACCGCCCCAAACCGGAGTAGGTTTGCGGAGGAATTTGCCTGTTTCCAAATCAATCGGGCCCATGAAAAAACCGGTTGTCGGGTCATCACCTTCATAAGCATTGGAAATGAAATGTGCTGAACCGTCGTCTTCGAAAAAGAAAGACGGGTCGATACCACCCTGCTCAATCAGGATAGGCTCCGACCATTCACCGGCCGGGTCGTCGGTATAAACAAAAAAGTTGCCGAATTTGGTGATGTTGGTTGTCACCATATAAAAGCGGTCATTTTTTTCGTGATAACGAATCGCCGGGGCGAAGATACCCATCGAGTAGCGGACATTATGTAAGGGGAGTTGGCTTTCGCGGGTCAGGCAGTGGCCGACTTGGGTCCAGTTGACCAAATCCTGCGAGTGGAAAACCGGCACCCCCGGGAAAAACTCAAACGAGCTTGTGACCATATAATAGTCATTGCCCTTGCGGCAGATGCTGGGGTCGGGGTAAAAACCTTTAAGAATTGGGTTGTTATATTTGATAGCCATTTTGAATCCTTTCATTTATATTATAATAAAATGATTATACCTAACCATTTCTAAAAAATCTATAAAAAAAATAAAAATTCAAAATCGCTATTGCTTTTATTTTAAATACGAGATAATATATAAAATGGAATTGGCACTCATTCGCACAGAGTGCTAACACACTGAAAATAATGTAGCAAAAATAGCAAGGAGGTTTTAACATGAAGTTAGTACCATTAGGAGACAGAGTTGTCTTAAAGCAATTAGTTGCCGAAGAAACAACCAAATCGGGAATTGTATTACCCGGACAGAGCAAAGAGAAACCCCAGCAGGCGGAAGTAATCGCTGTTGGCCCCGGCGGAGTAGTTGACGGGAAAGAAATCAAAATGGAAGTAAAAGTCGGCGACAACGTTATTTACTCCAAATACGCCGGGACAGAAGTCAAGATTGACGAAGAAGAGTACATAATCGTTAAGCAGAATGATATTTTGGCAGTCACAGTTTAAAACACGAAGAAATATTCTAAAAATATTTAAAACTTCGTGACAGAAGGGTGGCTTGACCGTCATTCTTCCAAAAAACAATAACAAAAAGGAGAATTAAGACATGGCAAAGGAATTAAAGCATGGCGCGGAAGCCCGTGCCGCATTAGAATCAGGAGTAAACCAATTAGCTGATACAATCAGCATCACCCTTGGCCCGAAAGGCCGTAACGTAGTTTTGGACAAGTCCTATGGCTCGCCCCTCATCACCAATGACGGCGTGACTATCGCAAAGGAAATTGAGCTCGAAAATGCTTTTGAAAATATGGGGGCCCAACTTGTTAAGGAAGTTGCGACGAAAACTAATGATGTCGCCGGTGACGGCACAACAACCGCTACTGTTTTAGCACAGGCAATGATTAACGGCGGGATGAAAAACTTGGCCGCCGGTGCCAATCCGATGATTTTACGCAAAGGAATGAAAAAAGCGACCGACGTAGCAGTTGATGCGATTGCCAAAATGAGCGCAACTTTATCTGGCAAAGAGCAAATCGCCCGCGTAGCCGCTATTTCCGCTGATGATGATGAAGTAGGTATTTTAGTTGCTGATGCAATGGAAAAAGTATCAAACGACGGTGTCATTACGATTGAAGAATCGAAAACAATGCTCACCGAACTTGACTTAGTTGAAGGTATGCAGTTTGACCGTGGTTATATTTCCGCATATATGGCAACTGATATGGACAAAATGGAAGCCACTTTGGATAATCCTTACATCCTGCTTACAGACAAAAAAATCAGCAGTATCCAAGAAATTCTGCCTTTACTTGAGCAAGTTGTCCAATCCGGCGCGAAACTGGTCATTATTGCTGAAGATATTGAAGGTGAAGCCCTTACTACCTTAATCGTAAATAAGCTTCGCGGCACTTTCAACGTTGTTGCGGTGAAAGCTCCCGGTTATGGCGACCGCCGTAAAGCGATGCTTGAAGATATCGCAATCCTTACCGGCGGGCAGGTTATCAGCGAAGAAGTTGGCTTAGACTTAAAAGAAGCTACTTTAGAGCAATTAGGCCGTGCCAAATCAGTAAAAGTCCAAAAAGAAAATACGGTCATCGTTGATGGTGAAGGCGACAAAGCCGCAATTGCTGCCCGTATCAATCAGATTAAAGCGCAAATCGATGAAACCACATCTGATTTTGATAAAGAAAAATTACAGGAAAGACTGGCAAAATTGTCCGGCGGCGTAGCGGTTATCCGTGTTGGCGCAGCGACCGAAACCGAAATGAAAGAAGCCAAACTCCGCATGGAAGATGCCCTTGCTGCAACCCGTGCCGCGGTTGAAGAAGGCATTATCGCCGGTGGTGGTTCCGCTTATATCCACGCTTCAAAAGATGTCATCAAACTCATTGATAGCCTTGAAGGTGATGAAAAGACCGGTGCCCAGTTGATTTTGAAAGCCCTTGAAGCGCCGCTTTATTATATCGCAACAAATGCCGGGTTAGTCGGCGAAGTTATCGTTAATAAAGTCATCGAATCAAAAGCCGGAGTCGGTTATGATGTTATGAAAGATGAATATGTTGACATGGTTGAAGCCGGTATCCTTGACCCTGCTAAAGTAACCCGCTCAGCCCTGCAAAACGCAACCAGCGTTGCTTCAACTTTACTTACGACCGAATCAGTTGTAGCTAATATCAAAGAAGAAGCACCGATGATGCCGCCAGGTGGTGGTATGGGTGGAATGATGTAAATAAATACTCACAATAAACAAGCGCCCCCGTAAGGGGGCTTTTGTTTGTTTAAAGCTAACTTTATAATTTTCTTATTGACATCACTTTGACATTAAGTGTATAATTAATATTATGCTATTTCGATTGAATGAATGTTAAGCGCGTAATTAAACACATTATTAAGGAGGCTACATATGGGGCTGATGTTCAAAACCTTAGCGAAGCAAAATTTACGCTATAAGGGATTCTTGATTTTTTATTTATTTATGGTATTAATCACCGCGGCAGCAAGTGTATTTGCCACCCGGCTCACCGGTGATATGGGGCAGGCGGCAATCAGCATGGATATGGGCGCGCTGCTTAAGCTTTTTGGCTTTATTACAATAATAATGCTCATTCAAGCGATTGCATCAGCGGTATCGGCCTTATATTTAGGCCGGTTTGCCGGAAAAGCCGGTTATCGTTTCCGGGACAATTTCGCCAAATATTTTTTGCAGAAACCATTTTCTGCTTATGAAGATAACAAAAGCGGCGAGTCACTTTCGGTTTTTCAAAATGACCTCCCGGCTTCTGTAGAACTGGTATCCAATGGCGGTATCCGCATGATAGCGGATATAGTCACCCTAATAGTGACCTTTGCCTATATGATGTACCTTAACTGGTGGCTTACATTGATTTTTTTCGCATCATTTCCGGTATTAATCATTGTTCAGGTGCTTATTGCCGCCCCTATCCAAAAGAAAGAGCAAAAAGTTCTTGAGAAAAAGGCTGGTGTAAATGCTTATGCCAACGATTCTTTTCAAAATACTTCAACCGTTATTGCATATTCACTTGAAGAGATCATGATTAAACGCTTAAGTAAAGCTTATGAAGAATTAATTATAGCAACTAAAAACTCTGCCCGTTCATTTTTGTTTTTAATTCTTGCCGGCATTCTTGCTTCAATGAGCCCGATATTGATTATTATTGCTGTATCGGCAGCACAGGTTATTGCTGGAAATATGGACATTGCCGAGTGGCTTGCCTTTACGAATCTGGCAATGGGGGCAGGCACTTGGCTGACAATGCTGTCCCAGCGGCAAAACCAAGTTCAATCATCTGCCGCAGGGGCAAACCGTTTGGACGGACACATGGCAGGAGAACCGGAAGACGGGTTACTATTAAAAGCTAATGCAGTTCAAACACCGCTGCTTTCGCAGTCTTTTAGCAACGATGATACACAAAAATCGCAAAATGCGCGGTTTGGCGGCCTTACTAGTAAGGTTTTTGCACCAATAGGGGCGGCGAATAGTATAATGCCAAGCGGGAATATTGCCATTTGCGCCGAAAATATCAAATTTGCCTATGGCGGTAAAAGCAATATAGAGGTTGGGGATATCGGAAATACTTCGGCAGAACCCCCCGCCCCGCCCCTTGCGCTGGATGATGTATCTTTTACAATCGAGCAAGGCTCCCGGGTAGCATTCGTTGGCGGGAGCGGAAGCGGGAAAAGTACGATTCTTAAATTACTGCTTGGGTTATATAACCCGCAGGAGGGGAAAATAGCAGTTATGGGTGCGGATACGGCGGACATTCCGCTTGCATCCCTGCGTGAAACTTATGCCTATGTCCCGCAGGATAGCTATCTTTTCCCGGAATCCATTTTGGGTAATATCACGGGTGAGTCAGCAGTATCCGATCTGCCCCGGCTGGAAAAAGCCTGCCGCGATGCAGGAATATTGGATTTTATTAATTCATTGCCTGACGGATTTGATACAGTGCTTAATGAAGCTGCTGAAAACTTATCTGGCGGTCAAAAACAACGTATCGCCTTGGCGCGGGCATTTTATCGTGATGCTCCGGTTATCTTGTTTGATGAAGCGACTTCGGCGCTTGACCCGGCTACTGAAACCGCCGTTTTACAAAGTTTTTGCGCCCTTTCCCGGGATAAAACCGTTGTGATGGTCGCACACCGGCTTAAAGCGATTGACTTCTGCGACCGGATTGTCGTAATGGACAATGGAAAAATTGCCGCATCCGGTACACATGACGAGTTAATCAAAAACAGCCCTATATACGCAAACTTATATCAAGCACGTGAAAAGGAGGTGACAGTATGACTGACCGCCAATATTTTTTCCGAATCTTTTCCTATGTAAAACCATATAGAGTCCCCTATGCGATTGGAACATTTATATATTGCAGCCAGCAATTTATTTTTCCTTTAATGATAAGTTTCCTTTTCGGCGGGGTAACGGCGGCTATATTAGCCGGAAATTATTCAGGAGTGCTTGATGCAATTTGGCAGATGTTAATAATGTTATTAACAATAATTGTTTTTCTTGGTATCGGGACATATTTGTATATTGTTAACCTTGCTTATGCTGTCCGGGATTTAAGCCTTAAATTATTTAAGTCTTTTATGAAATCAAGTATTGAAAGCAATAAGCATTCCGGTGAAGGTATTGCTGCGCTTAACACTGATATCGATATGGCTTCGAACATTATTAGTGATGCGCTTGCTTCTTTTTTGCAAAATATACTAGCCGTATTACTTTCAACGATTGCGGTTTTTATCATCGACTTTAGAATGGGGCTTGGAGTCCTGGCAATCGGGCTGCTTATCCTCTTTATGCAATCCCGGTTTGCCCGTCCTTTAGCCCGGCTTGGTAAGGAACAGCTAATCACTAATGCCGATTCCGTCAAATCTCTTTCGAATATTTTCGCTGGGGCCCTTACGATTAGGGCTTACAACCGCCAAGACCGTTCGCTGATTCAATTTGACAAAGAAAACGGAAAGCTAAAGAAACTTGCTTTCAAACAAGCATTTATTGGCATGTGGCAGGATTTGTTTAATACAGTTCAGGGTTGGCTAACGATAGTTTTTATTTTCGGTTTTGGCGGCTGGCTGGTTATCAGCGGGGGAGCCGAATTTAGTCTGGTTATGATGGTCTTGCCCCTTGCCGGAACAATCAGTGCTTCAATGTCACAGATTGGTACCAGCTTCGCAGCTTTACAGCCGCCAATAGTTGCGGCGAAACGGGTCTTTGATATTATTGATTCCGCACCGGAAACTGACAGTAATGAAAGCGAAGAAAAAGCCGGTTTAGATGGTAAATATGAAATTAAAATTGACAATTTAAATTTTTCTTATAAAGATACAACCTTCAAAGCCTTAAACGATATTAACCTGTTAATTGGGCAAAATAAAATGGTTGCTTTCGTTGGAGAGTCAGGCAGCGGAAAATCCACATTACTCCGGGTGATAATTGGCATGTATGAGCGCGAAAACCTCAAAATGAAAATCGGCGGTTTACCGTTTGCGGTAGAAAATATTAACGAGTGGCGCAGCCAGTTTGCTTACGTAGACCAAAGCTGCAAACTTTTTGATATGACAGTTGCTGAAAATATTAGTCTTGGCCTAAATGGTAAAGCAACAGAAGAGCAAATTATAGAGGCATCAAAACGTGCTTATGCCCATGATTTTATTTTAGGTTTAACCGAAGGTTATGAAACTGCTTGCGGAGAAAATGGCGCAAGCCTTTCCGGCGGCCAAAAACAAAGGTTAGCTATCGCCCGTGCTTTAGTCCGGAAAGCCCCGGTTTTGGTTTTTGACGAAGCGACCTCGGCGCTTGACTCGGAAAGCGAACGTAGTATAATGGAAACGATAGAGGATTTGCGCAGTGACCATACGGTGCTGATAACCACCCACAATCTGGCTAATATCGTTACAGCAGATATGATTGTAGTAATGGATAAAGGGCGGGCCGCCGAATCCGGTACCCATAGCGAATTATTGGATAAAGGCGGGTTATACGTGAAATTGCTGGAAGGCCGTGAGTGAGTATTTTTCTCACGGAACGAAAGTGTTTTTTGCGGCGAAGTGCAGAAATGTCACACGCGGAATAATTGTAGAGGTGAGCATGCGCTATAAAATTTACAATGAACCGATGTATGATTTCGAATGTAAATCGATTCTTTTTCATATCATAAATGGGACATCGATAAAAAAAGAAATGGAAGATTGTATTGAAGAGCATAATGCCGAATCAGCACGTCCGCTTGTTGAGAAATCATTTGCCAAATCATTTGCGGTTGAAAAATATATCAAAGAAAACATCAACTTTAATCTGCCTGGATATGAGGAAACCGGCCGGGAAACAAGCGAGTTTTTGTTTAGAGAATGGGAGGATAAAGATGCTGCTCTCATCGATGCTATTTATGCTTATGACCATCTGTTGCCAAGTGAGATAGAAAGTAAAGCAATAATAATAATGCTTATTATCGACCCCGGTTATGTAGAAAGTATATGGAGCTTAAAAAGTATTGAGGAAGGCAGCCCGCCGCCTTTTATCAGTGACAATGAATTTTTCCGGTTGATTGATAATTCGCAGCTTGGGCAAGAAGAAAAATTAAAAGCGTTAAAGCTGTATTATGAATTTGATTCATATCATGACTATGCAAGTAAACTTTTCCGGCATGCGGAAGATTTATTAAAAGTCAAAATTGAGGAATATGCAGATGAGATAAAAACACATATGAATCAAGTCGAACAACATTTGCTTAGTGGTGCTGTGTATTTTTTAAAAAAAAGAATCGGAATTTCACCAAACGATGACCAGTTTTATCATATTTATCCAAGCTTATACCATGCAAATATGTTCGTTTTAAATGTTACCGGTTTTTCCCCGCCTTTTATTATCATCGGGACCAGCGTTTTTTCGTTGGAGGATTTATATGAAAAAGTGGACTCGGATAATGATAAAGCCGCCCGTTTTCTTAAATGCTTAAGTGACAATACTAAGCAAAACATTTTACAACAGCTGAAAAAGGAACCGCTCTATGGAAGCCAGCTTGCCGAAAAATTAGGCTGTACCAGTGCTAATATCTCGCAGCACATGAATATATTGATAAACCTTGATGTTGTCCATGTGAAAAAAGAAAACAACCGCGTTTACTTTCATTTGAATAAAGCAGCAATCCATCAGCATTTTGACACGGCAAAAGAGTTGTTTGGGTAAAACTTCTTGACTTCCCTGTGATAACGGAATATAATTCTACATTATGGAAGAAAAACTCGAAGTAGTTATTGACGATGGCCGAATTGACGAAATTGCTGAATTTAAAAGCCCCGATGAGCTTTATCAGGAATTGATTTCGCGTGTCCTTAGATATCACCCTTCTTCCGATTTGTCCCTAATTGAAAAAGCTTATCAATTTGCCCGGAATGCCCACTACGATCAAGAGCGCAAATCGGGCGAGCCTTATATTATTCATCCTTTATATGTTGCTAATATTCTGGCCGAAATGGAACTTGACAAAGAAAGTATTGCCGCCGGCCTTTTACATGACGTGGTTGAAGATACTGATTTGACGGTGGAAAACCTAGCTGTTGAATTTGGTGAAGAAGTAGCATCAATAGTTGATGGAATGACCAAGCTGCAAAATATTATTTTGCCGCCCGACCGTGAAGATGACAAAAAAACCGACCGTATGGAAATCCAGGCCGAGAATCTTCGCAAGATGTTTCTTGCGATGGCAAAGGATATTCGCGTGATTCTTATTAAGCTGGTTGACCGCTTGCACAATATGCGGACCCTTCAGCATCAGAAACCGGAAAGCCAGCAACGTACTGCCCGTGAAACGTTGGAAATTTATGCCCCGATTGCCGAACGGTTGGGTATCTCGAAATTAAAAGTCGAGCTTGACGACCTATCTTTAAAATATCTTGAACCGGAGGCCTACAAGGATTTAACCGAAAAAATCCAGGAGCGCCGGACTACTCGTGAAAAATATGTTCAGACAATTGTTGATGAAATATCTGATAATATTAAGAATGCCGGTATCGAAGCGGTAATTGACGGCCGCGTGAAACATTTTTTTAGCATTTACAAAAAGATGATTAACCAGCACAAAAGTATCGACCAGCTTTATGATTTGTTTGCTGTTAGAATTTTAGTCGATACGATTGCTGATTGTTATGCCGTGCTCGGGATTATCCATGAGATTTTCACACCGATGCCGGGGCGGTTCAAAGATTTTATTGCTGTGCCGAAACCAAATTCTTACCGTTCGCTTCATACAACATTGATTGGTGCCGGCGGCCAGCCTTTTGAAATCCAAATCCGTACTCATGAAATGCACAAAGAGGCAGAGTATGGGATCACTGCCCACTGGAAGTATAAGGTGACAGCCGAAGGGAAAAAGACCGATACTGCCGAAGAAGAAAAACTGAAGTGGCTGCGCCAGATTCTTGAGTGGCAGCAGGAGATGTCGGATAATAAAGAATTTCTTGATTCAATCAAAGACGACCTTAATATGTTTTCCGATATGGTTTATTGCTTTACCCCCGCCGGTGATGTGAAAAATTTACCCGCCGGTTCGACACCAATAGATTTTGCTTATAGTATCCATAGTGCAGTTGGCAACAAAATGATCGGCGCACGGGTAAATGGCAAACTTGAAACAATTGATTATGAAATCAAAAACGGCGACCGGATTGAGATAATGACTTCGCAGAACTCCCGCGGCCCAAGCCGCGACTGGCTGACGGTCGTAAAAAGTACCCAGGCGAAAAACAAAATTTTGCAATGGTTTAAAAATGAATTTAAAATAGAAAATATCGTCCGCGGAAAAGAGCTTTTGACCCAATATTGTAAAACACGCGGAATCAATATAAATGATATCAATAAACCGGAATATGTTGAAAACATTTTCAAGAAGTATGGCTTCCGTGATTGGGATTCGGTACTTGCCGCCGTTGGCCATGGCGGGGTAAAAGAAGGCCAAATCATCAACCGGCTTGTCGAAGCGTATGAAAAAAACCGCGAGGTTAAATCAAACGAAGAAGTCGCCGAAGAACTGAAAGACCATCTCACCCCGGTTAAGAATGAACGTATCCATACTCATAGCGGCATCATGGTTAAAGGGGTGACTGATGTTGCAGTGCGTTTTGCCAAATGTTGTTCTCCGTTACCTGGTGATGAAATCGTCGGATTTGTGACCAGAGGGCGTGGGGTATCGGTTCACCGCAATGATTGTATTAATATTATCAGCCTGCCCGAACTTGAGCGCGAACGGATGATAGAGGCGGAATGGCAGCAGTCAGCGGACAAAATGGTTAATGAAAAATATCTTGCGGAAGTCAAAATTTTCGCCGAAAACCGCGCCGGTTTATTAGCCGACATCACGCGGATTATGGCCGAGAAAAAGATTTCGCTTACCGCAGTAAATATCCGGGTGAATAAGCAAAACATGGCGATTATGGATATGGCTTTTGAAATAAAAAACCGCGAAGAGCTGGTGATGATAATTGAGAAAATCCGCAGCATTAAGAGTGTGATAGATATTGAAAGGACAATGAGTTAAAAGGAGGTTAGTATGAGTATAAAAATCAGCAAATTAGTCTTAGGTTTTGCCCAAACCAATTGCTATTTAGTCCATCGTGACGATGAGGATGTCAAAGAAGTACTTATTTTTGACCCCGCCGACCGGGGCGAATATATTTATGAAAAACTTAAGGAAAAAGGCTTAGATGTAGCCGGAATCTTTTTAACGCACGGCCATTTTGACCACTTACTTGGCGCGAACAAACTGCGTGACTTATCCGGAGCGAAAATTTATGCTTGTTCCGCGGAAAAAGAAGTTTGTGAAGACAGCGGTAAAAATTTCACCGCCGAAGTTGGAATTTCGAGTATCGTTATAGCCGATGAATATTTAGACGGTGGTGATGAACTTTCCCTTGCCGGACTAACTATCCGCGTAATTGCGACCCCCGGCCATACGATTGGAAGTTGCTGTTATTATTTTTCTGATGATACAATCCTTATCAGTGGTGATACCTTATTTCAGGAATCGGTCGGCCGCACCGACTTGCCAACCGGCAACATGAATACATTGGTTAACTCCATTCGCGAAAAACTCTTTATCCTGCCTGATGAAACAAGGGTTTATCCCGGTCACGGTGAACCGACAAGTATCGGAAATGAAAAAGAAAACAACCCTTTCGTAAGGAGTTAAATGCTTGTAATCACTACCAATCAAAACGATTTTGAAACTGATATCTATTCTTTGGTTAAAGCTTTTTATCCGGCGGAAGAAGTGAAAATCTATCTTGGCGAAGAAGCAGGAAGAGAAGAAACCAGTTCACAAGCCGGCCTTCCGGATATTAATATTCATTTCCTTGATAACCGTATTTTACTAATGATTTATTCCGGTGAAAGTGAACCGAAGGCCGCCGGTATCGATATTGACAAAACGGAAAGCCGCCTCGAAGTGAAAAATGCTTTGAAGCAGCTTTTATATTGCTGTTTGTCTGACCATACAAACATATCGTTACCCTGGGGTGCCCTGACCGGAATCCGCCCCGTGAAAATCCCGATGAATCTTCTTACACTTGGTTGGGCGGAAGAAGAAATTATCCGGCATATGTTTGATGTTTATTTTTGCAGTGCCCAAAAAGCTCATCTTGCTCTTGATATCGCGAAAAAAGAGCGGGCAGTCCTTGCGGGCATCGACTTGCATGATAGCTATAGCCTTTACATATCAGTCCCTTTTTGCCCGACGACCTGTCTTTATTGTTCTTTTACCTCATATCCAATTACGAAATTTAAAGATATGGCGGATGCATATTTACTTGCCTTGTATAAAGAAATCGATTTTATAGCTGACCTCTATCAAAGTAAACGCCTGCTGACGATTTATATCGGCGGAGGGACACCAACGACTTTGACTGCATCTGCGCTAGAAGCCCTGCTTAAGAAAATAACCGCCAGCTTTAACCTTAACCATTTACAGGAATTTACCGTTGAAGCCGGCCGGCCGGACAGTTTTGACCGCGAAAAGCTGGTGATAATGAAAAAATATCACGTTAACCGAATTTCAATTAACCCCCAATCAATGAATGAAAAGACCCTAAAACTAATTGGGCGGAATCATACTGTTCAACAAGTTTACGATGCTTTTCAACTGGCTCGTGAGCTTGGGTTTACCAATATAAATATGGATATCATTTTAGGACTGCCAAATGAAACTATCGTTGAAGTTAAAAAAACATTGGATAAAATAAGTGAACTTCAGCCCGACAGTCTGACGGTTCATTCGCTGGCAATTAAACGTGCGGCGAAATTGACCGAATGGGTCAATGACAATGGCATCACCACCCTTAATAATACTGCCGAAATAATGCAGGCCGCTACCGAATGCGCATTGGCTTTAGGGATGTCCCCCTATTATCTCTACCGCCAGAAAAATATTGCCGGCAATCTTGAGAATGTTGGTTACGCGCAAACCGGAAAAGAGGGCCTTTATAATATTTTGATGATGGAAGAAGTACAAACCATCGCCGCCCTTGGCGCCGGAAGTATTTCTAAGCGGGTCTACGAAGCGGGTCATGCTAACTATGGTAATATTAAACGCTCTGACAACTTAAAAGAAGTTGACCAGTATATAAACCGGATTGATGAAATGATAGAAAAACGAAGAGATTTTCTAAGCCGGCATGATACGCCGGCTAAAAAAATCTAAAGTTTCGTTTAGGAAACGGGGCTGTTTGGGTGAAATTCACGAAACCATCCCCCCAAGCATCCCGCTGCCGGTACAAAGTAACATCACGGTTACGAAGTCATTGGTAACTCCGCCTAAGCCTTTATTTACCGCCAGTGATACCAAAATTAAAACGACAAAATATAACGCCCCCATCATAAGCCCCCAAAGAAATTTGCGGGCGCCCATTTTTTTCCCGGCAACAAATCCGGCAAGAAATGTCACAGCCACATAAATAACGATAATTGCAATCGACACAATCTGCTCAGAAAGCTCAAAGCGGTATAAAAGAAGGGCAAGAAGAAGCAATAGCCCCGCCGTTATTAAATAAGCAAATAACAAGCACTTGAGAATAAAAGTAACCCGCGAATCAATATGTAAATTTTTCAGCATAAAAGCCTCCAACAGTACTTTAGATTAGCTAATTATATGCGGGGGGGCGGCCAAACTTGACAGGATTATCTTGTCTAAAGTAAAATAAATGAGTGAGGAAGATAAAAACATCTCGCAGTTGCATTAGGCCGCCTTTTTCCCGAAAGAAAACGTAACGCTAAGAAAAATAGGCCGTATGCAACAAAACCAAGCAAGCTTGGTTCGAGAGTTTATTATCTGACTTACGGAGTATATTTGTTTTAGATAATTATGTTTAGGAGAATATATATTTGGATACCGATGGTGTCATACAATCTTTCATAATCTTCATTTTAATCTGTTTTTCAGCCTTTTTTTCATCCGCCGAAATCGCTTTTACTACCGTTAACAAAGTCCGCTTGAGAACCTTAAATGAAGAAGGCAACAAAGCCGCCGGGACTGCCCTTACTATAATTGAGAACTACCGGAAAATGCTAAGTACCGTTGTGGTTGGCAATAATGTCGTTAATATAACTGCTTCAGCCCTGACAACTTCGCTGGTGCTAAGAATATGGGGCAATCTCGCGGTTGGGATTGCGACCGGTATATTAACTTTTATAATTCTGTTGTGGGCAGAGATTATTCCCAAAACCCTTGCGAGCCTTCATGCGGAGAAAATGGTTCTCAAATATGCCATGCTGGTTTTATTATTAATGAAAATTCTGACACCGGTAATTTTTCTGGTTGATAAAGTAGCTCAAGTTACCTTAAAAATAATGCGCATTGACCCCGATAAGAAAGAAATTATGACTGAAAATGAGCTGAAAACCTATGTTGATGTCAGCCTTGAGGATGGTGCGATTGAAACTGACGAACGGAAAATGATTTATAATGTTTTTGATTTTAGCGATACCAAAGCAAGGGATATTATGATTCCGCGGATTAATATGACAGCAATCAGCGCTGATGCTAATTATGGCGAGATTCTTGCAATATTCGCTGAAAATAAATATACCCGTTACCCGGTCTATCGTGAAGATAAAGATATTATTATTGGTTTGATAAATATTAAAGACTTTTTCCTTGTTGCCGAACATGAGCGCGAAAATTTCCGGGCGGCTCATATCCTGCGCGAAGGGCATTATACTTATGAATTAAAGAAAACCGATGATTTGATGGATGAAATGCGTGAAAAGCCTTATACGATGGCTTTTATACTCGATGAATACGGGCTGACGGTCGGCATGATTACCTTTGAAGATTTATTAGAAGAAATAGTTGGTGAAATCCGCGATGAATATGATGAAGACGAAAAGCAATGGATTCAAAAACTTGATGAAAATATTTATCTTATTGAAGGTGATGTCAAAATTGATGATATCAATGAAGCGATTGAATTAAACCTTAAGTCTGAAGATTATGATTCCATCGGCGGCTTGATGATTGAGGTCCTAGTCCGTTTACCCGAAGATGATGAAACGATTACTACCGATGACGGCGTGACTCTGCAAGCGAAAGGGATTAGCAATAACCGGATAACAAAAGTTTTATTAACGATTCCGAATAAAGAGAACAAATCCGGTGCGGAAGAAGTCGCGGAAGAAATGCCGGTAACTAAAGAAAAGCCTGGAGATGATGTGGTTGACGATGAGCAGATAAATATTGAGATTTGAGTAATTGCAAGAAGATTTCAACGATATAAATGTAATAATTTGCCAGAAAAATAACAAATTTTGGAAATTTTGCTTGACTACAATTTTGTTAAGTTATATAATACATATTAAGGGGAATTTTATTTTTGTTACCCCTTAGAGAAATTTCAAGGGGTATTTTTATTTATTAAAGATATTAATTTACTTTTTAACATAAATTGTTGGTAGTTTATGCGTATAATAATAAAGTTAATCTTATGTGGGAATAACGGAAAAGGGATTGCCGGAGTAATAGATATTGAAAGAAAAGATTTATATTTTATTCCGCGTGTGACATCTCTGCACTTCGCTGCAAACACGTTTTCACTCGATGTAAAACGTTGCGTTACTAATGCGGCATAGTACGCCGCTTAA
>Ga0131853_10000699_pt1 | contig 60678 bp, 28 predicted proteins | sample TergutLab28metaG_FD_92764 | JGI IMG/M metagenome (GOLD analysis project Ga0131853, IMG submission 92764) | Labiotermes labralis P1 segment gut microbial communities from Petit-Saut dam, French Guiana - Lab288 P1 (version 2) (version 2) | ecosystem: Host-associated > Arthropoda: Insects >...
AATGCTCAAGAGCATAATGTGCAGATATCTTAACAGCGAATTTCACCACAATCAGACAACATATGGGGGGGGGGGGGGAGGCATGGATGGAAAATTATTTACAACCCCAGGTAAAGTGTAAATTGTGACTTTCATTGTTCCGATTTTCACGAAACTCAGAAGTGTTCGGACACCTCCAAGTCGATTTTCTCCCAGATCGGTCAAGATATATGAAACGTACGGTACAAATTAATTTACGCCCCCCAAGTAAAGTATGTCAAAAAACCGATTTTCACGAAACTCGCGTTTGCTCGATGGCTTTTTTGTAAATAACTTCTACATTGAACTTCATGAAAATCCAACAAACGGTTTAGTCGCTGATGCCAGGTCACGGAAGGACGGATGTAATCTTCATATAGGGTTGCTGTTTTACTTTTTACTGAACACGTAAAATTCTTAAGGCAGGAACAATTTAACGACCGCAGCCGAAGAGAGAATACAACATGATTAAACAAGATTTCACTGACACTGTCAGACCGTGTCAGCTACTGTCAGATGTGTCGAAAATACTTTCAATTAAACACGTTGCTAAGGCTGGCTCAGCCGATTAGATTAAACAGGCCGTCGCCTAGGGCGGCAAAATATGGAGAAAAATTCAGGAAAAATGTACAAGCAGTGCTCATTTAACGTTGCCTCAAACAACGCTGTTTCGGTCTCTGCTCTTGTGGGATATGGTGCCAAGTGGCCGAGTGACTGGTGACCGACGACCCTTGAAGATGAGAGCACAACGCTGTCTCGAAACGTCCTTCAGATCACCCACTGATAAGGCGTAACACCCTACAAGGACAGGGACCTCAACTGCACCAGTGCGGAAACCTAAAAACTCGCAACGTTGTTTCGCTTTAACGTGGACAAATTTCGGCGAACATAGACTCGATTAACGCCGCCCAACCTTGGGTCAATTTTTTTCCCCCAGTGGAATCTCAATTAATTCTTATGGGGGAAAAAATACGGCAACCCCAACGTTAAACAAGACGCATAACGTAACGCTGGGGCGCGTTCGTGCAACCACTGATGCACAGGAAAGCAGTAGGTATTACATATTCTGACTGTGTGTCCGTAGCCTTAGGTATCCAGCATGCAATGCGCATGCGTCGTATTGTCATCTGTGGCAGAACGGCTCTACAATATTTTTCCACATTATCTCATAAGCGGCACGATTTAAAAAAAAAAGTTATCGAATATAAAATGTCAGTACTGATCTTCTCTAAAACTTTTTTTAAAACATTTCTCATTCTAAGAACTGAGAGAAATATGATAAAAAATGTATGTTGATATTCATCTAAAGTACCTGTTATTCTTGACTGATTTCAATGAAACTTGGATTTTCTGGAGAGATTTTTGAAAAAAAATATGCAAATTTCAAATTTCATGAGAACCCGTCCCGTAGGAGCCGAGGCGTTCCATGAAGAGCGCGCCTGAAAGGAGTTACTAACTTTCTTTGTAAACGTGAGATGACGGTTGATTTTTCGAGGGGCTTGAAGTGCACCTTGGGCTGCAAAAAACTTCAGGCCGCCCTGAATATGACGGCAGAACTACATTCGCATCGCGGCACACCGATTGCAAAACAAAGACATAAGCCTTTCCATTTCATAATTTATTGCACAGCATCATCGATAACAGCCGACCCACTACACTATAGAGAGATACAAATTCAAGAGACTACAGCGTGTATGTTACAATAAACTTTTAGCAAGAAACTAGCTGATTCACCATCTGTGGAGGCTGTCAGACTCTGGATATAAATCTTGTCATATTGATTCATGTAAAAGGAAATTGTTAGGGAAGAGTGTCTGCTCGGGTTGGTGAAATAACAAGGTACTATCAGTAATAAGCTCTGACGGATTTCCTACAAATGTCTAGCATAGCACAACCATCGTTCTTGTGATTCAGCACTGCAGGTCCTTTTGAGGAAACCTTTACACAAGATCCGACGCGAATAAAAGTAGAATATTTAATTATTTTACGCGCTCATTACAAACAAGTCGCGAAAGAATTTTATCTTGAATTACGATGGTATTTACTGAGGGGTTACACCTCCTTAAATCTCTAACGGTATTATCTGCTGTAACGTTTAAAAGAACTACATTTTGTCCACTGTGTACGCAGTATTTTTCGAATGATTCTCCAGAATAAAGGGCAACTGTTTCCCCAAAGCAGCATTACTAGTAGTATTTGTAATAGCAACGGTCTGTTTTCTCTGCTATAAGGAATTAGTGTACATATTATTTAATCGAATTTCAATTACAAAGAGCTAACATGCATTGAGCACCTGAAGAAATACAAGAACTCTGATCGCCGAGTGTTTATCTTGGAAAGCGCTAATTTCTGCGGATCTGAATGAAAAGCGAGGTACATAGTGACATTCAAGGTCACGCAAGTGCCATGCCAGATGTCGACACAAGCAAAACAAAAAACAAAAACCAAAACAAAGTTTAACTGCGCGCAGTCAAAACAGTGCAGGTCGGAGTTTCTCAGCTTTCGTTTCACTGCGGATCCCTTACGAAATCTCAATACTTCTGTGAACCTCCTCCCCAAAATTATCGCAACTCGCGGTAACGTTCAAACTTGTAATAATTACATAAACGACATAGATTTCAAGTGTAATAACCTCCATAATGTAAAGGTAAATAATTTATTACAAAACACTAATTTACCGATCATTAATTCTGGACGCAATCAGATGAGGAGAGGGCTAAAGGAAAATAAACTTCATGTTCCACTCAGCAGAATACATCCAACCAGCGGAAGCCGGTTGACAAACACTGCTAGGGGCTACATCCCGAATACGTGGAGAATGACCGAATTATATCTATGGGTTAAAAAATAAAAAAGACGCAAGTATCTGTAAATAAAGATGTAGGTTATTATAGTTTTATAATGATTCCACTCCGTCTGAAAGCTTCTGGGCACAGATATATGACTTTCATTTATCAGGCGCCTTTCGCATTTTGAGAAATAGTTCCGCAGAGAAAGATGAGGTAGGTATTTGCCTTTTCCCCCTAAGGAATAACTCGGCTATAAATTAAAATCCCAATCTCAGTGACAAAAAGGCGACGTCGCCATTTTTCGTTATTCGTCCTTCCCCTGAAATACGATCCAATTCAGACCTCAAAAACAAAGACTTTGGTATACAATACTGTAACGCACGTAGCTAACTTGAAATGTGAACGTTAGGATAGGACGCACTTATTAACAGAGTCGAACTCGGTTATAACGCCTTGAAAGGGACTGAATATTTTGTGTCGTTATAGCCGGGGAGAATAATGTTACGGCTAACAGTGTGTGGAATTAATTGGTACCACAAAATATCTAACGTTATAAACGAGGTGTCACGCAAACCGATGTCGTTATAACCGGGTTTCTACCTACTTAACTGATGCTGAAATTAGAAAAGTCCGTTAATGCATTGTACTTTGAGTCTCAGCTCAGCCAGTCGCGGGTTCAAATCCAGGACCAGGGTAGGGAAGCGTGCGTACATTTTTCTGCACCGAATCACGTGCTCAAGACTTGCGATTATCGTGACAATTCATAGTGGTTACAGTCATACAGATACGGCACTGTGTCATAGTTGAAAGTACGGACGCTTCGGAAGAACTCGCTTCCTCCTTCTTCAGATCGAACGAGGAAGCAAATTTCTCCAAAATACTGGTAAGGATCCACTGAGGAAAACAAATAAACCATCAGTACAGTGTTCTTACATGAACATTAACCCTTCACAACCTATTGGTTACTATATGTACCACAAGCTTTAACGATAAGAGATTCCACGTTGTATCCTCAGCGTGTTTATTGTGTATTTCGTATGGCTTAGACAACAAACAGCGATCGCTTCCCTAGACAGCACTGACATAGCCGAAACATTAAGAATCCAAACTGTAACGATTTCTTCACGCTATTCGTATGTGCACAGAACATCTAAAATACGATCTGTCTGACATGATGTTATTACAACTACAGACATTTGTTTAGAACCCTGGTAACTGAAGTGGTACGTTCTGAGAAGTTGTTTTATATGATCCACACCTCATTTTGTAAAACATAAATTCATTACAGGATAATTTCGTGCAATGTAAAGCTTAAGTTTTTTTGCGAACCTAACATTAGATATTGCATGTAGAAGAGCGTAACTGATGTCTTGTTCAGATTGAATTTAATCTAGTGGGAAGTGGTTCCCCATTCCCACTAATCGCCCATATCGTGTTACCATTGAACGCAGAGAAGATAAACCAGATAGGCCACGAACGCATAACTTAACACTAAGGCACATTCTCGTAACCATTGCTGCCGTGGAAATGCAGGTAATATTACATATTCTGAGTGTGTGTTTGTGGCCTTAGTTATCCAACATGCAAAGCACATGTGCCGTATTATGTCACCTGAGGCCTGTCGGGCTCTACCGTGTTTTTCCACATTATGCCACAAAAAGCATGGGTTTCGGAAAAAAGTTACTGAATATAAAACGTGTGTTTTGATTTCCTCTACAACTACTGTCTGAAACATTTCTCACTCTAAGAAGAGGTGAGCGAGATATGATAAAAAATGTATTGGTCTTCATGTAAAGTACCCGTTATTCTTGTCAGATTTTAATGAAACTTGGATACTCTCGACAGATTTTCGAAATAATACTCAAATATAAAATTTCATAAAGACCCATCCAGTGGAGGGGGGGGGCGACTTGTTTCATGCGGACGGACGGACATGACGAAGCTAATAGTCGCCTTTCGCAATTTTGAGAACGCGCCTAAAAAGGACGGCAGATTAAGCCGAAACACTGCGGCATAAACTGAATTAAAAGCACATTTTGCACACATCACACAGCCTTTCAACACCGAAGCATGAAAAATGACGTGCATATTCAAGCCAATGAAGTTCCGAAATAGAATCAAAAGTAGGAAACTTTAGAGACAGCCTCTGAGAATTTAATGGCCACTTTTCAGGAACAGCATACTATCACCATATTCAGTAGATGGAGACAGCACGTTCCTCTGAAATGTTGGTATTCACCAACCAGACTACACGCTGTAAACACCCAGAAGATCAAACTATAAATCTTCGCCACTGTCAAAACCTCGTTTTTCACGAAGTATAAAAAAAAAAACCCTATGAGAAGACCTCGTCCATGCGCCTGTCCGTCTGCGACGCAATACCAGCGACTGATCCGTATCGGATTTTCATGAAATTCGGTACAACGTTCGCTACAAAAGCTGTCGAGCAAGCGTGTCGTGGAAATTGGTTGAGACACTCGGTACTTTACTTACGGATTCTGAACCCTGCCTTCCGTATTTCTCGACCGATTTCAGTCATATTGGGCACAGAATACCTGTAGTACGTAACGTCACTGAGCAGAAAATAGTTTCGTGAAAAACAGGTTTTAGCGAAAGCAATATTTTACTTAACGGCGTAAATGAAATTTTGTTGCTTTTTTTTTTTTAATTTCATCCAACTGGTAATACAAATCAGTACACATATTCCAATAATTTACTGAGTAAATGTGAGTTTCGTGAAAATCGGCCAGTGACAGCCAAAATTCAAATAGGGGCGTGAATGAATTTACACGTATATTCGTCCTTACCAAATTTAATATCTGGTTTGGTCGAAATTCGGTATAAGAGATCTGCATATAATTTTATGTGGGATACATTAGCTCATGCACTGTGAAACTGTGTAACATATTGAAAGTATACAATGCTCTGGTAAAGTCTCTGTACTACAACATCGAATACCCAGCTTGAAATGTTGCTATTAGTGCTCTCAAAGTAATACACCACAAACAATTACAGTTTTCACATACATGTATACTGATATGCTAAACTTACCATTCTCTGGACTGGAGCTTGCCTCATCAGAATCAGACGAGGTCTCCAATTCCCGACCTGGAATATGTAACTAAAAAGTTAATTGAAATGATAATCCACTAGCTGTAACATCTAACAGATTTTTTTAAACTGGAAATTGGGAGAACGTTTACTTTAGATTTGAATGTGTGCGCCAATTTACACGGATTTCATGCACAGGATGTCTCATTATGACCTCACACTATTAACAGAACTTCAAGCAGGTGACAAATTAGAGGAACAGTATGGCAGCTCAGACTCTCTCAGAGTTGCATGATACTGTCGTACCTACAGATCATTACAAGGGTGTGACATCAACCAAATGTCAGTGTGTTCAGACAATATTTTGACATCTAACTTCTTTAGTGGATACCTATGACTCACAGATAAACTATATAAGCCAAAATATAAGGCAGCTCTGAATGTAAGGCAACACCAACTTTTCCATTGCGGTATTTTAAGGAAAACTCAGGAAATTTATGTTATATAATAAATCACAAATAAAATTTCAGACAGTAAGACATAAAACTAAAAACAGCACTTATAAATGATCTTATGTATCTTACGAACAAAATTCAATACACCTTTTTAAAACAGACTACAATGAAATAACATGTCCTTGGATGTGTGATTGGGAAATAAAATTAAAGCTTCATATATAATGCGATCCCTGCTTTTCGGTGCGGATATTTCCAGCAAGAGGAAACTCATCTTATATTCGAGCTTATATGGTAACTGGCATGCGTAACAGCAGGGAAGAAATGTTAGACTTCTGTACCGAGCACAAAATCACATACAACAGCTACAACAAATTAAGGAATGACTACCCAAAAAGTGACTGGAGTTTAAAGTGTTCATAACTGTTTGGCCACCTGATATTTATGTGGTTGGTTCGGTACTTAATTTTGTTGAGTCTGATGACTGTGGCTGTTGGTGATCTCTCTGTGAAACCATGCCAGATCTACAACTGCAGGTATGAATCTGCCATGGCATGAATACCTGTGTGTCATTGAAATAAACATGTCATTTCATCACCAGTGGGCTACCACTTATCCAGGATTGGTGGAAACCTCATTACAGATGACACTGACTGTTACTTTACAAAACTACAAGAGCTTTTTAAATTAAAACACAATAGGAAATTTTCATGCAGCAGGTTTACATGTGACCTAATAACTTTCATAAAATGACAGTCATAAAAACTACTTCCTGTGTTCCAAAGACAAAGTTTAATGAAGTTATGCACTACATACCCATGGGCAGAACATAGACATTAGACACACTTAAAATTTTACACTTTGCATTCACCACTACAACCTACTGCTGGTACTACTACTACTACTACCACCACCACTACTACTACTACTATTACTACCACCACCACCACCACCACCACTACTACAACACCACACTTACAGCGACACTTGTTTATAATTACACAATTTGTTCGATCCCCTCAGATGACGTTATAACCAAGCGTGGCTGTGTGTTTTGGAATCATGCATAATTTAGTGCTACTTTCACATTCACACATGTGGGAAAATTTCTGGAAACCATGTTCCAGCTTAAAGTCAAGTTAATCTGTCACCACCACCGCTGCCGCCGTCACCATCACCACTACTACCACCACCACCACCACCGCCACCACCGCCCTTTCTTTCCCCTAGTGGTCATGCAGTGCAAAGACTTTCAACACAAAACTGCTTACCTTCTAGTATACTGTGGATACGTTTTGACGACATTCCAAGTAATTCATCCAAGCACTGGGACTTTAATTCATCAATTGTTGAATCCTGGAAGAAAAACAAACTAAGCAACATGTTCATGGAAACATAATAAATTTATTTAAAAATTCTGCTTATGTTGTATGAGATGCAGTGCACAATAAAGTATTTATAGCAATTAATGTGATGCACATCCATGTCTTATATATCTGACTCTAACAAATAACAGTTTCAGTGTGACAAAATTTACATTGCACATTAACATGTTTATCCTATAATTAATGTGTTTTTAAAACATAATATACCATTTACAATACAGATTATAAACAACCTACAAACTAAATTCTTGTGCTACACACTTTTGACATACATTTCTCTTCCTTGTTGGGTACATAGCATAAATGTATATGTGTTGGATATATACAGATATATGTAAGGTAACGTTCAAATTTGCTATATAATTAAAATTAATACAGGTTTCATAAACACTATGAATGTGAGTTCAATTGTATATTTTGGAGTCATGCAAAATTTGGTGCTACTTTCCTTTCCACACAGGCAGGAAAATTTCTGGAAACTTTGTTACAACTTAAAGTCAAGTAATCTACTACTACTACGACCACCACCACCACAACAACAACAATAAAAAAAAAAATTAAAAAAAAAATAATAATCTTATAACTTCTCACAATGGTCAGTGTTATAATAATAATTTGTAGTTTTGAATGATTTCACGGTAGAAAATTAGTTTAATATATACCAAGCCATTATGTCCAAAGTGAAGGTGGAAATAACTCTATGTCAACCCTGATCTCCAACTTGGGGAGTAAAAATCATTGCGTTAACAGTTTTGGGCCACAACCAAATTTGTACAAATTCTTCATTTTTCAGAAAACATATGGAATTTGGGTATACAAATTTTGATTCTGCCTACCATTTTGTGGAAATTTGTCTCTCTATGTAGATTTAAGATGACTGTTGTTACCTTTAAAATTGGTGGAAGCATTGCTCTCAGTTTATTGCCTTTGATAACTGAAAACATCTGATTAATCATCTCTTCCCTATCATTAATGTAGTAAACAATTGGATGCAATTCTTCATTTAGATCCACATTTCCTTCACTGCTGTCCTCTTCATCATCAATGCCATCCTCCTATAGCAAAAATAAAGTTCACAGTATTGCATTAAGAAATGACGAGCAGGTGTAACAAAATACCCATTTTATAAAATATCATTGATTTTTCAGTGAATATCTACTAATATGTAAAATTGGGGTACACTTCAAAGAAACAGACCTTAAAACAAAACTGCAAATGGTGTATTCTGTGATGCAGGATACAGGCTTTATCAAGGTATTCTTTAGTTTCAGAATATCATACAGTTTCACACAATAGGCAGAAATGTAACTTTATTTATGCCCATAAAAAAACACGTTCTTATCTGTGCTGACTGTTACATAACTCATCAACAGTCAGTTACACATTTGTGAATATTTTTTGTACAAAAATGTTTCCAAGTCAGCTAAAAAATGTACAAAATATGGACAAAATTTCAGTTGTACTCTTCAGTAAAATATGCCTTTCACTGTATCAGTACTCATAAAGCTCAAAATTGCCTGACGGCAATATGTGGAGACCCATACCAAATTTAAAAGAGGTCAAGAAATATGGAAAATGGGGTAAAATATCAATTATGTCCTTAAGCAAAGCACTCTGTCACCGAGCCGATTTTCACAACAATAAAGCTCACTCAATAACTTCTGACAAAACTTCACACACCGACATGCATTAAAATCCAATGAAGAGTTCATTCACTGATAATGGGCCACAGACAAACAGTTGGGGTCAACACATAAGGCATTCACTTTTCACTTTATACAAAATTCTGAAAAGGTACTGTTTTGTAAATTTAAGTTACATCACGACAGATGGTCCAGTCTAAGGGGTGTTTGGGAGAAGGGGGGAAACTAACATAAGACACGCGTCTCCCACAACAGAAACTTCAAAAATAAATACTCATAACAGGGAACAAGGAATACAACATTTTTCGTTTTAACATAAAACTTTCCTTTCAAATATCAACCTACACTATTCACTTGGAATGCAATCCAATAAACTTGAAGATAATTGTATGCAGAGTAGCCTGTAATTATCAGTGAGCATGCTGACAGGATGGTAGCCGTTGGCATCTAGCAGGTACGTATGTAGACATTTTTACTGCAAAACAAATGGCAATTTTCACTTTTCTTCCAGAATTTGTGCCATTTCTGACTATCATGTCCTACCGCGAATCAGGCCAATCCACTGCCGCTATATTACGATAATGCAAGAGAAAAATAAAACACCATTAAGTCAAACTCAACGCTGAAAACGATTATCAGGATAATTAAATTAAGGACGCCAAGGGCTAGGCATGTAGCATGGAAGAGGCAAATAAGTGCATGAAATCTGTAAAAGAAGGGAAGAGACAGTTTGAGTGACCTAAGCATAGAAGAAAAGACGACATTAAAACGGATGTTAAAGGAACGCTGCGTAGGTGGAGTGATTTCAACAGGCTCAGGTAAGTGTACAGTGTTGGGGGTTTACGAAGTCAATAATAACAATGCTGTCCTATGCAAAGCATGTTATTTACAGTGTGGTTGAAGGTCTGTCCTTTTGACAAGAAGGAGTTGGTTAGTTAAACATAGAGAAGTTCGATGATCATTCATGATGCTGATTTGGTCCACAATCTGAGTTTGGGAGCCATTAAACACCTAACAAAAGAAAGGTAATGTTTCTACGTTTGTTTTTGATTATTTATTTTCATGGCGCGACAGCCCCTAGAGGGCTAGCGTCTCCTCAATATCGTGGCTTCACTGTCACATTCGGTTAGACACATCACGCTTGGGAGGACTCCCCTGGACGAGTGATCAGCCCAACGCAGAAACCTGTACGCGACAAAGCACTCATAAGCGACAGACATTCGTGTTCCCGGCGGGATATGAACCCACAATCCCATCAAGCGAGCGGCCGCAGACCCACGCCTTAGACCGCGCGGCCACTGGGACCGGCAGTTAGAATAAACTAGTGCAAACAAATCTTGAAAATTCAACGGGTTTCTGTTACAGGTGAGAGTACGTAATGTCGGGACAACAGATGATCAAAGCCTCCGACAAGAAAATTATAAACATTTTCCTATCTGTATAAAATATACAAAGACGATCCAGACGAAAACCTTTTAAGTGCTGATGATCGGGACCCTAATGTATGCAACTGCAAGCATAGCAAGTCAACAGAATCAGAAGCATGTCTGTGAATGGCAGAGTAAGCAAGGTGGCCTTCAGCACTTCAGCAAAGCGTGTAAAGATGGCTGCTCTTTTGGACTCATGCACAAACGAAGAAAGTTCTATCGTCCGTTTCTCGGTTACTGTGGGTAATAAACCCACTTCAATACAGTTGCAGTACGGTAATGCGTACTTAACGCTGTAGCGAGTTTACCAGTGGAGTGATAATTTTTATAATGGGGTGTTTATTGTAACGGATACTACTCGACTGAGCCAAGTCTACATAGACACACTGCAAACAACTACGCAGTGTGAACGAAAGTGGAAAAACTGTTGCGTTATGGTCCAAGAAGTGGCCGTCATGCTGGACATCAGTCACGGTTCAAAAGAAAGTACCAACCTCGACGTGTTACAATTTCATAAAGTGTCCGCACAGTGGAGTTTACAGAAGCGACTTCTGGACTGAGGAAAGACGCGTAGACGCATGTGACAATATGAAATAGGAGACGGGTTCCTAATGGAAATGAAAGCCTCAAACGGAGAAGGCAAACAAAAAATGGCGCCATTCTAACTCGCCACATTTCCAAAATTCCTCAAGCAGGCATGTGGCGGAATACGGATCCTGAGGGTATTATGGGATAATCAAGGCTCACTTGTAGCGCACGACATGTCCACGGGGGCCACAGGTACCAGTGTCTCATACTGTGACTTCCTAACGAATCATATGAAACCAGCGATGAGACCAAAACATCGTGGAGTGATCAGTACCGGTGTCTTGTTGCAGCATAACGCTAGGACAGGCACATACTGCCGTGTGACAGCTGAGACGATCGAGGACATTCATTTCCAACGTCTTCTCACCCGTCGTAGTCACTTTACATCGATGACTGTGACTATCACACCTTGGGACCAGTCACAGAGGACCCTGGTGGAGACTTCCCGATCTGACAGAACAGAAGTAGCTGCAGTGACAAAGCATGCAGCCAAAGGAATTTCTCCCACGTGGAATACAGGAAGTTGTAAAGCAGTGGACATGCACTGAACGCAATGGGCACTATGTTGAAAAATAACTAAACCGTACCGAACCCCCCCCCCCTCTCTCTCTCTCACCACCGACTATACGGTCCACACTGAACCTGGCCTAATGCAGGATCAATCTCCAGGCATTTCTATCCCTAGCTGTTTTTTTTCTCCCGACCTCTAACACCATTTTCTTCAGATCATTCAACATCGTCCAGCCACCTCTTTTTGGCTTTCCAACGACCCTTCTTCCATCTGGGTTATTCCTAAACACTTTATTCACAATTCTTTCTTCTGGCATCTGCATCGACCCCAACTGCACTAAATTAGCTGGTAAAAAATTGCGGGTTTCATCTTACTCCTCACTGCGCACAAGCCTGCGCTAAAAACTGTTGCTGCTCTGATTCTATGAAGCAAGCCATTCTTCTAGTTACGGTTAGGTACATTAGGTGGCAGTTATTTCCTCAAACAAGGTGTTATTATGCAGCAGTCAGCAGGAGGTATGTATATCTGAGTTGGTATTACAGTCTCCACCTTCGCTCATAAAACGTTATCAATACGAGGAGCACCGTTTATTCTAAGATGCTGTCTTTTAAACTCTTCGGGGTTATGGTGCGCACAGTCAGGAAACTGATTTTATAGAATTCCTCAAACGCTATGGTGTATAAGACGGAACCGATGGAAGGGTTACCTGTGGAAATCATGGCTAAAGATGGGAACTGTCAAATTTTGCCGCTCAAATTGCCGCGGGGCTTATAATTCCGTTTAAACAGACACGCACACATACTGAAAGGTCCTGTGCTTTCAATTACTGGGTACAAGCGTGAAAGGTATGGCAACCCAAGGCCGAATAGAACTAAATATCGTTTGGAATCTATTCGTACAATGTCCTCGGTTAATGTGAAAGTGACAAACCGACAACATCGCAGCCACCGTTTTCTTTGACTACGATACAGCTTCGTTTCTGAGTGACGCCACAGACGTGTTAAGACCAGGGGTATATCGTTATACAGGAGCAACGACAGTCACCAGTTTCCATGGTTACGATAGAGTTTTGTTGATACAATGTACCAATATGTGTCACTGATGTGTAATTAAGGAACCAATTCATTGCATTGTTTCCGAATTATTTTTTACAATGATATTTAGGTACGTAAGCTTCAGTGAAATATTGAATAGTGATGTCACGAAGGTTGAAGCTTTTGGTACGATTGACAACTGGCGCTTTATTTAACAAGCAAGTTTCACTGACGTATTATGTAGTTATGAGAAGTGGGGAGCCATTGATGGGATCGGGAACTGGTACTGTATATTGATACTTAGGGTTCTATATCCATTTGTCTTATTCAATCGGACTGTTGTAGTTGATTAAGCACTGTATTCTCGTTCTACCGAATTATTTTTCAGAATGGTATTTGAGTAACTAAATATCACTGAAATATTAAATATTGATGTTTACAAGTTGGAAGCCTTTTATGCCACAAACAACTGGTGTTTTATATTAACAGTAAACTTAGTTCCGTATCTTGTATCGTAATCGGATTTCTGTAGAACTCTGAAGATCATAATTGTTCATAAATTCATACTTCCTAAGTGCATCATTTCAACAATGTGTAATATTAAAAAGCTGCTAATAAATAAGTAATCCATTATGTAATAAGCATGGTTTGTCACACCAGGGTTATTCTTATAATGAATAATACACCAGATGGCAATGATTCCCTACAGAAAATGTCGTTATGAAGCAGTTACGAGGTAACTCTGTTTCGGTCGGTATTACAGCGTCGTACTTTGCCCTAAGAGCTATCAAGCTCTCTTAACAGCTTTCCTTCTTCTAGAGGTGAACATTCACTGCAACTGCGATTTCACACTATTCCTCTACGGCTATAATATAAAGGATCAACTGAAATGTTGTTTGTGGAAATCACAGCTATAGATGAGGTTTCGTAAAACTTCCCATTCAAAATTTCAACCGGCTTCATACTAGTAAATGCTAAGGACAAGGTAAGATGCACAGATGTAGAACGGAGTAGAGGTGGCGTTCGTGAATGTCACTTATTCCCTTTACTTTTCTGCTTAGAGCTTCATTAACCCCTCCGTTCCTGTAATAAAACTTTATTATCCCTGATGGTGTGTCGAGGGTTCCAGATGGGATAGAGGGTGAACAAGAAGGCAAGTCGCACTTCAATGTGCATTAGACTAGCCCAGGTAAGGTCCACCAAGAAACTGAAGCCTAATGGTAATAACAGGTGGTAATGTCCCGAAAAAAAAATCAACAGAAAGGGTACACAGACGAATGTACATAAAGTAAATGTTAACCTAGTATCACTTTGTTGTCTGTTCTCTGTTCCAATTCGGAACGACAACTAACAAGTGATATGGCTCATTAGTTGTGGGATCAGTCCAAAACAAGGCCTGTACAAAAAAAAAAGTTCGAACTGTTGCATCTTGGACACTTCTCGGACAGTCATACCATTCAGTCCACTGAGGTCATACTTCGTGTTATTGTTCACAGCTGCACACATACTATAAAACGTCATCACTATTATTAGGGCCCGTCAGTATATTTGCATAACATGTTTACATTTCTACGTTGATTTTGTTAAATTTGTCGGTCATGCGTAATCTTAAAATTTCACCCAGTCAGAACAGCTGCCAACTGATGACTTAAACAGTATTTCGCAAACAACCTGTAGGCATATTCGTCATCCAAATACATATCAAACTTATTTCCCTAGGCACAACCAATAAATATTGCAGGTTACGATTGCATGCTTTCATATTCCATAATTACGCATAAAGTAAATCGCATGAATAAACAAGGCAGATTAATAACGATAATTATAGATCAGTATCGATTATCGATTACTACCGCCGGCAACCATAGTAAAGCCAGCATCCATGGTAGTCATAAATGCAAGCAGTTCTTCACGTAAAGTGCCTGTCATTTTTGTCTGATTTTAGCCAAACCTGAAACTTCTCGACAGATTTCAGTAAACCTTTCCACTATTAAATTTCACAAAAATCCATCCAACGAGAACTGATTTGTTCCATGCGGACGGACGGACGGACATGACGAATCGAATAGTTGCTTTTCGCAACTATGCAAAAAACATTTAAAAATCCAGATGGATTCGAGGTTGTTCTTCAGAGCACGTATCCAATGTGACAGTCTGAAATAATTTTAACACCTTCAGTTGCATTCAGAGACACAGTCATGGCCAAATACTTCTTACCTCACCATGAACAGATATGTCGAACTTCTTCTTTTTGAACTTCTTTTCACGAGTCTTCTTATCCTTCTTATCTTTATGTTTACGAACTGCACCGGATGTCATGGCTACGTGGTAGGCTTATATGATGTAGTAATGATTTAGACGAAAAAAGCTGTAAAGAAACACACAGAATATGGTCATCTGGACAGGTAATATCAATAACAGACGCAGCACAACATCTACACAGACAAAAGGTTTGTATATTTAGTTTTGCGGCAAGTTTCGACCTACGAGTAAGTCTCTTAAAAAAAAGGGATTAATATATCCAGTACTAAGTTCGGACAGAAAATAAATGGTAGTATGTACATACACATTATTGTGGATTAACACCAGGCGACTGAACTGTTTACTGCACGTGCCAAATCAACTACAGATGTTGTTACATCAGGCAGAAAAAGCAGCTTTTACGAATGGCGAGTTCGGCAAGATACGGGTGGTACGCGGCTGTCGCCAACTCTAAAGTACGCATTTACTTCAAGGGCATAACTAAATCAAGGTATCGGCAGGAAGACATTCGGCACCCGTCAAGTTCTGTGCTTTCCAATAACGAAAGAGTATTCCTGTCTATACCGCGACATTTGGTGGAAATAAGTACGAAGTATTAAGTTACAAGGAAAAATAAAACTAAACTTGTAACTGCAGTGCTGAAAACGTAACCTGTAGCAGAGTGGGCTGACCGTTGTGCTGCAAGGGGGAAATTGCAAATGAAGTACGGACTTCGAATGTGGTCGTTTGGGTAATGGCACCGCGTGTTTCTGGGGAGGGATACCACTCGAAGAGATTCTAAGGGATGAATTCTGAGTATTGTTGTCTCCACAGAGATGAAATGTAAAAGTTACGAGGTTCCCATGCATTAACAAAAGAACATAATGTAACTGTTGTAAAACTCCCAACTCGAACGAACTACAAAAATATTCCGAATTTCATCCAAGGTTTCAGGATTGTTGAGTTACTCTTCACACAGTTCAACATGACGAAATCGAGGCAGGGCCTCACTGAACAAGGGTGAAGGGGAAGTGAAAGTGGGGAGGGAAGGCTTCTGTTTATTAATTAGGCATTTCATGCCTTGAATGAAGAGTTAACCTCTACGACTTGTCTCAAGAACTTATCGATCTGATGATCTCGTGATAATGAATGACGAAAAGAATGCCAAAGAAAATCACACAAAAAATTTCACATCATTCGAGCAGTATTCGAGGCGGAATCCTTGCATTATCTTTCTACTTGACCGGTAAGTGGCCCTGTATAATTTTCATTTCGCATCACGGAAGATTTGGATTAGATGTATGCCTTATAACAATCACAACAGCTACTTCGCCAGAAGATTTAAATCTACTGTAAAACAGAAGAAGGACGCCATTATTGAACTAGTTTTGCCCAATGGATCCGAGTTTAAACACACCCTGATATATTTTCACTAACATTTTAGACATCATTTATAACATCTCTTCTACATTACGCTGTGTTATAAAGAATGGAACAAACAGATCCTCAGCGTTTATAACAAAGGTACATACACAAAATGTTTCCACTTGAATAACATCCGAACCTTCTACACCCCTATTTTACACTGAACAGCAGCTCTAAGGGAGGAAATACGCTGCTAATGTTTTTCAGAAGAGTTGGGAGGTTCGAAAACTTAACGAAAAGGGATACAGTTGCAACATATTTACGCATCAAACGCCCCCTCACAAAAAAAAATTCACATAGGGGAAAACATTTATAAAAAGTGGTAGGGTAGAAGGGAAAAATGATGCAGGAAACTAACAATATGGCGCGCAGTTCAGTTGTTCCTAAGGGTAACGAAACGATCCAAAAGCAATCAATTTTCAACAACGAAAAGAGTTATAAATCATGGTCCATATTTTTTCTGGTCTACTCGCGTAAAGAGGATGATTGATTAATACTTTTGTGTTCTATGACATTCTAAAATTTTTTGAATTGTATCGGTGAAGACGGAATAAACCTTATTTTCCAGTAACAATGAATACAAGCCGTAAAAGCGTAAACTGTAAATATAGTCCCACGCTGATAGATAACTTTCTGTTGTGACAACAGCGACATCCGTAGCGACTTGAGGCACAGAGCAAATGAAGCTCGAGATGGTTCATGATCGTGAAGCAACAGGCGTGACCAGAGTGGTTTGAGCGGCTGCTGCTCCGCGATGTGGAAAACAATGGGAAAACTCGTATTTTTCCTGGACAGTTCCTTCCGAAAACGGAGAAAAGTGTTACAAGAGTGAGGGGGGGGGGGGCCGGAACAACCTACATACATTTAAAACGAAAGCAGGCTGACTGAATCGGTCACATCTTCAGCTGGAACTGACTTCTAAAACACATTATTGAAGGAAATATAGAAAGGGCGGGAAGACATAAGCAGCTACTGGATGACCTTAAGCAAACCAGAAAATACTGGAAAATGTCAGACGAAGCACCAGATTGCACTCTCTGGAGAACTTTTTTTTTTTTGTGAAGAGGCAATGGACCTGTCGTAAAAGTCATTATGCCCATGACGATAAGTCGTAATACGAGGTGTAAATATGAGCACTAAAATACCAGCACTAGCTCTGCAGAATCAAGTCGTGAGGGGTATTGAGCCATGTCGATCGGTAGTTACCGACCTTTTAAAGGATCGCAGCTCCTTCATCCTCAGGATCAAGAAGTGCAAGAAGAGTCTGACTCTCGGTAGCTATTTACCAATCACATAGCATAACATCCCAGAAGACTTGCATATTCAGCAGTACCGCTGTGAGAACCCCATCCCCCGCAACAACAACCTTGTTCCCGATCTTATGGTGAGATTCCGCCGCGTTAACGATTAACTAAAAGTGCAGGGCGTTAACTCGCATCCGTTTAGCGTTTGCCGTACTGTCTTGTATCACATTACACTTAAAAATAGAAATGCATCGACTAATATGAAACGTTTAGCATGTGGAAATGGTACTGTAAGGTTGAGTAACACGTTTTTTAATAAACGAAGCCAACAGCATGGACGTTTTTAAAAGTCTTTTATTTAACGACGCTATCAATTGCTGAGATTATATGATGTCGGTGATTGATGAATATCAAGCATCGGTGGAATGATACAGCTGGGAGAAAAACCAGTCCCAGTGCCACTTGTTCATCACAAGTCTGACATATAATTTTCAGGTCAGACATCCCCGTTGTGCTCAATAATAGAATATATAAAATTGTACAGTCTAACACAACTTTTGATTGACTAATTACAATTAAAAGATAATTAAATCACTTTAACTGCAACAAGTTTCGGCCCCTCTTATACAGCCATCTTCAGGCTGAGCCCTAAAAAGTATCATATACAACTATCAATGCTTAATAGGGTACGAGATGTATTACATGTTATTAATATATATTATGAATTAAAAATAAATGTAATTTCAAATATAAAATAAGTAATACGGTTAAAAGTTATAAGAAATAAAATTTTAAATGTAAGAAGAATAGAGTAATAGAGTAATAAGTTGTGTAAGACTGTACAATTATATATATATATATATATATTCTATTTAAGTCCGATATATAATGACCTGGGGCTGAACCCGGGCCACCGCGGTGAGAGACAGTGCGGATCTTGGAAACGCAAACCTTACTGAGGGGAACAAAAACATTTTTTGCAGTAATGCCTCCAAAAACGTTAGCAAGTACATGTCTACGGTGTCTGAGGTTCTCACAGCTATGTTGGTGGAAATTCATATCTTCTGGCATATTAAACCGCATCCATTGGTAAATCCTTCCGATCGCACTATGGCCCTGGGGTCGACTCAGCCTCTAACAGAAATGAGTACCAGGAGTATTTCATGGGGGTAAATGCGGACGGTGCGTAAGGCTGACAACCTACCACCATCCTGTGCCGTTGTCACGAAATCTGGGTACCTTAACTTCCTGGAATCCTCTGGGCCTGTAATGGGACTGCTTTACCTTTACCTTTACCTACCGCACACAAAACAAACTGCTTCTTCATTACAAGACAAATCGATTATTACTGTGGAGGAAAATACTACCCATCTGTTGTCAGATCACTACAAAACACACACACACACACACACACACACACACACACACACACACACACACACACACACACACACACAGTGTGGGTAAAACTCAGCTTCTGAATTACTATATGCGGTGGTACATACAGCTACCACTGATATTTAAAGTTAACAGAGGACGTCAGAAAACTGCACAATGAAAAGAATTTTATCTGTACTTTTCATATAATATTATCAAATGACGAAAGAATAGATCGGTGAGTCGTGCAGCACGCATGGTACACGAAAAACTTACAGGTACGCGACTTCTTAGTCATGAAACATGAAGGGAATAGACTTCGTTGGAGACCAAAGCACAGATGGACGGATGATACTAAAATACATATCAAAAGATACGGTGTCCAAATGTGGACTGGATTTAGGTGGCTAAAGAAGGGCGACGCGATGTGACCAGTCATGTATATCATAAACTAGTACTTAGACAAGATAATTTAAAGTATCGGTACGTACTTCGAATATAAACCTCCTAAATGTGTCAGTACGGTAGACTTGTTTAACGAAAATCCGTAACAAAATCTTTTAGTAGGCTAACGATTTGATGACTAGGATAAGATGCTTCAATGATTTAAAGCAGGGCAATAACGATCATGGCGCCTACACGTTGCGAAAACTGTGAAGGTTTGGCCTCTTTAACGACCGTGGTCCATACACCACAAGATGACATGTAAATCAAACAAAAGACAGTACTGCACGGAGATCCAAATGTCATTATTAAAACAGACTACAGAAGAATTAACGAGATAATAGTTTACAATGTTTTGTTTATCTGGACAAATAAATGGGACGCCAACGACAGCTGTGCGTGCACAGAGGGACGGTTTGACGACAGCTGATACCTTCCGCCCCCACAGTTCTACACGTCGTTGCAATTTGCATTAATACAAACACTCCGGCTTGACGTTAATACATGTGTCACGCTAGGGCCTGCATTTTTGACTTCTCATATCATTCTGACTTTAAAACATTGTAATTACCTTAGTATCCACCGCTCAGAGAAACACAAAACGTTAGCAAACTATGTACCATACCAATTACTACGACGGTGTTCCACAAGTAATGCTCCCTAGGTCATAAAAATTACAAGTGAAGTCATTATAACGTTAGATGTTGCTCATTTATTGCAGTGAAGTGTTATTATTTTTTATATACAATCCCGGAACATGATGATGCATAGGTGACTACTTGGCAAGAGTTAAAAAACTCCGCCGCGGCAAAAATTGGGGTCTAGCATTCGCGAACACTCACGATGAACCATTTCCACTCATCATTATTGTGGGATAGACGACGTCCCAAGAGTTTCTTCAGCGGCCCATACTTCATTGTTTTGCTTGAGGAACGAAATGGTGCACCCACGTTTCATCCCCTGCCATGAGCCCAATCTACAGCAAGACGGAATATTTAAACTCACCTCAAGATGGGAAAAATACATCAACGTGTTCAAGGATTATGGTGAAAAATAATGATACTTCAGTGGAATAAATGAGCTACAGTTAACGTTGCAACGACTCCTAAGCTTTATGATCCGTGGAACCTTACTTGCTGTCCATACCTCGCATATTCAAGGCTGGTCTTCAGGGAGCAGCGCCCTAATTTTGCAGGTAGGTACTCACCAGTGGCGAAACCTCATCCGGAGGTCAGGTCTAGCGGAAAGCTAATTGGAAGGCACCGCGTACCCTTCCGCTAGAACTGACCTCCGGATGAGGATTCGTCACTGGTACCCAAGTTCCAAGTCGAATGTTGTCTCCATCTTCAGGGTAAAAGACAATGTAACAGGCGTCTCATAAACGCTGGTTCCCACATACTGAACTACACAGTGTTATATCTCATAAGCCCGCATATTAACATTCGCCGACGTGTGCAGCCTTTTTCACTACATTCATGTCAGCGATCTAGTACGATTACGGTCTACAGTATTCATGAATTGCAGTCAGTGACGAGCATGGGCGTAAGTGGAGCCCGATACTGTCTAGGGAGTGACGAGAAGTGAAGACGAAGGCGAATGGAAATCTCGGAATCGATGCTGAGGGCACAGCCGTGGCAAAAACCTAATCGCCTCAGTTATGTTGCACTGTTGTATATCCACGTCGAATTAGAATTGACAGATGTACCGAAAGCCACTCTCTAGATGTTACTTTGTGATCACATCGCCTAGGATCTGTATTTGTTATTTGTGGGAACGAAGTTTAAAACCTCAGATATGACGTCGTGAACCAAAAAACGCTAGTTCTAATACAAACAGGACAAGCAAAATGCAGACTGTTTTCCCCAATATCTTAAGTATCAAAAGGAAATCGGTTCAAGATAAAATTCCCACTCTGTTTTATAAGTTTTACATGGGAGTGTAAGAGATTGAGGACATTTCATGAAGACACAGTTCGCTCGGTTAGTCTGAACGTTCGTCTATCACTCTACGTGGTTATTTATATGTTTTGCCTGTCCGCTAGCCAGTCTCGTTATTTGGCTTTATGTCCATTCAGCCTGCCTGTATGTTCAGCTGCATCTCTACGGTTTAGGTCCACTCAGTCCGCTTTTACTTTTCTATGTCTATTGGGCTCAGCTGCATCTCTACGGTTTTAAGTCCACCCCGTCCGCTTTTACTTTTCAATGTCTATTGGGTTCTAGGTCCATCCGGTTCGCTTCAATATTCATTTCTCCACTCGGCTGTTTCCACCTACCGGTCTTCATACCCACCCAGTCCGTTTGGAGACTATATTCGTCCTTTTCTCGAACCGCATTTATCCCTCCACCTACTACACCTGCCAGTCTATCAGACTCGCGAATCCTCAGTTACAGTATTGTCAGATATTCGTCAACATTATATATTTTTAAGTATGATCAGTTCATGAGTAACTTCATCAAACCTGATAGCAAGGACCCCTTCCTGTTGTTATTTTTCCGAAGGAATGAAATATTTTTTTGCGGGTGAAAAATATCACTGTTACACTGAATATGGCTGTACTGTTGACAAAGAATGGAAACGTGTTAGAAAATATAAAATAAAATTTGTAAGAGTAGATTGTGTGTTTTATCCCAAGCAGACAAGAAGTGACGTGGCCTGTACAGGTGTCTCAACACCTGCTTCAATATAGCACAGCATGCGCGAGGCAATTATACAACACATGTCGACATCAGAAGTACAATTTAAAAGAAAATTAATAAACCATCTGAACAGAACTCAAACAAAGCAACATCACTGAAATCCAAACAAAACGATATTGAACAACCGAGGCATTGCTTGTATCTGTAATATACCAATAATACTGCGCAGCTCAGTTATTTAGAACCCGACACAGCTTCCGTAGCCCAATTTAACCTTCTGACGCCTAACGACCCCTATAGTGGTCGTACCGCACCGCCAAACTCTAAAGCTGCATTTTATATATTTATTAAACAAATATAGGTACTGAATATTTTAAACATGGTATATACTCTCTGTTTTTTCTCTCTTCAAAATGCAGTTTGTTTCATAATTCTAACGTATTTGGTTCCTGTATTATTCACATTTTATATACAGGTGTGCTAAAATTAAAAAATAATTCCGGCGCCAAAAGACTAATATGCATCAATTTCCAAGTCGACAACACACAAATCCAAATAACGTTGCGGGATTTAAGATCCTCAAGGTGGTGACAATAAAAAGTATTGTCTTCTGGGATGTGACGCCGTGTAGTCTAGTACACACGTACCATCACGCCTACCAGGCTCTAAGACGTGGCATCTCAGAAAACGATTATCTTCAGATGCTATCGACTCGTATGTTATTTAGTAACCGTGTGTCAGCTAGCGAGATTATCGGCACAAACTACGACGTTGACACCATACAGGTAATAATTACAAGATGACAAGGATTTTAATTTTAAAACCTCAACATATGAAGAAGACTACGATTTTAAAAAAAGCTTGAGCACGTTTATTTAACGACTTTCTGTAAATCCGCTAAATCCCCAACATATTCAATGACAGTCACAGTGTTTGTAGGGGGAAAAAACTCATTATTTGACTAATCACACCTTGAAACTGTCACAATAAGAAAACCGAAAAAGCCATGTGATCATCAAATCAAGCTGGCATTCAAAGAATTCTGGTGGCGTACGAGATAGAGTGCACATCCTCCCCCAAGCGTGACTTTTACCTTGATGTGTACAAGTTATAGACAAAACTGTACTGCTGAAAAGTCAATGCCACTTCTGACACCACATTGTACACTGTAACCATTTCTTATGCATTCATCTAAATGCTCAGCAGTACATTCAGAAACGTTTCGCATGAGTTTGAATCTTCATGAACTCCGCTCTGCATGTTACACTATTTTCAAGATTACCAGTCGTGTGGGATATAATGTCGCGTATTCTGACATACAGATGTTTCGGAGAAGTGTGCTGGTTCCATCGTCAGCCGTTGATACTCTGAAGATGGAGCCAGCAAGGTCCTCCGAAACAAACAACCTAAACGGTGAAAAAAATATCAACCTAAACGATGTCATATCCCTGAAGACCGTAATCCTAATCAGTAATGCACACGCCCACTACACCAGCTTTTTATATGAAATACCGACTTCACGCGTTTGATAATTTAACTATTGGTTTTATATAAAGCACGGCATGAAGAAGATCAGTTGGACCGATCGTGTGAAAAATGAAGTATTACAGAGTCAAGAAGGGAAGGAATATACTACATACAATAAAAAGGAAGGAACGCTACAGTGGATTGGTCACATCTTGCGTAGTAACTGCCTTCTAAAACATGTTACTGAAAGAAAAATAGAAGGAAAGATATGTGACGGGAAGAAGAGAAAGAATACGTAAGCAGCTAATGGAAGAACTTAAGAAAAAGACAGAATACTGTATATTGAAAAACGCAACACTAGACCGCACTTTGGTAGTGGCAATGCACCAGTCGAAAGACAGGCTACGGAATGAATGGATGAATTAATTAATTAAGCACAGGATAAACTTAACTCACAGCTTACTCCGCCGAGCATAAACCGTTCTTCATTGATCGTGGCATTCACCGTCTTTTACAACCCCAAGGTTCATAACCGTGTTCGCAATATCCTGCCCTGTCCGATGGCGGATTAATGAAATCCAAGGTGTCACATTTTAATAGTATACTCCCAACTACGCCTATGATTAATCCCGCTCACAATCTCGAATATTATGTAACGATTTACCCCGGAGTGTGAACTACGCAGCCCATCGTTCAGGTACTTCTACAGATGACTATTATTTTTCCACCAAAATGAAAATGTTTGCCTGTGCACCGTGGCGAAAGACATTTTCGGTTCCTTTAGTGACAAGGAACTTCATAAAATTACAGTTTTGGTTTCGCCGTCCTCTTCCCAGGCTCAGGACAGGACGTTTCTTTTATTCTCCACATCATTCACCTATTCTATGAGGTGATACTTCCACAAGGACCTTAAATTCGCAGATTTTTCTGCAGCTGAAGGGATCTTTACGAAACTGACTGGAACGAACCACATGTCCCAATGCAGAACTTCCGCCCATGAAGATATGAGATTACCGTAGCAGTGACTATGATGACTTATTTATTCTGGGATGTGACATCATGTGACTTAGTAGAGGAACACCGTTCCCGTCCAAACGCTTGTACCACTACAGGGTGTCACATAGAAGGTACAGGTACAGTGTTCCTCGCCATGTCACGAAGTCATGTAGGTGGAGCAGAAGTATAGCTCCACCCATTCCTAACCTCGGCACTAGAAGGAGGTGAATCATCTTCACGTCTCTGTCATTTTATCTGCGGGAAACAACCCTGGTACCAACTGAACAGGAGGCTGGGTGGGCCCCAGAGCTACAAAAAAGAGTAATGCCCAATACACGACGTTTAAGAAACTGGTTCTGCGATTAGTTGTTATTCGACTAACCGATGTAATATTTTTAGGCGCGGTCGCAAAATTGCGAAAAGAGAGTTTCAGCTTCATCATGTCTGCCTGTCCGTCCGTTCGCAGGGAACAACTCGCTGATCTCTGAAGTCAGGTCTCGCGAAGGCCAACTTTCACAGCCGCAGTACCGACATCTAATTCGGTATGGAGTCGTTTTCATCCACATGTTCCCAGTCTCAAACCGCCCCATCCCCCTCGAGCCCCCTACGAACCGTGAAAGTCTGTAAAATCTCTTCAGTTACACATATAATTGCATTATAACCATGAATGTACAGTATTAACGAGCACACGTTGGGAAGAAAGTCATATCATGAGATTGATAGTCTTGAAGGCGGAATCAATGAACATTACCGTCTTCCGGAATGTCATGCCACGCAGTCTGGTAGGTAGGTACCGACGCTACGGAGGGACGTTCTGCCTCCACGCTCACCTTGCAGACGGAGGCAGCAATTTACTCCGCAGTAGCAGACTATACAGCGTCACATCCTTGATGGCAATCTTCGAAGCTATATTGTTTTAAAGACACCGACTATACATACAAATTACTCGCAGTGAGAAAAACAATGAACCCAATCAGGATAATCCACCGATGGACCTTTCACAAGGAAATAAATTTATGCATAGTAAAATCATAATTTCCGCTTATGTTTCAGGTTAAGCACCTGAAAAACTAAATGCAATTTAAAATTTTTGGAAGTGGAAGCAATTTAAAACAAGTAGCAATTTTATTTCTCACGTAATTAAAAATGACAGAAAAATACACAGTTGAAACGAAGGGGCACCTACAGACCATGCTCATTGGACATAACTTGGGGTAAGCAATTTTCCGATTTTTCGTAAGATACAGTTGGGCTTGTTTATATACACTGTGTTTTTCACAGTGGTGAAGATACAGATAGTGGTCTTTAGCGTCACAAGTGACAAGATCAAAACTGAAGTTACTTTGTTCTGGCTTTAGTTTTGGCCAGCCATTCTGAAGAAGCACAGTTCCATATTATTCCACAGCATATGATGATGATGATGATGATGATGATGATGACGACGACGACGACGACACAGACGACAAAGATAATTCAGTCCGTTCATTTATCAACCTGCTTGCTAACAGATACAGCCCACTACTGACAAGCAGTTACAATTCATAAACAGAAAAAAAAAATTAAGAAATTAAAATACAAGAATGATGACGACGACGACGACGACGACGACGACAACAACAACAACAACACAAACAACACGACAACATTCCACCAATGCACCATATTCATATATGTCTACCAAGAACACTACATACTGACAGCATGCCTACATAAACTATGAAGAGCAAGACCATAAACAACAAGAATGACAACACAACACATTGAGAATTGTTTCCTGCAAGGTTGTCACAATGCACTGATATGTAGGCCATTTGTGCTCTAAACACATTTGATCAGTTACCAAACTCTGTATATCCATGGATATCCCACTGGGAATTATCACTTTTAATCTCTGTTGCTATTAATATCACCAAGAGAGTTAACAGGTTAATGATTCTGGACTGTGACCCAGCTTGAATGAATGTATGGATCCAAAATTACGAAAAATGACAGATAAAATTCACACCTTGGCAAGAGTTATATGTTCATTCTTGATTTAATAATACACCTTCAGTCTTCAGATGGAGAGAAAGTATGTTCATACAAAACACTGTCTTTATTGGAATCCTACAAAATGACTTCAAATGCAGTGACAGTGCTACATCCTATACACTAAAGCACAAGCTGTAATTTTTTGAATGTTATTTCATAATGCTGTAACTTCCTGAGATTTTATAGCATTGGTGACAAATGATTGGATGAGTACGTAGCACTGGCAGATTAATACACACAGGGGACAACCGAAGAACTCAACCTGTCCATGTGCCACTCTGTCCACCACATGGGCTGGTCTTGGATTGACCCTGAGACTCAATGGCAAGAGGCCAGTGACTGACAACCTCAGCCATGGCATGACACATCTAGTTGTAAAATTCAGTGCCAATTATAAAAGTTCTATTTGTGTAGGTATCAACTCAAATAACACCACAATACACTCAATGTGGAGTTATCCCCGCAGATGGACCTGGTAATGTTGCTCTCAGCGCAAACTACAAGTTTAAACAAACTTGCAGTGCAGTCGCAAGAGCAGATTACAACAAAATTAAATATGAATAAATCAGAAATCTGCCACTAGCAGAATGGACTTCTTGCTTCTGTAACAGCAATCATGAAGCAATAATCACATCAATAAATCAAACAATGTAAATTGCAACATAACATAAAATAAATTAAACTATAAATCAAAACTCATTTATTCAGAACAGTTAAACTTATCTGGGACAATGGGAATGGAATCACTTCAGTTGGCACGACAGAAGCAGTAAGTAAATGCACACACTGTTTTACCAAATCCAAGTCACTACACTATGACTAGAAACTTATGTATGAAAACCAATGTAGTCAACAGATCATGAACAAAATGCTGCATTATCACAAGGCTGCATTCAAAGCATAGGGCTTCAGAGAGAAGTTGTACCAGTGGGTTGGAATTCTTAATATGATTTGTTACTATCAGAATGACATTCAACATCTATATATTTTATATAGCAGGATTGTAAAAGTGTAAAGTGTACACCTAAGAGGCATTTTTATCAGAAGGAATTATGCCTTCCAACTAATTACAAGTTAAAATCATAATACTCATTCACAACTATCTGGTTTAAGTTATGATGAATATGAGTAAATCAAATCTTCTAACACACTGATTACTGCCGCTGTACTGCACAAAATTAAGTAAGGTTTTTTTACTACAATTGAATAAACAAAATTTAACTGCTATAAACATTTAAATTTTATAATTATCTACACACTAAAAAAAACTACACACACACACACACACACACAGTGTATGCATACACATAAGGCATATTTTACAAGATTTGGGGTTCATTCTGTTTAATATATCCTTCAAAGTCAAGCTGAATACAGCATTACATCAGAAGACAATGCTGTAATTAGCTTACGATTATATATACTGTATATATTCAGTATTTCCAAACTTCAGAAAATCCATTTTCATTTCATTAGGTTGCCGTTGCTTCTAATATCTTTATAAAACATACAGTATTCACCGTGTATAAAAATTTCCAATCACACACAACATACTCCTTGTGATTGTTTGTCTGGCTGCTAGTTTCAATGCACTAGTTTTGACAGAGGTCAAAACTAGTAGCCAGACAATAAACTATCACAAGAGTGCGTTGTGTGTGATTGGAAATATTGACACACATTATGACTGTTACACCAATGGGGATGGTCCATATAAGGAATATGTATATCCGCAAGGCACTCCATGTTATTCACATTTGGATGGAATGACTGGATCCATTTTAAGGAAAAATGCTACAGCTTATGATGTATACTCACACACCAACTACATTAATTTCTTGTGTTTTAAAACTTAAAGAATTAAGATAACAAATGAATTTTTTGGACTGGATGGGAGGAACATGAATGATGCTGAACATATTTAAAAGTTCCTCATAGGCAACTTCTGTTAAGGTAATGGCCATTTTTGTCTAAAATTATTAAACAACATATTTTGTTTGTTGGCAACCAACAAGGTGTTACAGCAGTCACATGAAATTTTATGAACCTAAGCTTTTTCTTAACTACAGGTGTGATACTAGACATCATTAGATTGGTTATCCTAGTGTATGACTTAATTTTCCTCACAACAATTGCAAATTCATAAAACTGTGTTCTGATATTTAAAAAAAAACTTATTCTGAGTCATCCTGTTGTGCATATTGTTCTTGCAAAATAAAAAATAAAATGCAGCAGTTAAACAAAACTCTATTTCAAAATGAATATCACTGTATATAGCTAAATATGTGTAACACAAATCCCGATTTATCTTACCTTTCTACATATAGAGATACTTTAATTCATCTTTTCATGTTTTATAAATTTTTTGTCGTGTTAAGTTTGATCCTGGAGATGTTCTACTTATATTTATACTTGTACACTTTGGAATTAAATTCAAATCTAGATTTTTTTTATTAAAGTATATGCCTACATTGCATTTCAGAACCTTGTGTTTCAGATTCTTGTACTTATGGACATCATGCGCTTAACTAGCCACAACAGACTTATTCTTAGTAATCCAGTTGTGTGTAATGTTCATGCAAAACTAAAAATAAGACACATCAGTCAAACACAACTCTATTTCAAAAAGAATATATAACGATTCTTTCTGAAATACAGTTGGGTTTGACTAACACATTTTATGTATCTTATCTTATGTAGTACTCTTTCATTCACATATTTTGATGCAATTTTACTGAAAAAAGCATGTCGGGTACTAGTAATGATATTTGGTCATATCTCTGCAAATTCCTCTAACAAATCTAAATTCACCATTACAGTAAGTTTGGATAATTCAGATCAATCTGATTTAAAGTACTTTATATTTGTGTTGGGTCTAAAAGCAACTTGGAGAGTACACAATCATATCCCCGGAGTACATGCAAGCCACATTTTAAAACTATGGGCTACTGACAATGCCTTCACGGTATATATTATCCTTAATGGAATTTATGGTTAATAATTTGGTATATTTTTTTTCTTAACAATGAAATTTATAATAAACAAACAAGAAATAGGAACTGTCTACATGTCCTGTAAGTAAACTTGACAATATATCAAAAAGGTGTCTATTATATGAGTATAAAGATCTTTAACGGTTTACCAAACTGGATAGCTGATTTGGTACAAAACAGGAAGCTATTTATACGTAAACTTAAAAGTGTATTAATGGAAGAGTCATTTTATTTGGTAAACAGTTTTCTAGACTATTGTGGAATGCTATGAGAAACTGAATGTGTATGATAAGATACTCCATATATAGTGATATACTGCTATAGTTGATGATCCAATAATAATTTATAAATCCTATATGGTATCCTCAAAAAGGAATACATATCTTATTATTAATTTGATTTATTCAGTTACAGAATTTTAAAACACAGTACAAATTATATGACTTAGTAATTTTTAGTTGTCTTTAATAATTATTTATATCCCTGTACTTGTGCTGTTATTAATACTGTTTATTGTACTTATAGTAATTGTAAGTTTTTAATTTGTTGTTTTGTAATCCCCATATTGTGCTTGTGGTATGTGTTGTATGATATTGCCTGGTTTCATCTCCAACTGTTATGTGACAGAATTATTGGACTTTGGAAATGAATATCTGTATATGTATGTATGCTAACTTGTATGTACTTGTCTAACACAACTTTATTTGATGGTAGAGGTATATATAGTATTTACTATATAAGATACAACTACATGTTTCAGCACTTGACAATGGTCATCTTCAGGTTGTACATGAAATACTTAGTAAACAGTTACACAGGGCTTATTATGGGCTGTACACAGTGGTACAGTACAGCCCATAATAAGCCCTGTATAACTGTTTACTAAGTATTTCATGTACAACCTGAAGATGACCACTGTCAAGTGCCGAAACATGTAGTTGTACCTTATGTAGTAAATACTATATATACCTCTACCATCAAATAAAGTTGTGTTAGACAAGTACATACACTCCACTGTAGTTAGTTTATTGAATACAACCTTATGATTATGTATGTATGCAATGTGAAGTTCTTTTGAAACCAGTTTTAGGTAGGGGAGGTGGATAAATAAGGATCACATTCATATCCATATGGTGGCCACAAGAATGCCAGTGTTGAACCCAAAGTTCTGTTACCAGGGATTTAATTTTAACTTAACCTCACATACATTCAATAAACGGCTAAGGAGATACTTTCTTCAAATGTCAAATAATGTGACCATCAGGAAGTACCATACAATGTTGTCTTTGAACTTCTTAAAACTCTGGTTGGTAGCTGTTCATTAAAACAAACAAACCACCTAGCATAATCAGTATCACAATAAGGCCTCAGTACTTACATTATTCTGAGCCCATTAAAACCCAGTGATAATTAAACTATGATAATTTAATATCAACTTTCTCCTACTGAGCCCACCAAATATGATGTATGCATTTCTCATCTGTAAAATGACGATATGCACGAAAACATCTGTCACACCAAAGTGGACAAAAGACAGAACGAATGACAGTCCTGATAAATCACAACAAAATGCCAAAGAACCCAACTGTCTGACAATCTGAAAAGTTTGGTTAAGTTTCTATTCACAATAACTCGTTACTCCAATACATATTTCACTTAAATTAAGCAAAACCTCATGACTGCAGTTTCACAAAGAAATAAGGGGAGGATTAACACTACACACCACAATGATTCATTTGTTACTGTCCTTCCTGCTCGTAATGACCGTGCACGAGGGAAGAAATTGTAATATGGCAATGCACTTTTACATTACCGTTACTTACTGTGAATTTTCAACAGAAAGTCTGCGAGTCTATGAACACTAAATGTAACGAATTTGACGTCTGAGATTGAAGAACACAAATTTTATTAAAGTTTCCAGCACTACTTTCTCGTCTGCTCGAACGTCGCCATCTTGTTTGTTTACAATGTACGTTGCCGAGGGTGCGTGATTCTGTAATGGACATGGGTATGAGAGGAGTAAGTCACTGCCACAGTGATCATGGCATAGAAGGATGACGGTCGACACATCTGTAAGTATTAGTTATTTAAATTATTATTCAAATATGACTGTTGTAGTTTTATAATTTCTGTGCCATTAATTTATAGCGTTTCTAATTCATGCAGGCAATTCAGTTATAATTTCTAGTTTTCTGTATTTAAAAATATATTTCTTTTCCAATCTATCATCGTACTTTATTTCTCTTATCTGAAGATAATTACTTTTGTATTCTATTATTTATTTCACAATAAATCGCTTTCTTCATTATTGAGAAAATACATTTGTTTTCTCTTCCCTTCGAGTATCATCTATATATTTTATGATCATATTCCATTATTTTATTTTTAATTTGTTATTGCGAAACTTAGAGGGAATAAAGATGCTGTGGAGAGCATTCTCAAGTCTGTGATAGCGTGGGAGAACTGTATTGATCCGACAATACAACCCAAAATCTAACACAATGTTGGTAGTGAAATGGATGTAGGTTGTCGCTCCCTTTAGGTTTCGACTATTGAGATGTCTGTGAATAAGACATTTCAATCGTGTCCGTAAAGTGACATTAATTGTTAATGTCGATGTCATAACTGTACTTGATGTTCAAGTACAAAGCACACAGACTGCAGCGAAATCTTGCATTAGGCCAGCAAATTAGGTAAAATGAAATATTGGCGTTTATGTTCTGCACAACACAAGATTATTATTATTGTTATTATTATACCAAACGTCATTGTCGAGTGAAGGGCACTCTTGCTACGTGTTCGAGAGGACCCGGCTTCAAGACTAGGGCTGGACGTCGAGTATCCTGACAGGTTTTCAAGCTCTTTCTCGGCACCTGCAGGAAAAGGCTGGGATTACCGTACAGTAGGCCTCAGCACCTTGATTCCAAGTCTTTTTAAATTTACCTCTCTACGCTAAATGTCCACCAAGCCATTTAAAGTGTCGCAAAATAAACTAAGAGTAAATACATAATTATAATCATGGTCTTTATCATTGGATGTATGTATTATATATATATATATATATATATATATATGTGTGTGTGTGTGTGTGTGTGTGTGTGTGTGTATAGGCCTGTGCACGTATGCATCTTTGTGAGCGTGAACGTGTCTAGTACGCCAAATCGTATGTGTATAATTCACGTAGCAAACAACCTCTTTTACGCAATATAAGAGGGGAGAAGTTGTTTACTTACGCGACGGGCGGCAGTCAGGATTTTTCTGCTGATAAGTGTCATACATGAGAGATTCAGTAAACGCGGCAAAATTTAAATTCATGAAAATTTAATTGTATTTAATAACTGAAATAGCCATCAACACAGAGAACACTAAATATATAATTTAAATCTAAGTATTAAACGTTACTGTACAAGTTAAGTTTTTAAGATATTACATAACAGATTACGGGGCAATGGCCTAAACCAATATTTTACACTTATTAATTAATGAATGGTGAAAAATGTTGATTGACACATGCAGAGGCGATATTTCGCTTCAAAAATTATTAGCAGTACAGAGCACACGAGTAGCCTAATGATAAACATCATGCTGAGTTTATTCCACTCTTAATATTTTTATCAAGCATATTTTTGTTTATTTTCCCCGATTACTTAAATTGTGCAGCTCTATCAAATTATTTATTACCCTCAGATATATATATATATATATATATATATATATAGTTATTGGCTTATGTTCCGTGACACTTCGTACGTTAGTTTGTGCGTTACTTTTTTTTTGTGATGTTCGGTTTCTGACACAAATATTAATATCATCTACAAAAATTTTCAAAGTTTAAATTAATTATATAAATGAAGCGAATTTTTCTTCTCTGTATTCCAGTGATGGCAACATTTGTAACACCCACACTTTCCCAGTTATACACTGGTTAATTAAACATTCTGAACATTATTACAATGAGACTCTATGATCAGTCAGACGTCACTAATGGGGCTATAATAAATTTCTTATATAGGGTATATGTGGTTTGTTGACCTCCTTTTAACTGTAAAAAATGACACTTTAAAAATACACGAAGTTTCCATTTGGCCGTCTTAGAAGTTACTGAATCTTGTTCCGAAATTATGAAAGTCCTGAGAGCTGAGAACCTCCGTCAGTGATACGGATTGTGACTTTTCCTGGCAGTCTTAATTATGCATTTCAATCTTCAAGGACAATATTCAATTAACCTTTTAATTGCAATAACGATAGAATCATGAATAATACAACTGAAGTGAACGCATCTTTCGCGAGCTTGTGTTGGTATTCGAATGAAGTACCAAAAAAAAGACGATTCAAGAAACAGCGCCCTGATTGAAACTGAAATAATTTCTGCTTGATCAGGAGAAAATTTTGAGACATCACGAGCTAAAAAGTAGGGAAGAAATGCCAGAACATAGTTTAAAACTATTAAAGCTTATTGTTTTAAGTAGGACTTTATTATAAAAAATATAATTATGAGTAATATGGGTATATTTAGATCACCACACGTTGAGCAGAACATAAAGTCTGAGTAAAGGACAAAAGGATGACATTCTTTATTTCTTTTTCTTAATCTACAACACAGAAGAATGCCAAATTATAGGGTCAGTGCACTACAGGAAACAACGCAATATAAAATAGTATTTATTATTTGTAGCTCGTGTCAATAAGGTAAGGAAGATGACTGAGCCTTTGCAATCGGTCCGGGTCTAGTAATCACTTTGGTCAAGAGAGGGTGTCTTACTCATTTTGCTGCCACAGATTGTTGTTTCAAAACACTGAAAATGCAAACGACAGTACGGTATCTTTTTAAACGTAAACAAAAATGCAAAATTCTTTATCACATACCTTTTTCTTAAGGCAATTTTCACCTAATTTTATGTGCCTAACTACTATCGGCTACCGATGAAGTGCGCGATCCCTTGTAATAGAGGCCCGTAAAGTCTGCAGTTTTTGATCAGTGTTTCGCAAGGGCAAAGAAATGATGACGTAGGAAGTAACTGTGCATATAACAAATCCTTGATCCGATCGCAAGCTACAAATTTCCTCACTTGTTAAGTATTTAATACAGTTTGTATGGGAGTATGATTATATCTGATTTTGCAATTAGTCCTTCCTGTGCAGTGGTTGTTAATGGCGTGTGCTATGGACCGAAGTTATATTTGTTGAATCATTTTCGTAAGAAGACAAATAAAGATAATAAAAGTCGGTACGTCTAGAGCCATATTAACTTATGCGAGGTCGGTCAGTTTGGTTTAAAAGTAAACAGTGGAAAAAACAAATTAAGAACTCATTCATGTCTGAAGAACAGAATGCAGAAGAAGAGCACAGCAAAAGTAGTTAATAAATCCGTTGAAACTGTGGCAAATTTCAAATATTTGGGAAAGAAAGAAAGAAAGAAACAAACAAATGAAACATGTAGGCATGAATAAAATGATTGCGGATTAAAAACAGGAAATTCCTGCAACCATTAGGTCCAGAATCTCTGACCGTCCTTTCTGCCATCAACGATTAGGATTAAAATTAACAGAACCATGAATTTGCCTGTTGTTTCATGTGGGTGTGAAACTTGGTTCTCATACTGAGAAAGAAACATAGACTGAAGGTATTAGAATAGTTTGCCAAGAAACATATTGGGGACTAAGACGGAGGAAGTAACAGGGGCCTAGAGAAAATGTCATAGTTAAGAGTTTTATAATTATAACTCCAACACAAACAACTTTCGAGTAGCAGAACGAGATAAGCAGGACATGCGGCACGTACGGAAGAAGACTTGTCTATATAGGTTTTGGTGGGGGAACCTTAAGAGAAGAGAGTACTTGAAGATCTAGGCACAGATTTAGGACAATATTGAAATGGATCTTACGAAAATAGGATGGGAGTGCTAGGACGTGATTCATCTGACTAAGCAAGTGGCTTGCTCTTCTTAACACGGTAATGATAGTTCGGGTTCCAAAAATTCTGGGAATTTCTTGGCAATCTGAAGAAATATTAGCTCCTTACGAAGGGCCCTGTTCCACGCATTTAGCTTCTTAGGTACGGCGAATTTAAGAAACACGCACCGTTTAAGAGCAAATCAGCTAACAGAGCCAAATCGTTCTGGAGAGAAATACGTAGAATTCTCTCTCACGTAGTCAAGAATCAGAAGGTCCTTTACTATGCCTATCTTGAAATGGCCGAATTCAGATAGTGGTCTCGTGGGAATCAACGCTGCGTGATTTGGTGTAGAGATACTAAAGTTTCGGAAAATCCTGCTGCTTCCACCTTCAGGGCAGAAAAGCTTTATACCATGAAAATGATGGCAACAATTTCCTGCGGGCAGGTGGTACCTAATAAATTATGTGCAGACACACTCAATACGCACAGCCGCAAGAAACTCAAATTTCGTACAATTAGATAAATACATTCCACAACCTCGCGCTACATTTCTGTACAATCTTGAACTCTTGTAATAATCTGTATCACTGCAGGGCGCAGTAGCTCTACACAGATTATGAAAATATCTTCTTTTCTTTTTGATTTCTTCATACATAATCATTGAAAGCGGAAAACATCTTGTTCGAAGAAACACGTAAATCGCAGCCGACCTTCTTCATATTTTAACACAACCCCAACAATGCATACAAGTGAGGGCGATAGTTCAGTGGTTAGAACCCCTATTTAGAATTCAGGAGAGTGGCATTTTTAATCACGGACAGGATACTGGACATGAAACTGAGTTTTTGTGTTTTCTCTCATTCTGTTCAGGAATGTTCTCGGTTAGTACCTGAAATACGAAATGTGGATATCAGGACAGAATTAAAGAACGAAACAGAACACTGGTGCTCTTTGTGTGCAAAGTACAGTTTTACTTTGCACAACCGCAGGTCAATCAAGTGTAGGACGTCCTGAACTCGAATTGTTGATTTACATTGAAGTAGGAACAATCCAGATGTCCTAATCCTAAAATGTGTAGTTGTTATGGTTGCTAATGATTATGATAGTGATAAGTACCTTAAAATAAGCCGTCACCTTTTCCTCACTCAATCAAATAAATCTGAATGAAAACAGTTTGGAAAGTATGGTTAAAGATATTAAGATTCTGATAATAAATTACTTTTTTAATGTGCCTTCCCACACTTCCGAAACCTGGAAGCTGTAAACTACGTATGTTTCTGAGGCCTTCCATCTTCTGGAATGTTATGTGGCATAGGCTGGTAGCCGATGGTGCCGTGCACCATCCGCACCGTACACACGACCCACGCATCGGCTCTCAAGACCACCACCCATCCAAAACCTCGGCGCAGAAAACCATATGCTGCAACTCAACATCTAATGCTCCTGATGATGGGCGTATGCACTCGAAACATGTCGAGCTAAGAATACATCAATAAAATTACCTTGTTGCATCAATTTGGCATTTCACTTTATTTCAAATATAGCTTTATGTAAAATATAAACATCGCTTCAGCGTTTTTTCAGTAACAGGACAAAATCAGCTCGTAGCCGGAATTCAAAAGCCCCCAAACTTAGGAGAAACTTGTAAATGAGCCACCAGAACTAAAATACGAAGACCGAGTAAGTTAAATTCTGCGTTACAGGGTGCCACCATTTTTTGATTGCTTAACTTTCAGATCACCTTATAAGCATAACTAGTCTTATTATTTGCTTTACGTGTAACATTCTTGCTTTTGTAATGTGCAGTTGAGATCCGATAGATCTGTTTTAGGTCTCTGTTCTCCTTGACGTCTGTATTTGCCTATCCTGTCTTATGTGAATGTATGTGGTAGTATAAATAGAAGACGAAGATAAGAAAACATAGTAGCAATGTTCAAAATAATGTGAAACTGAAAAGATAAAACACGATTGCTGCTAACATTGCACCTAAAGTCTCCGAAAGACCAATATGTCAATGTCAAACTGACTGACTGATTGATTTTTGAGAATATTGTATCAACTGCTAAGGTATATTCCTAGACGGCAACAAAGTACAGTCGTTACTTATCTCCTGAACCCATCAGGTACAATGCCCAGGAAGACGCGTTTTATTTGTACTCATAAGTTACACAGTTCGAACACCGGATTCGTCCTTAGTTTGTTTTTATTTTTATCAGTCATTTCACACCAATACCAACATCTTTCTTCCGTTAGTATCTAGGAGCAAATTTTATATAATTTCCCAAATAATAAAAATTAAAACCACTGCTTTTTTTAGATTTTTATTGTAGTCTGGTAAACAAACACGACATTTCGGCGGAACCTTCTGCCTTCACCTTCATACTTCAGTTCGAGTCTGCAACGGGAGGCAGAAGGTTCCCGCGAAACGCTGTCCCCTACCTCTCACAACAGAGAATGTTATAACTTATCCCAGAAATGACAGTAGTGAGAACGTCAAGTAGCATATTCAGGCTCAGTTCTTAGGAAATTGTTAGTGACAATTACTACAACAAGTTCCAAGAATTTGTATAATATATTATGTACCGTCAATAATTGACGGTACATAATATATTATACAAATCTGATATACACAACGGGATGGCCTCTCTCAAAGCACCAAGATTTTCCTCTTTGTTCAGACAGGCCTAATATTATGGGAAAGATATTGAGAGTTTGTAATACCAAAAGCTTATATTTTTGTACAGGCATAGGCACAAAACATTCAAAAGCCACATGTATATGCCGAGGGTTGAAACCCGATAATCATTGAGTCACTACCAGTAGTCAGCCGCCATATTTGTTAGGGTACCTGTTTTGTATTTGTTCCCACAAAATTTTAAGCCCAATTAACAATACTGTAATGAAAAATACAACTCTACAATCGAATTTATAACTCTAAACCATCCTCTGTGTGTGTGTGTGTGTGTGTGTGTGTTTGCGCGTACACACACGCGTTTTGTCCATATACTTCATTCATGTCAGTATGAACCCCACTTGTTGCACTTATCCACGTATGTCGCACAGAAAAAAAAAGTGGTTTTCGGTTTGGTGCCGACAATTAGTAAACCACTGGTGCTAGACATGTGAACTTTAATTTAGGCAGATAAGGTCTGCTCAACCCCTAGCTCGCGGGCAATATTTTGCCCGTGACACAGTGTTACATTGCCCGTGAAGACATTCGAAATGAGAAAACATCTTTTAACCATTTCAATACCAAAGTCGAGGCACAAAGCCGAAGCATATTAAAACTTATGAAATATTTATGTAGGGAGACATATAACATTAATAGCTCACTTTGTAAAAAAAATGTGCTGTTGCGGCGGCACCCTAACCTATGTTGAGAATTCCATTTCTTATGATTGTTTCCTATTATTATTATTAGTAGTAGTAGTAGTAGTAGTAGTATTAGTAGTAGTAGTACATTTTACTGCACATGATGAACAGACAAATATGCAGGTAAAATTATACCTGTAATTGCACGTATACCTACTCATTCCGTGTGCTGAAGTTCATGTTACCCACATGCAGACCAAATTTTGTCAAAGTCTCCTTCACCACACGCAATGTTGAGCAGAGCTGGTGCCTGCCACAGACGTTCTTTTAAACACTGAATACAAAGTGTGTTTTTTTGTAGTTAATAGTTACAGAAGGGGAGCTGATGATATGAAATTATGAAGTGACGACCGACAAATTTAACTTAAGCAGCATCTGTACTTAAGTACAATTCCTTAAAAAATAAAATGAAAAGAAGATATTAATGCTGATAGGTATGTAGAAATAGAAATGTATGCACTTGAAACGCAGGCTTTGAATAAACGTGGGAACTTATTTGAAAATAACAGAAGAATAATAAACCAACTAGATGCCACTTATTATTTTATTGTACTCCTTATAGGCTCAACATGTTTCGGGCACTACCATGCCCATCATCAGAAGCTCGCGACTATAATGTTGATTACCACTACTCCAGCCTAACCGTACCTAACCTCCAACCTACAGGAAGCCAAGAACGAAACGACCAATGTGGTAATCAACATTATAGTCGCGAGCTCCTGATGATGGGCATAGTAATTCCCGAAACATGTTGAGCCTATAAGAAGTACAATAAAATAATAAGTGGCACCTAGTTGGTTTTTATTCTTCAGTTATCACAATCATGCACGGTCCAACAAACATCAAATTATTTCGAAATACTTTACTGATTTAAAAATACGAATAGATGCTAAAAGTTTTAGGAACTTCAGACACTTCAGAAAATGACATAAATTATGAATTTCGTGACTGGAACAGGAATTCTAAATGATGTCTACAATTTAGGAAAGAAAGTTTTAATAATTTTGTGGATCTAATGTGCAATCATATTATCATGACAATGCCAGTAACAAGACGTAGCGCGGATAATGCTACTAACGTAACTGCACAATACGAGTATACAATTTGTATTGCAATAGAAACTAATAATTTTTTGATCTAGAAAAAAAACCCAGTGTACTTATAAATTTCAGTACATTGGTGTTAACATGGGCGTCAATTTACAAAACACAGACTGAACACATAAACTGTAGATTTTAATGCGATATCGCTCACGAAGTGAAAGGCATTAGTGTTGTATCCTTCGAGGAGACGACTCTGATCGGACGTATCTCAGATGTTGTTCGATCAGGGCGTGGAACCGACTTCGTTGCTCAGACGGAGCGAGGGAGAGGTGATGGCTATGCAGTGTAACTTTCACAGACTTCAGTTGACAGTTTTTGCTAATAACTGCTAATTACACACAAGGAAAGGAGACTAATTATGCACCACTGCTGCTGCCGCACTCGCCAGATGATGTTGGAGAATCTTGTCCCAGAAACTGCTTGATCAAGAGTGACTGAGTAAACCAACGTAAAGTTTCAAGAAAATTACAAATGATTCACCTTCAACTGACGGGTCCTACGATCGCTAGTCACCTAAGTGCTTAACCTTGCACCCCAGGCCGCTCCGCGATCCCGGCAGGCATGTGTGTACAGAATTCTTAGAACTATTCCCTTGACCTGTGTTACATAAACTCTAGAGTTACGCGAGTAGTAATAAACAAATGGCAATGCACATCAATAAAATAATTACAATAAAACAGTAACACAGTGCCTGCTGGCATAACTATGCAACTTAAGAATGAAAACTGAAAGCACTTGTGGCCTAACTGAGCAGTTTCACTGAGGGAACCATTAGTAGGCCGACATATACGATATCTGTAAGGTTCATTTCACACATTTATAGGGATCGAGGGTGTAACTGTATTTGAAGCAGGTCGTGCACTCTCAGCACCTTTCGGCAAAGTGGCGGTCATTGTCGGAAGACAGAAATATACTTTATGTACCCCCAGAAAAAGGAATCAAATTGTGTTAGGTCACGGACAGGAGGTGGCCAAATGACAGGACCGTCTCTGCCAACCCATTTCGGTGGAAACTTCCGGTTCAAGAAATCTCATACCTCAAAGTGTACAACTGCGGAGATGCTCCGTTTTGCTGGATTAGTATTTATAATCAGGGCCATCTTCCAAAATGCTGCATATGAAATTCCTGCAGCATATTTAGCCACACTACACCAGTCACACTGCTTTCGGCAAAAGATAAAGGTCCAAGACCTAACCCCCTTTTTATCTTTTTGGGTAGAATAAAAATATATTTAAATTGGGACATTCCCTTGTAGGTAGCTTCTGTTACTGGATGCGGTTGTTCCTTTCCGGTTTCTAATGTTATATCAGCTACATTGCCAGGACAAAGAGCAAAGTGATTTCACCTCTAAACACAATTTTCGCTGCAAAAATCCTTCGCCTTCAAGGATTGAAAGAACAACTGGAAAAAAATATAGCGAAATTCTTTGCCGTTGGCAGCTGCATGTTACATAATTTGGCAATCGTAGCTTTTAGGTATCAAACGAGTTCTCAGAAGATTGTGTACCAATGGTTGTGGCATGTTTAATTGCCAGGCAGTTTTTTTGTTGGTTTTCTTGCATTGTGAAGATAATCTTCTCTACTTCATTCGTCTTCGCTCCATTGACTGGTCGTTTACCGGGGATTTTCCGTATAAAAATGCAAACAAATTAACTGAACAAGTTATATGACTTGTAATCCGGTGATTCTTTACCAAGCTCCATACGAAATTTCCTTTGTACTGTAAACACAAATTTCGATTCGTGAAACCGGAGCAAATATTTAGCTTTCTGCACTTTAGACGTCGTTTTCCGCAGCTGTAGTGTTAGATCCACGAATTGCAAGTCTTGAAAACTGAAGTGGTGCTGTTTCAAAACCTGAATATATCACCTACCTCAGTATAGTTAGTTTCGATGCCTGTGCTTTTAGTTAATGAGCAATATTGTATTAAGATGGTCTTTATTTTACGTGCGTACGGTTTTAAAAAAAAAACCGCCCCGTCTCCCTAACACTGGCCGAATAACACAAAAATTAACATAATGAATTAAATGCTTTACGATTAATAAACTTCCCTTCCCATGAGCGGTTGATGGACATATAAGCCGCGTTTTGGAAACAAAATTATGGCACTGGAAGTCAGTTACATCAATATGTCGTCTCGAAACGCCGATTACTGAGCACCAACCTGGGCCGCATACAATCCCATAAGAGTGAAGACCTTTACTATACCACGGCCGAAACCTGAAATTTCGCATTGTCTATGGCTGCTTGGGCCGGGTAGCTCAGTCGGTATAGCAACTGGCTACGGGCTGGACCGTCCGGGGATGGAATTCCGGTGTGGGCGAGATCTTCCGCACCTGTCCAAACCGGCCCTGGGGCCCACCAAGCCTCCTGTACAATGAGTACCGGGTCTTTCCCGGGGGTAAAGAGAGGCCGGGGGGTGACGCTGACCCTTCACCCCCTTCTAGTGCCGTGGTCAAGAAAGAGTAGAGCTGTACCTCTACGCCCCCTATGGGCCGTATGGCCTGTACAGAACCTCAGTGCCTGTACAAGGATACACTTTACCTTACCTTTTTATGGCTGCTTGCTCACTCACCGAAATGAGTCACGTCAAGTCAAGTCTGACTGCCAACGAGTTCTTGATAAAGGCGACGACGCTAGTGCAGTCGATGTAATTCGGCTTCAGCGCCACCAACTACTGCGATAGTTCATTGAAAGTTTGCGACATTACTATCTGGGACAGTGGAAAAACATTGACAAGATATTGTCAACTCCAACTTCTTCTACTAAAATATGAGAGAAGCAGCACGGCTCCGAAATTTGGATGTGTTACGCGTAAGAGCTATGATGAAATTCCTGTGCAGGTTGAACCGAGCCTGAAACATCTCTACAGAATGAAGCAGTAGATTATTAAATTTCACTTTTTAATTGAAGATTACGGTTTCACATTGCGGTATAATATCAGTTTCAGATAAGACTTCAATTTAGCCGGTCTCAGCAGCCGCGCAGTGTGTGCGGCCGCTCGCTTGCTGGGATAGCGGGTTCGAATCTCGCCGGCGGCATGCATGTCTGTCTCTTGTGAATGTTGTGTATTTTCGGGTAAAGGCATCTGCAACGCACCGATCCTTCATCCAGGGTAGTCGTACCGAGTGTGTGTCAGCTTCCCCTTAAACCCCTCCCCCCTCAAGTGACGCCTATGGCCGTGTCTTTGACATTGATGCAATAATCCCTTATAACGCTTAACCATGGACGTACAATTCTGGAAGATTTGAAATCTGCAGCAACCACCTCTACAGAAGTTTTAAAATAGACAGTTTAAAAGCACTTACCTGAAACCTCTTGCTTTTATCCAAAATAAATGAAACAAAAGTAATGCAAATAAATAAATAAGATAAATAGCAATCCCATTACAGGCCTGGACAGGCCCTGAGGGTTCCAGAAGTTTGAGGCTCCCAGATTTCAAGACAGTCGGCACATGAAGGTGGTAAGGTTGTCAGCCGTACGCACCGGCCGCCTTTACCCCACAGGAAATGTTCCTGGTAATCATTTCTGTTAGAGCTGAGTCAACCCCAGGGCTATAGGGCGAGCAATGCGGACCAGAAGGATTATGTCAATGAAACATTCCAATGAAACCATTTGGAATCGAACCTGCTACATACCGGCTTGTAGTGCAGTGCCTCAACCAACTGCGCTACCGCGTGCTCCCTAAAATAAGAGAAACAAGCTGCTAATAATAACGACGACCAATGGACAAGTAAAGCCATCAACAATACGTCATATCTTACGAACAGACTCATCTCCATTGGTGCATTTGTATGTAAAGCATTTTTAATTACATTTTTGACAGTTAATTCACTACAATCTTCTTTCTACCGGACAGCATCCTGAAAAGTCCAAAGGGCTATCAGTATACATGCCGTTCTTGTGTCCGTTATAGACGGTCACATCTATGGCGGTGGTCAATCTGCCATTCATCTATCTGTCATTTCGCCTGCTTGCTTTGTCATCTGTCCACTGATCTGTTCCCCTTTCACATGGTTATTTCAAGTGGCTGTGCGTCCGTCTACCTGTATGTCCACTATTTGGGGTCTGTGTCGCTGTCCGTCATCTTGTGTTGATTTCACGTGGATTTCCATTATTTGTGTGAACTACGAGCAATTTTAAGCTCATGGTTCGTGCATCATAAGGCTATATTAATAAAAATCCAACGAGATGGAACAGTATGTAGTCTGATTTATTTTACTGCAAAATCACTCTACATGTTTCGGGTGTCACAGCACCCATCATCAGGAGTACTAAAAACTGTAACCGCAGCCTCCGGTACAGGTCATAATATCGGTACAGCTACTTCCCTCCAACGTGACCAGGTCGGAGGGAAGTAACTGTACCGATATTATGACCTGTACCGGAGGCTGCGGTTACAGTTTTTAGTACTCCTGATGATGGGTGAGGTGGACACCCGAAACATGTAGAGTGATTTTGCAGAAAAATAAATCAGACTTTATACTGTTCCATCTAGTTGGATTTTTATTAATATGAGCAATTATTACTAACATAGAGTTTTGCTAAACTGTATATTTTATATATTTACATAGTACTGTTCATTGAACACAACGGGGATATCTCACCTGAAAATTACGAGTAGGTCGGCAATGTGTCTGTTGTAAAGCCTTCTGCCTGTCTTCCTGTATTCTCACAATGTTTGTATGCGTATTTACATCCTTCCTTCCGTTCATCACTTCTGCTTTCCCCTGTCCGAATTTATCTCACACTTTTAGGTCACTCTTCCGCTCTCTCGTCTTTATTTCCGTTGCCTTCTTTGTGCTTCGAAAGCACGTGACAGTAACGTCTCATTCATATTGTCCACCTTTTCATTCGCAGCACTGCTATATTGTTTTGCGCTTGAGTTCATTCACCTGTCGTATTATTTTGATCTCTGTTTCTACTGATGCATCTTTCTTAATCAGTATTCTTTCATCCGAGCATCCGCATGTTCAAATGCGAAAGCCACACTCCACCTACAGGACGATTCAGAAGGAAATCTTATAATTAGTGAAGTGAAAGCAAGGAACATTTCAAGTAAAAAAGTTCATACAAAATACGAGTGCGTGTTTATGGACACAGGTTTCTAGCCACTGGAAACAACTATTGGTCAGCGGCTTGCAAAGCTCATCAGTAGACTGCTACTATTTTCATTAAAGAAAAGCTGCATACTATAAACATCACACTTTTGTGAACACAAAATTATACACACACTACTTTCTTGTACAGTAATTCACTTGCTTAAAGCACATTCGACATAACAGCGCTCCACACTTTTTTAGTTTCTATTATTCTCTTTCCTGAATTTTTATGAGTAGTCGCCATTCCCTTTTGCCCCACAGTTTTAGGACGACGGACAAATAGGAAATGATAGGATGAATGTAAGGACAGAAACATATGACGGATAGCCGGATAGGCGGACAGACAGACGGCAAGGCAGCTGTACTAAAATTGAATTTCATCTCATGTTTGCACTTCCCTCTCCCCTAAGAACCCTCTAACCCTCATCCCCATTTTGCCATAACGTCACATATCAATCGATAATTTGGTTTGTGCATTCTCCGATCGAGTGCGCCTCTGCTGTTTATATGTGTGTGTATGTATGGCCGGACATATATGTGTGTGTGTGAATCGCATGGTGGTTGGTGGTGGCAGGGGAGGGACAGATCCCAACCGCCGTGGTGGTGGCGGTCGTCGTCGTTGTCGTCGGCTCGGCGGCGAAACATTCGCCATTCTCTCTCTGAAGCAGGCACAGCTATCACTCAGATGTGCACAGCAGGGCGGCTAGTTCGGTAGTGGTGGTGCGAAGGGATGCGCACGTGAAACTCTGTAAAGCATATTTTGAAATTTCTGATATTTTATTTTCGAGAATCATCCGGTGCCGTCTTTCACTCTCTTCGGCCGAAACGTGAGAAGAACATATAACATCTGACAAATCATCTGTCGAGAAAAGAAACAAGTGCAGTAGATGAGCCTCATGGGCTGATAGAAGAGGACAAGTAGCAGAGCAGCTAGCGTGGTGAGTCAGTCTGTGGCAGTCATTACTACGGGATTCGTCATTTATATTGAGAACGATCGCTACAGTAATAATACTGTTAATAGGAAGACAATTACGCTATTTGCTTTCATTACTGAATTTGTACTTTAAGGGACAAAACCTGCAGGTCAGTTCTATAGCGCTGTATTTATTCAGTTGACTCAGAAAAAACAAAATTATTATGAGATATATGCTTGAAAATAAAAATATCGAACAGAAAGTGGCTCAGTCTTGTAAAAAAAAAGTGAAACGTGCGTACTTTTTGTAACACTGTAAACTTCAGAAAGTTAAAACGCAACTTCAAGTTAGAAATTCGTGTAATGTGCGTCGTATATGCACGAGGAGCGAAATCAAAGTTATTAAACATTACTATATGACATTAAAAAAACACGGAAATTAAATACCAGTGTTGTATTCTAACACAGAAAATTCAAGCTGTAAAAGATATCTTAACATCAGAAAACATATTAAATTGTAAAAAATTAGCGAGAAAGATCTTTTAATATCAAACGGGACTTCTATTAAATTTCAGTAAATTTAGCGACAATAAATGGCACAACAACAGACTGTGAATTCAAGAATATAATGTGAATTTTGAACATGTCTTTCTTGAAGTGTGTGCGTGTGTATAACTGATGTGTAAAACATTGTTACGTATTTGAGAAGTCTTTTAGCTGGGAAGATATCTTCGTGCGTTTATGCATAGAAATCGGACAAAGCTGGTGAATGCTGAGAGAGTTTCGTCTTTTATTCTAAAACTCTTTTGAACTGAATATGAATTTTCGCTAGAATTCTGCGATACCTGCCCTACAGATTATGCGCCACCACCCGTGATAAATAAGCCCATATTAATAAAGGTGTTATAATATAAGAAAACCATTACATATTGAATTTTTAAATTAATGAAGCAAGTAGAATTTACAGGAATATGCATATTTTCGAATACAATGAAAAATGACGGCAGAAGAACAAGACAGGTGCCACCTCAAACACAACGCACACTTCAGAATACATCTTACAAACATTTATGTCCTACTGCAAAGAATTTTAATCCCACTGTTGTTGTTGCTACCATTTTTAATTTATGTGAAGAAATCATTGATTAATTCAGGGACCCACGAATTTTCCAAAACTCTGGAAGCCACCTCAAAATTCTAGGCGCCAGAAAGATGACATGAAAGAATTCACATACTGAGGGCCCAAAATATAAGGTGTCACCGTACAAAATTTATTCTCGCGGGCGATCTGGGCGCTCAGGACATTTGAACCGCTGAAGTCAGCAGTATACACATTTTTGCTATGGTGTTTTTATGGATGTAGTCTAGAAGTATCGCGCATTCACCATGTTTGTAATCGTTGACTTATAAAGAATATTTCGTAGGCACAATAAAAGATTTAGAGCCACATTTACATCCTAATTCCGCTAGATTTGCTCCCACGCCACAAATCCGCGGGTATGTCTTTCCGTTTATTACTAATTACAGGAAATGGGAGAGGACGGCTTGGGTTGCCATTCAATGACATGACGTTCATGCCAAGTTTCTTAAAAATCTGCCAACTGATTCAAAAGCTGACAGTGGAATATAAATAAGCAAACAATGCACGGCGCTTTCGTGTGGTTACTCTTTCCGCGTCACAAAGTAAAAATAGGAAAACTGGATGAATATTGTACCTGATCTATGTAGCACAATAAAGTTCTGGGCGCAGTTTGTTATCTACGGTGTTTACATTTAATAATTTGAACTACATTTGAGCTCTAAACCATTCTTACGTTCTTAACAAATACTTGCATCTTTCACGTTTATTACAGACTGTGTTACTGTGTTTGTTACTAAATTAAGCATCTCACATGACATTAGAAGTTACATGTTCGCTTTACGTTTAATAGTTTTGAAGAAAATTTTAAGCCCTAGAAATTATTTAAGTTCCAAATATCCACCACTTATACTTCTGCATGTGGTGGTGGACGGCCATTATATTAAAATAACTCAAGAGTAAAACGAATTTGAGATTCTCACGGCTATAGAAATTTAGATCGTGGTCTTGGAACAACACGGCGTCTTAACCCAGAGGGCCACAATTTAAAGCAGAAAGCATTAGCTAATGGTCAGGTTGATAGTAACGTAAAGAAATAATGTATGCATGGTTTTACATCGCCATATCGTAAAATCACATCTACTGTGATTTTATTTTATTAACTTAAACATTTGCCGGTCCCGGTGGTCGCGCGGTCTAAGGCGTGGGTCTGCGGCCGCTCGCTTGATGGGATTGGGGTTCGAATCCCGTCGGGGGCATGGCTGTTTGTTTCTTGTGAATGATGTGTGTTGTCAAGTACAGGTCTCTGCGTCGGGCTGATCACTCGTACACAGGAGTCCTACCGAGTGTGGCGTGTCTGAGTGCGATCGTGAATCCTCGATAATGAGGAGGTTTTGGCCCACTAGGGCTGTTGTGCCATGGTAAAAGAACACTTAAACATGCACATTTTTAAGTTACGTTTGCTTCGAAAGGCTTGCTTACCAGTAAGGTGTTAGGGCGCATATTATAGGCTGTAAATAAAATTATCTTAATAAATTTTCCTTCAGATATTTGTTTATACAATGAATATCTTAAAGATCGCGATGACATATTGCAGTCACAAAAAAAGTAATATTTTTTTTTTGCCAAATTTTCTTCCTTGTATTGTCCTGATGGACAGTCAGTCTGTATTTTGTGCATCACTGTACTTGTGTGTCGACATAGTTTTGTATAAACCGGTACCCCATGTTATAGAAATGTGAATTAATCAAGCGTCGTACATTGCGTTCAGCATTTCATGTGACATGTGTTTTTAAACTGCTTTATACTTAACGCAACTTTACCAATTACCGCAGTCCTGTGGGTAGCACAGTTTCTCCAAAAAAGTGCCAAAATTTTACCTCAAATTATGCCCAAATTACTTCCTTCAACATCCCACCAAATTTATTATTCACTAAGCATCCTAACACTCAACTGAACACGAATTTTAGTTTAGTTATTCTCAGTGTCATTTATAAAACCATAACCAAATATACAAACTGCACAGACCGCAATAACGCAAAAACAAAACTTAAACAGGCCTAATCATATTAAATGCCAATTCTGATTTTCACGAATGGAAGACATCTTTTTTTTTTGTTATATTGTAAGTTTTACTCTTGTTCTTCGGTAATACATGTTATTTAATAAGCTGACTGTTCAGACCTGTGGATAACAAGACACCAAAAACAAGTTATTTTCGTAAAATTCCTGATGTTTTATAATTATACGAAGATCTAATTTCTAAACACCCGGTCGGACCTGGTTGCATCTTTCTTTAACATACTGGCTGTTAGCTGACATCCGCGCCGACGCATAGTACGTGGAGAAGCTGAATCTCTCTGTTTGAAATACTGAGAGAACAGAAGGGGTATACGCCTACATCGCTGCTGAAGGTCCTTCTTACGCACACGGTATGCCGTAGGATACTAAAGATTTTGAAATGGGCGTTAATGTTTACGGGATTTTGGTGTACTACACCTTTATTTTAGATCTGATGTTTGTGTGACCGTGCATCACTGATCCAATGACATAAACACCGACTAGGTGCAACAATAAAAATTTATTTATAATTTCAATCAGCTTAACATGGTTCGGGCGACAATTTCGTCCATCCTCAGGAGCACTAGACTGTTTTACAGCTTGTGGTATAATGTATCGACGATGCTGTCTGCTGGGTGGTATAATGTACCGACGATGCTGTCTGCTAGTGCCTAGGTACCAGCAGACAAAATCGTCGGTACATTATATCACAAGCTGTAAACACAGTCTAGTGCTCCTGAGAATGGGCGAAATTATCGCCCGAAACATGTTGAGTTGATTGAAATTGTTAATAAAATTGTTATTGTTGTACCTAGTTGGTGTTTATATTATTGTACCTTTATTTTAATTTTGTATTATCCGTTTTGTGCATTATAATCCAATTTCTGCAATATTAACCAACAAATGGAAACAAATTTCATGCAATTCATAATAATATTTTTATTTCTAAAAAAATTAAACACTTACTAAACCATAACACAATGTTGTTTAGTGACTGGTTTTTTCAACAACAAGTAATGCACTCCCTGATGATGGACAAGCAAGGCCTGAAATTTGTAGGAGTTTAGTCTTTTTAAAAAATACATTATTATTATTATTATGAATCATATGACAATTGTGTGCATTTGTTGGTTAATACTGTACAAATTCATTTTAATTCCTTGCCGAGGAACTGCAAACATATATGGAAAAGGCCGAGCACGAAAACAATGTACCCCACGCCGCGTGTAAGGCCTGTCTTGAAAAGTTGATGGTTACTTAGAAAGGTCAATAATTTCGTGTTTTCTACCGAGAACGTGTTGACAAAACCCGCCCTTATAATTTATCCGCAGCCAGTCCCCATATTAACTTTTTACGCCATATATTTTAAGATACAGTGTAATATTATTTTCTTACTACGTGTAGGTCTTCCAAGTATTCTACAGGATGTCCCTTTCATCGCTTTCCTGACCACGGTAGCTATCACGGGTTGTTCCGAAGAATGCAGGCTTTCTATTCGATAAAGAACATGTGCTCAAGGACGAGACAGAACTGACGTTTTGCATTTTGTTAAGGTCTTTGCTTAATGCACTCTATTTGTACTGTACCACCCATCTCCTATTCCTTAATGTACTTAAAATTGCTGTCATCGTGCTATTCGCAGTTTCTCAATCACCAATCTTTTACTTTCTCATCCCTACTTAGCGATATTCTCTGCAGCACTGTATAGAGTACGGTCGACATCGGTTATAACGTCATGAAAGGAACTGAACACTGTATGTCGTTATAAACGAGTGTTGTTATAACCGAGCCGAAAAGTGTTATGGCTAACAGTGAGGAATTAATTGGTACCATATAATATCTGACGCTATATGCCAAGTGTCGTATAAACCGATGTCGTTATAACCGGTTTTGACTGTACGAGTACTTTGCACCCATTTGATTTGTTTTAAAATAGACACCACGATTTATAGCCATATAAAACGTGTGACAAAATGAAGGGCAGAAAACATTTTCCGCATTTTTCGCGCTCTTAATTTCATCGTGAATGTAATATTAACCTTTCGGCTTCTTGCCGAATGCTATGTTACAAAAGCATAGCATCCCGCATAGGTTAGCCGCCCTTGCATGATTGTTGTGATTTAGTGTTATTGTCTGAGAAGTCACAACAAGCACTTCACTTCTGTATGCATATTTCTGGGCTAATCTCATTATTAGCATTCAATACAAACCTCTTTTATTTATGTATCACTCGTATTTGCATTTTGTGAATGCAAAATTTGCCCAATAAATGCAAGTCCTGATTTAAAAATAATCAACACAGTAGGTAAATAGCCCACTTCACTTCATTCACATAACCGAATATAGTAACACGTAAGGTAAAGGTAAAGTGATCCCGTTACAGGCCCGGTATGGCCCAGAGGGTGGGTAGAGGTATAGCTCTACTCTTCCATGACCGCGGCAATAGAAGGGGGTGAGTGGTCAGCAGCATGCCCCTGGCCGCTCTTTACCCCCGGGAAGGACCCGGTACCCATTTTACAGGAGGCTGTGTGGGCCCCAGGGCCGGTCTGGACGGGCGGAAAATCTCGTCCCCACCGGGATTCGACCCCGGGACGCCCAGTCCGTAGTCAGTCGCTATACCGACTGAACTACCCGGCCCGCATATAGTAACACGTAGAGAATGTAATTGTAACGGGATATGACGTATCGACCTTGTAATAGTCATGGCTAAAATGGAAGGGAGGAACAATTGGTCAAAAACATTTTATTTTGTCTGCCGGTGAAATATAATTTTGCTACTTTTATTGAGCCCTTCATTGCTTATATAAAAAATATCGGAAGGTCAGTTTATCAGGAATATTTTGTTAATGGCCTGTAAGTTGAACCCCAAAAACGTCTTGATAGGTAGGCCTATCAAGAAAATATGTAAGTTGAAATTTGCATCGTTCAGTTACTGAAATAAAGTCAGCATTTCGGTGACAATTAGCTTCATGAGACAATACGTCACACCATACGAAAGTTAGTCTTCAGCTGTGTTCATTTTAAGGTGAGCTTTACTGGTTTAGAATTAAGAATTAGTTCTTCGCACTTGTACTGCAATGCAAGATTGGGCGCCATTTGAAGCCGCTCTATGTCTCTCTTACATTTCATATGATATTAAAATGACACAAATTACGGGACTGCCGTGCTGTCTGGTAAGCCGTTTTGTGGAAACGTATTTTTCTTCCTTGACGCAACAACCCTACTGGGCCAGGGCCTCCTCATTATCGAGGCTTCATGACCACAGTCGGTAGGGCTCCTCTGGACGAATGTTCAGCCCGACGCAGAGACATCTACCTCAGAACACACAACTATTACAACAGACAGACATCCGTGCCACCGGCGGGTTTCGAACCCCGCTATCCCAGCAAGCGTGTGGCTGCAGACTGACGCCTTAGACCGCACGACCACTGGGATCGGCGTGTCCTTGTATTACCCATTTCAAATTCGGAACTACCCTACTTGCAACTTGCCCCGTCTAGTGTGAATTTTCGTGTTTAAAATCCAAAATGGCAGTGAAATTTTATGGGAAGTTTTCGTGTTGAAATTCATCTTCACGGAGGTGACACTGAAGGCTAATAATAGCCTTCATGTGTGGTATGACGCCGTGTAGTCTGGTAGAAACTTAACAGTGTTTCAAACTAATCTTTACATACTTTACATGCTCAGGATCATCTCTTCTACCCTTAATTTCCTGGCAGTAGTTTTCTCCGAAACGTTTATAATTTTCCATCAGATTCGCGGCCTCACAACTGTACTCTTTACTTCGGTACTGAAACTCAACTTGTTCTACGCTTATACAGTATTGTTTATCCGTAATTTCTGAGGAAGCTGTAGAACTGCGGACATGGAGGAACGTAAAATAGCAGTTGTAGTTTCTTTGAGGCCTTGTACAACTGGTATGGGGGGGGGGGGACTGAGAGATGTCGTATTGCGTCTCATTCAAATTACTGTATGGACGAATGAAACGTACGAGTACTACTACAGTAACTCATCGTCTTCCTCCTCCTTCCCCCTCCTCCTCCTCCTTCTCACTGTCATCATAATTGTAAATATTAATAATAACATCAAGAATAATATACGGGCACCGGCCTTCGGGTACTTCCTCGCTAGACAGATTGATTCCTCTTCTGAAAATTCAGGCCTCCAGCAAGTCTCTCTCCTTTAGGTATAAGAAAATATTACATATCACCACATGATGAGGTCCCATTCCATCCACGTGGCAGTGTAAGATACTTCTCTTACTCCCAGTTTTATTACTGAAAATTAAATATATTTAATTCCTGTATATTACGTGTATTCCAAATTTGATCCAGCCATAGTTTTGATAAACTTTAGTTCTATTTTTTCTTGTTGATATTTGCCAATGTCCCTACTCCAGTCGTTTATGTTAAAGTTAGAGATAACCCTACTGTATTAAGTATGAAACACGTTACTATAACATTGTCACAGCAAGAAACTCTCGAAAACCCAGCGCTTGATTGCTCAGTTGTCCTAGTTCATAGAGTTCTAAGGAATGGTGCTTGAAAATGTGTATGGAAATGAAGAAGAAAAGAGCAAATTAATAAAGCGAGATAAAAAAAATGAAAAAGAATTTTTAGGAGGGTGAGGGTTACCAAACAAACAGTGAGTGCAGAAAATGAATTAGAAGAAGAAAAAGCGATCGTTCTGCATGTGATCTAGGTAAACGTAATAATGTTTGTAGATGTCCATACGTTTCGTTGAGCAGCACGTTATGAAGGCCAGTGGGAATCTGGAGGTATAGTTCCACGCATTCCTAAACTTGGCGTTAGATGAAGGTCGCTTCAACTCCAAAGTGACGCCATTACTCACTGCAAAAGAGACTGGGTAGGGTCTCAAAAGTCATTGTAGACACTGTGGAGAAAAGTCTTTACCGACGGCGGAAGTCCATATACATTTACCTGGTAGTACATGCATTGAATTAATTCTTCATGTCTACTGTGAGATCACATAAGACGTGTGACGGATTAAACACTGAATTTGAGATTGGTAAGTAGAATATTAATTGTCTGGACAACCCTGAAATTTTTATTAATAGTATTAATAAAAGAAATCATTGGGAAGCAAGCAAAGTGATTAAAAGTTTATGAATTGGGCAAGACAATTTATCTGTGCGTGTAGTTCACAAATGTGACGTTGAGGAGACTGTATCGTGGCTAAATTACTTCGAGGGAGTGTTTCAGTATTAACAAAGCTGGCCGGCAGATTAAAGGACTTTTTTTTTACAAAAATATTTTCTATAAAACTAGGTATAGAATCTGAGCACTGCAAAAAAATGTAGCGTTATCGGAGGCAACCTTGTGGGCAGTTTGACTCACTTAACAAAAATGTGATATGATATTTTCACAACATTTAATCTAGCCCTCTCAAAATCCCAAAATCACACTTGAAGAACGCCAGACAAGAAGCTAGGGGACAAACAGACGATCTTACACGACTTGGTTATTTTGCGTTATTTGTGCAGATTCTCCGAGGTCTCAAAGAGTGCAGGTTACTTCAGTAGCTATTAATTTCTAGAAATGTCCGTCGCTCATGAAGACACAGCACCTGTTTATACACGGCACTGACGGATGAGGTCACGACAGTTACAGTCAGTCGTAACGGCAAACGATTTTGATGCATTATTTGAAGACGAGTCAGACATGGCTGCATTCAAACTTTTCTACTCCAAAGTTACACATTTGAAATTTTCTGCTACATCAAAATTTCTTATCTCTGAAGAGCTTTGTTTCTTTGGCCGATAACAGAGAAAAGTCACTACTGCTTCTCTGGCTCGGCTCCGAACCGACTGGAAGTGCGGAAAAATTTATCCACGCACAGAGGAAAATATAAACGCAGGAATAGTTCGCTTGATTTTACTTCGTTAACACTTCATGCAATTCAGTAACGAACACATTAATTTGCACATTTTAATTCTTTATGCATTATGCAGTAAAAATTAACACTCAGCATCGAATGATCAATTCTTGGGCTTTGTAAGGACATGCCCATCCCTCTTGCCGCGCTGTCTAAGTCGTGGTTTTCGGCCGCTCGCTTGCTGGGACTGCAGGCATGGATGTCTGCCTCCTGCGGGAGTTGAGTGTGGTCAGGGAAGATGTTTCTGCAGCGGGCCGATCACTCGTTCAGAGGAGTCCTACCGAGCGTTGTGTGTCTGAATGTGATCTCGAAATCTCAACAATGCGGAGCTCTAGGCCCAATGGGGGCTGTCGAACCATGAAGAAAACTTGCAAGGACACAGCTTCTTTTGCATAAGTTCCATAATAAAGTAGTGCGCTGGTAGTGATACTATGAGTGTCCCGGTCGCCAACCTCATTTGTTGTGTGTGTTTGGATAGTTTCTGTACCTGAAACGCCGGTATTTCACATTGTCACGCTGTTCGCCTTTGACGAAAAGCGAAGAGCTCGTAATAACTTCGTGGACGGGATTCGTTTGATTAGCTGTCTATCTCGAAAACTGTATGACATGACTGACTAAAACCACGAAAGTCCCAGTAGGTTATCACATTCTCAGGATCAGTCTGACGTTCAGATGAACGTGCATCGTGATATATTCTTATAATAAAACCAACTAGATGCACTAATTTCTCAAATTTATTTTTGGAATAGAAATCTACATGTTTCGGACATTTCCTCTGTCCATCATCAGGAGTTTTTCACTGTACACACAGCAATGGTGTATGTCCTACATGTGTGCTGACAGCTTGCAAGCAAATTTGAGAAATTAGTGCATCTAGTTGGCTTTATTATAAGAATATATCAGGACCAGTTTCGTTGCTGCTCTGCTTCTCGCAGCACAGAGCGAATCATCAGACAGGATAACAGAAAAAGACCGAGATTGGGCATGAATCATCTGTTCAATGTAGGCCTAATAGCCCGAGAAGTGTGATATAGATACGAAACTGGGCACATGAATGTGACAAAGTGAATAAAAAAAAAAGAAGGAATGAATCTGTAAAACAAAAAACTTCAAAGTCTACGACATTCCAATCAGCCCACAGGTGGCGTCATTTGGAATAATTTCTCTCTCAGACAATAAGCATCCAAATTTTATTTCTCATTTAAATACACAATATGGTCTTCTGGCTTGTGACACGGTGCAGACTTCTATACATTTTTCAATATCAAGTTTAGACCACTGATTGCACAGTAAGCGGTCACCGTAGCTGCCGTTCAAGTTTATCCGAGATTTGGGGTTGCCACAGAGATGGTGATGTAGATTCCAGGCTGCTGGGATACGACTCCGTGTAGATCGGTTAGAACCAACGAGTCTTTCGAATAAACCTATCGCTTTCTTTGTTAAATGTCGAATGCCACAGAAGAGCCGATGAATTTCCAGTGACTAAGGCAGCGTGTTGACTGCACATTCAGACGCACGCAGAAATGATAATTAGGTAGCCTAGTCGCAACTGAAGGTTGAAGACAGTATAGACTGCATCAAAATTTTGACTACACCTTCAGGGCCGAAATGTTCAGGGAGTGAACCCGGTCGAGTCACGTAGACATAATGCATAATAAAACGGTTGGCATATTCCCCCCATACCTTGATATCCACGCTAAGGATTACACCATGTTTCAAACCAGAAGGCCACGATATAAACACACACTGGCGTGAAATCCTCACATTTTAGAGACTACGTGTGCAGCAGAAGAGAAAAGAACGCGTCAAAGTATAATGTGCATTTCTCGGCATTGTAATTTTTGTCTCCAGTCGGAACGGATCAGAGTCCCACAGTTTGTAACAACATTTCTCGGTTACGGTCTAGAATACAAAACATAACAATGAAGAGTGAGATACAGAAGGAATACGTGAGGTAAACAGAACTATCATATTAACTCGTCTTATTCCATTGTAGAAGGCACATATAAGTTATGTCGAAATCGTTAGCGCGTTACGTTATTTTATTTATTCGAGCAAATATAAGAAATATACCTCGAATTAGGCCGCCGATATCTGTCCCATCTTAAGCTTTTTGTGCGAGTCCATAACAACAGGTTTACAGTATTAACATCAACTTCCGTCCCCAATGAAACATTAGGGACAGAGCAAAATAGTAACTGCGCGTAACAAACCCTCGTACTTACTTACTTACTTACTTACTTACTTACTCCATGGAGCAGAGTCCTTCTTGAGAAGCTAACTGGTTTTCAGCTAGTCAAGAAATTTCCAGCATTTTATGGAATCCGAAGGTTCATTACCGCAGTCATAAGTGCCAGCCACCTGTCCCTATCCCGAGCCTGCTCGATCCAGTCCCCACCTCACATCCCACTTCCTGAAAATCCATCTTAATATCATCCCCCCATCTACGCCTGGGTCTCCCAAGTGGTCAATTTCCTTCAGGTTTCCCCTCAAAAACCAAAAACCCTGTATAACAAATTTTCTTACTATTTGGAATATTACAATCTAGACACGTCCTCTAGAATGTGACGCCCTGTGATTTAGTGTAAATGTAACCACTATTTCAGAGCAAGTTGCTGCTGTTTCTTCAATTACCTTCTCTGAAGATGGAGCCACTAAATACCTCCAAACTTTTCTTGACCTAACTAACAAACGACTCGGCTCCACGCCCCAAGACATCCCTATCTCAATAATCACGACTTAATGTTGCTGAGTAACAACAAACTTTTTAACGCAGTTGTCATGATTTCCTTGTTCTTACATGAAGACACCCACAATATTAATATTATAACAGAATATTAACTTTCGATATAAATTAATCATTCATAGCATCTATAAATGCACATTTGACATACAAAAATATAGTCTTACTTGTATATTGATCCTACATGGTTCGGCGTCATTTATGCCACCTTCAGGGAGCTTACACCAAAATTTAAAAGTTACTACAATATAATAATCATAAAAATAATTCGTAATATATTACAATATTCATGCAGCTGACGTCAATATATAAGTTTCCCAGTTTTTTTATTAAGATGGAATAGATATTTTAAAACGTACAATATATTACAACAATAAAATAATATTTGTTTATTGCGTTTTCGTTAATTTTGTTTAAACATTTGTATGATGACAGCTATGGTTTTTTTTTTTACTTAGAAACATCTTAGTTTGTCTTCGATCCTGTAGGAATCTTGTTCCTCTATGATGTGCTTTGAGTCCCGTGCAGGTGGGAATTATGTGTGATAAATGTGCATTTGTCTTTGTTACGAATAAATAATTTAGTCAAGATGAGCAAAATTAACAGTGTATAAATTACAATACAAAATTCTTAATGAGTGTAGAGGCTACATGCGGGAACGTTCGTCGCGTAGTCTAGTGTCAATAGAGAGGCTCTGTAGCTATATAAAGCCGAGATCGCGCCGGGTTACACAGTAAATCTGCGTTTTATGTGTCTTGTGTAGGTGGTTGCTCTGAACAAGGCCGATCCCCATACCAGGAGTGCTACCGAAAGTGTGACAGATTGTTTGAGATATAAATCGCTGTAACGTCAGCTGAGATGGTGGAAGGCAAAGAAGGAAAGAATGTGAACAATTTTAGAAAGTTTGCAAGATAAAATAAGTTTAGAGCTTTACAAATCCTAGTTAATTAAACAGCAGCACACCAAACACTATCAAAAATTGCATTGTGTAATTTCTCCATAGGATTATACCAATATAACCAACGGTAGCATTTAAAATTACTTCGTGTGCACAGACTGGAATAAACAGAAATTGTAAATCTAACAAATATATTGAGCTTTGTCACTCTTGAGAAGGTAATATCTGGTTAGTTAATCAAGGAGATTTTTCCTACTTTGTCGGACTGTAATTTCCAATAATATGAACTTAAAATCCTGTCGCTGCTTCCTACCAAGAGTTACCTTAATCCAATCCACACGACTACATTTAATTTCTTTAAAGTTCCTGGTACTATTATTCTCCACCTAAAACTTTGTCTCACAAGCGGCCTTTTCCCGTTAACATTTCCTTTAAAAAATTCTGTATGCAATTCTGTCTCCCCTATGCCTACCACATGTCTGCCCAGCTCGTCGTCCTTAACCTTTTGACGCCTAATGTCAACAATACTGGGCGTACCGCACCGCTAACCTCTAAAGTTGCATTTTATATATTTATTCAACAAATATAGGTACTGAATATTTTAAACATGGTATATATTCTCCGTTTTTTCTCTTCAAAATGCAGTTTATTTCATAATTCTAAAGTATTTTGTTCCCGTATTATTAACATTTTATATACAGGTGTGCTAAAATTAAAAAAAAAATAATTCCGGCGCCAAAAGGTTAATCAATAAAATACCGACAGAAATGCGATGGAACCTACTGTCGCTATCCACAGGGTAGAGATAACTTCTACTGTAAAGATGGAGGCGGTAGTTTCCTTCGAAACTTTCGTGACCATTTACAAGACTGCGGGGTGAGATAAACCAGTAAAGCCTTCATTCATAAGGCTGAGTTTCTTCAAAACTTACTGGTGTTGTCATTCACAGATATTCTACGGAGAAAGCACTGATCTTACTCATATCATATTTCAAAGGAGATTGCAACAGTGACTTGAATTGATGTTGAGTACTTAACGGTTTTAGTTAACACTGTGAAAACTGAAAATAAAACGAGGAAATGGTTTTCTGTTCAGTGTGAGTCGATACTTGAAAGAGCATAAGACCAATAAGCGGAATGGTACATAGGGAGATAATAGTTGTTTAGTGTAAGAATGAGAGTAAATACACTGCGTGGGAAAAAATGCAGAGGTTTTAGTGATGAAAATGACGGTAGGTATAATAACCACTAGGCATTAAACGGTTCGTAATTATTTTAAGGCCTTCTTATCGAGAAAAATAACAAGAAAAATAAGTTGCTTTTATTACCTTATCATCAGAATAATTTTCATTAGAACGTGACTTGTATAAATTTTCTAGCAAAGGCCAATTTGGGCGTCAATGATACATATATGCTGACAAACAGGCACGGTCGCTATAAACTTTGTCGCTTCGTAGCACGTGCAGTAGTAAGTTCAATATTTCGTTGACGTCACGCAAAGATAACGCCCGGATATTATCAATTCAACAGTTTAAGTACATTATTTTAAATTATCTTTTCCACCAACCCACAATGATAAAGGGATACGTATGTTCAGTGCGGATCTCTAATCTGTGGTTTCACTTTTTTACAGTGCTGATAAAACAATTTTAACTTTCAGGCGTATGGCACAAAGTGTTCACAACTGTTTCGATTTCATAGTAACCTTGTGTGCAGTATTCTCCCTGTGAAATTAAATACAAATTTTCTGTTTGAATAAAGGTTGACCAACTAGATGACACTTGCTTTATTATATATTGCTCAACATGTTTCAGACGTTAATACGTCCATCTTCAGGAGCTAGCGAGTACTTGTTGTGTTGTGTAGGC